>Ga0307502_10000005_pt1 | contig 52153 bp, 50 predicted proteins | sample 16_S_MG_FD_201364 | JGI IMG/M metagenome (GOLD analysis project Ga0307502, IMG submission 201364) | Soil microbial communities from Populus trichocarpa stands in riparian zone in the Pacific Northwest, United States - 16_S | ecosystem: Environmental > Terrestrial > Soil > Riparian zone > Trees... | reverse complement strand
GGGCAGGAGCCCGCCGCTCCACTCAGCAGCGTTTGCCAGGCGGGTCGTACGCGGCGAAGTCGGCGTCAACGCTGTGGGCCGAAGGCAGCCCGACGATCCTCTCGATGAACCACCCGAGGCCAGCTCTCGGGATCCAAGATCAGCTTGGGGCCAACAGCCGGGTCCTGAACAGCTGCAGGACCTGCTCCAGCGCAGCCCGCGTGGGGTGGCCCGGTGCATCGTCGAGATCCTCCGTGAGCACAGAATGAGCCCACAGCGGGATCCCGTGTGAATTGCCCGGCGACGAGTCGATCTCGACTCCCACGAACGCGTCGCCGAGCTCGTTGCGCAGGCGCGCGAACCGCTCAGCCGGGACAAGGCTGTCCCAGGTAAACCGCAACCCCAGGACGCACGTCCCCGCGGCAGTGCGCTCTTTGACCCTGACCAGCGCCTCGTTGCTGATGCCCAGGTCGCGCCGATGCGCACATGTCAGCCCGACGGGCAGCGAGGGCTGGCTGAGGACGGGAGCGAGCACGTCGTCATCGACCATCATCGCCAGCGCGAACCCGCCGCTGAAGCACATGCCGACCACCCCGATCCCCGGCCCCCCGCAGCGCTCGTGCTCCTGGCGGCCCAACGCCCGCAGCCATTCAGTGACCGGCGACGCCTGGCGTAGGGCGAAGTAGTTGAACTCACGTGAGATGCAGAGTCTGCCGAACGCGCTCGTCAGGCGCCGCGGATCTCGCGCGCCGCCACCGGGCTTGCCGAGCAGGCTTGGAAGCACCGCGGTGCATCCCAGCTCGGCCACTCGGTCGGCGAAGGCCAGCACCGCCGGCGTTATGCCCGGGATCTCGTGGATGACCAGCACCGCCGGTCCGGTGCCCCGACGAAAGACGCGGCGCGTGCTGCGCTCCCACGTGAAGGCGTCTTCGGCGTAGTCGGCCAACGCCATGAGCGGGCATCCTGATCGCCAAGACGGTTGAGGTCAAGCAGCGGTGAGTTCACCGAAGCGGCCGTGACGCGGTCGCACCGAGAACCTTGGCCTAACCGCGCTCGGCAACAGCGCGCGCGCACTGAAGCTCGCCGTTGAAGCACACTCAGCAATCCACCGGCCGGCCAGGCCTGGGTCGACCAGGCTGTCGGCCCTCGCATTCCCGACACGACGAAATGAGCTTTCGCGCAGCAGGACAGGCACGTCGCCGTTGCCGTGCACCGACCGCAGGCGGCCGCCAATCCGACGCTGCCTTATCGCCAATTCCGAACGCAAACGAGAATCATTCTCTGCTAGCGTCCTAGTGATGAGGCCCCGCTGGTTCATCGCCATGCTCGCCGTCACCCTGGCCGCGGCGACCCTCGCCGCGTGCGGTTCGGGTGACGGGGGCGCCGGCGGCCATCCGGCGATCGTCGCGACGACGACGCAGGTCGGCGACTTCGCTCGCGAGGTGGCCGGTGACCGCGCGCGCGTGCGCCAGATCCTCAGCTCGAACTCCGACCCCCACGCGTACGAGCCGCGGCCGAGCGACATCCGTGCGGTCACCGGTGCCCGAGTCGTGCTGCGCTCGGGCGGTGACCTCGACGAATGGCTCGGCGACGTCCTGCGCAACGCCGGATCCAAGGCGAAGACCGTCACGCTGATCGACGCCGTGCGCACGCGCAAGGGCGAGGGCGGGGTCGACCCGCACTGGTGGCAGGATCCCCGCAACGCCGCGATCGCCGTCGCGAAGGTCCGCGACGCGCTGATCGCCGCCGATGCTGGTGGCCGGGCGGCCTACAACGCCAACGCGGCGCGATACCTCGCCAAGCTGCGCGCACAGGACCACGCGATCGCCGCCTGCATCCGTCAGGTCCCCAAGCCGCAGCGCAAGCTCGTCACCGATCACGACGCGCTCGGCTACTTCGCCGACCGTTACGGCATCCAGGTCATCGGCACCGTGATCCCCGCGCTCTCCAGCCAGGCGCAGTCCTCGGCGGGCGACGTCGCGCGGCTCGTTCGCACGATTCGACAGGCGGGCGTTTCGACGATCTTCTCGGAGAGCTCAGCCAACCCCAAGCTCGTCGAGGCGATTGCACGAGACGCCGGCGCAAGCGTCGGCCAGCCGCTCTACGCGGACTCGCTTGGCCCGGAAGGCTCGGATGGCGCGACCTACCTCGGCTCGCTGCGGGCCAACACGCGCGCGCTCGTCGCCGGCTTCACCAACGGGCGTACGCGCTGCGATCAGCTGTAGGAGTCCCAGCCCTGCAGTGCCGGCAGCGGGTCGATCGGCGCGCCTCCGGCCTGCCACTGACCGCTCCAGAGCTCGAAGTGCAGGTGACATCCGACCGCGTCGCCCGTGTCGCCGACGTAGCCGATGAGCTGTCCGGTGAACACTCGGGTGCCGGCCAGCAGCGCAGACGGTTCGCGCATATGCATGTAGGCGTAGTCCAGCTTGCCGCCCTCGCCGTCGATCACCAGGTAGTTGCCCGCGTTCGCCTCCTGGGCGTTGACCTTCACAACGCCGCCGCGCGCGGCGACGATCGGCGTGCCGCAGGGCGCGAAGATGTCCTGCCCCTGGTGGATATGGCCGTTGCGGGCCGCTCCGAAGGCCGCGATCGCCGTACCGAAGTCGTGCTTGCCGCGAACGGGGAACTTGTGGTCGACAAGGTCGAACGCACCGGACGCGAGCGGTGCGGCGGCCTGCGCGGCCTGGGCCGCCTGGGCGGCGGCACCGGCGCTGAAGACGCGAAACTCATAGCGGCCCGCGGGCTGCAGGACGCCGCCGAGCTTTCCATCCCACGTCACCGACCGGACGGCGCCGGGGACGAGCGGGCTGACAGGGGAGCCCATGACGACGGCGCCGTCCGAGGTCCGGACCAGCGCCACGACGACGCTCATCGGCTGGCGCGCCAGCAGGTCGATGCGCGCGGGCCGGAAGGCGGCGGCGAACACGCGCTGGCCGACGACCCGTAGTTGCAGCGCGTCGGTGCTCACGGCCTTGCTCGCGATCGAGACGACGACGCGGCTCGGTTCCGAGCGCGAGCCGTCGGCTTTGACCGCACGCAAGCGCCCGCTCGAGGCGTACGCGGGGACGACGACGTCGGCGCTGTTGCCAGCTGCTCTCAGCACGCGCGCGATGGTGTTGTCCGCGTTGCCAGCGCCGCCGATGAAGGTGACCTCGCGGAGATCGGCCAAGTTCATGCCTGCGATGCGAAGCACGCTTCCAGGCTGGGCTGCGTCCACGCTCGCGCAGCTGGCCACGCAGGAGATGGCTGTGATCGCCGCCGGAGCGGATGCGAACACGCCCCCGGACCTGGTCGAGGCGCGCACGCCCCCGGCGGGTGTCAGCGCGGGAGTCACGCCCGCGCCGGGCACGCCCGCGCCGGGCACCGCTCCAGCGGGCACGGCCGCGGCGGGCACAGCCGCGCCCACGGCAAGCCCAAGCCCGCAAAGTACTCCTACGACGCCCCGTTTCAGCTTGACCATCCCCCCTTGTGTGCGGCCTACGGGGTTAGCTGACGGGCTCGCGCGGTCAAGGTCCGCGCTACCAAAGTCGTTTTGGATTCGCCCCACAACACCCGCGCGAACACGCGAGTGCCGATGGTTCCCCCGCTCCGCCGGTACCCGCCCGCGGATTCGGCCATCTGCTGCGCGAAACCGTACATGATCAGGCGACAAAGCGGGACATTAACTCTCCCTTTCCACGCACGTTTGCGATTCCCTATGCTTCCTCGACGCCGCGCGCTCTCCGCGTGGCCTTTTTGACGCCATGAAGACCTACGTCGCCAACGCCAACGACCGCGAGCGCAACTGGCTCGTCGTAGACGCCACCGGGCAAACGCTCGGGCGTCTCGCGACGCAGATCGCCGACGCGCTGCGCGGCAAGCGCAAGCCGGTCTACACGCCACACGTCGACACCGGCGACTTCGTCGTCGTCGTCAACGCCGAGAAGATCTCCGTGACCGGCAACAAGCGCGCCGCCAAGAAGTACTACCGCCATTCCGGCTACCCGGGCGGCCTCAAGACGCGAACGCTCGACGAGATGCTCGAACGCCGTCCCGAAGAGGTCCTGCGCCTCGCCGTCAAGGGCATGCTGCCCCGCAACCGGCTTGCCCGCAAGCAGCTGACGAAGCTCAAGATCTACGCTGGGCCCGAGCATCCCCACCAGGCCCAGAAACCGCAACCGATGGAGATCCACCCCTCGTGATCGACGAGAGTTCCGAGCCGACCGAGGAGACGCCGGCCGACACCCCTGCCGACCCCCCGCCCCCGGCGCCCGAGGCCGGCCCCGCAGAGCCCACCGGTGTCGCCGAGCCCGAACCTGAGCTGGAAGACGACGCCGCCGACGACGAGCCGACCCCGCGCGTCAAGCCCGCGATCCCGGGTGCCGACCTCGAGGTCGACATCGTCGCCGAGGGCGCCGACCCGCTCGCCGGTCCCGACGAGGACGAAGAGGCCCAGGCCGAGGCCATCGCAGAGCAGGATCGCGCCGACGAGCAGCCCGTCGCAGCGGTCATCGATCTCGCCGCAGGCGCGCGCTACCGCGCGACCGGCAAGCGCAAGACGGCCGTCGCCCGCGTCATCCTGCGGCCCGGCACCGGCGCGTACACGATCAATGGCAAGACGCTTGACCACTACTTCCCGCGTCCCGCGCTGGGACGCAACATCCGCCAGCCGCTGGAGGCGGTCGGCTACGACGATCGGATGGATGTCGTCGCCCGCATGCACGGGGGCGGCGTCAGCTCGCAGGCCGGCGCGCTGCGCCATGGGATCTCCCGCGCTCTGCTGGAGGCCGACCCCAACCTGCGCGGCGAGCTCAAGCGGCGCGGCTTCCTGACGCGCGATTCGCGCGTTAAGGAACGCAAGAAGGCCGGTCTGAAGAAGGCTCGCAAGCGGCCGCAGTTCTCCAAGCGCTAGCGGCTCGTCCCATGCGGATCGGCAGAACCAACCGCTAGTACGGCCCGTTGAGCGCTGCAGCGCGCAAGCTGTTCGGGACAGACGGCGTGCGCGGCGTCGCGGGCGAGGTGCTGTCCGCCGAGCTGGCACTGTCCTTGGGCGCTGCCGCGACGAGCGAGATCGGCGGTCAGCGCCCGCGCGTGCTCGTGATCCGCGACACGCGCGAGTCGGGGGAGATGCTCGAGGCGGCGCTGGCGGCCGGGATCGCCTCAGCCGGCGGCGACGTCCTGCTCGGCGGCGTGCTGCCGACACCGTCCGCACCGCTGCTCATCGGGCGCTATGGACTGGATCTGGCGGCCGTCATCTCGGCATCGCACAACCCGTTTCAGGACAACGGGATCAAGTTCTTCGGGGCCGACGGATACAAGCTCTCCGATGCGACCGAGTTGGCGATCGAGGAGCGGTTGGAGGAGCCCGCGCGCGATGAGCCCAGGCGGATCGGGAGCATCCGCACGATGCACGGCACGCGCGAGGACTACCTGCGCGCGCTGCAGGAGCGCTTCGAGGGGCTGGATCTCAGCGGCATCGACGTCGTGCTCGACTGCGCGCACGGGGCGACCTACCGCTCCGCGCCGGAGATCTTCCGCCGCCTGGGCGCCTCGGTGACCGTGGTCGCCGACTCTCCCGACGGCCGCAACATCAACGACCGATGCGGCTCGACGCACCTGCAGTCGCTCGCCGCCACGATGCGCGCCGGCGGTCACGACATCGGCTTCGCCTTCGACGGCGACGGCGACCGCGTGCTGGCGGTCGACCGCAACGGCGAGATCGTGGACGGCGACGAGCTCGTTGCGCTGGCGACGCTGCACCTGCGCTCGCAGGATCGGTTGACCGGCGGAGGCGTCGTCATCACGGTGATGACGAACTACGGCTTCCACACGGCGATGGCGGCCGCGGGCGTCTCTGTCGTCACGACGAAGGTCGGCGACCGCTACGTGCTCGAGGAACTGCGCGAGCGCGGCTGGACCCTCGGTGGCGAGCAGTCCGGCCACATCATCGACATGGGCTTCGTCCCGACCGGCGACGGAATCGCCAGCGCGCTGCTGACGCTCGAGGCGCTTGCCGGCTGCGACCTCGCCGAGCGCGATGCGATGGACAAGCTGCCCCAGAAGCTCGTCAACGTCCGCGTGCGAGATCGCGACGCGGCGATGGCGAACGCGTCGCTTGCGCGCGCGACCGAGCGGGAGGCGGCAGAGCTCGAGGGCCGCGGGCGGGTGCTCGTGCGGCCTTCCGGAACCGAGCAACTCGTGCGTGTCATGGTCGAGGCGCCGACGGACGCGGAGACCGATGCGGTCTGCGGGCGCCTCGTTAGGATCGTGGAAACGCACGCGCAGACCTAGTCGCGCGGGGGAGCAACAACCGCCGAGCCAGCGCCTACTCTCTCTTCATGTGTGGAATCGTCGGCTACGTCGGCCAGCGCTCGGTGCAGGAGATCCTGCTGGCCGGCCTGGAGAAGCTCGAATACCGGGGATATGACTCCGCCGGCGTCTCCGTGCTCGTGGACGATGACATCGCATCGGTACGGGCGGTGGGCAACCTCAGCAAGCTGCGCGCGGCGGTTCTGAGCGCGAACGGCGCGCGAGCGCAGGCCGACGGCGCCTCGGTGGCGACGATCGCGCGCCCGGCGACGATCGGCATCGGCCACACGCGCTGGGCGACCCACGGACGGGTCACCGAGTCAAACGCCCACCCGCACTTCGACACGACCGACCGCGTCCACGTCGTCGTCAACGGGATCGTCGAGAACTACCTGTCGCTGAAGAAGCGCTTGAGCGACATCGGCGCGGACTTCACGTCGGAGACCGATGCGGAGGTCATCGCGCACCTGATCTCCCACCACATGGCGTTGGGCAGCCTGGTGGAGGCCGTCCGCGCCACCTACGCCGAGCTCGAGGGCCACTACGCGTTCGTCGCGATGAGCGCCGACGAGCCGGACACGCTCGTCGGAGCGCGCAAGGAGTGCCCGCTGATCGTCGGTCGCGGGGACGGCGAGCAGTTCCTCGGCTCCGCGATTCCCGCCTTTCTCGTTCACACGCGCGACGTGCAGTACATCGAGAACGAGGAGATCGTCGTCCTGCGCCCGGGCGGCGTGGACTTCCTTGCTCCGGACGGCACGCCGATCGACCGCGAGATCACGCGCGTGGACTGGGATCAGGCCACCGCCGAGAAGGGCGGCTATGAGACCTTCATGCTCAAGGAGATCAACGAGCAGGCCGACGCCGTCGCGGAGACGGTCGCCGACCGGACGGTGCGCGCCGACGGCGTCGACCTCGCCGAGGCCGAGCTCGACGAATCGCTCTTCGACGGCATCGACCGGATCCTGATCCTCGCCGCGGGCACGTCGTTCCATGCCGGGCTGATCGGCCGCTACGCGATCGAGGAGTGGGCGCGGCTGCCGGTCGAGATGGACATCGCGTCGGAGTGGCGCTATCGCAACCCGATCGTCTCGCCGCGCGAGCTCGTCATCGGCATCACCCAGTCGGGCGAGACGGCCGACACGCTGGCGGCGATGCGCCTCGCGCGCGAGCGCGGCGCGAAGGTGCTCGCGTGTACGAACGTCGTCGGGTCGCAGGCCACGCGCGAGTCCGACGGGGTCCTGTACACCCGCGCCGGCCTTGAGGTGTCCGTCGCCGCGACGAAGACGTTCGTCTGCCAGGTCGCGGCGATGTACCTGCTCGCGCTGCGGCTGGCGGAGCTGCGCGGCACGCTCGAGCGGGCGCGGATCTGCGAGCTCGTGGCCGAGATCAAGCAGCTGCCGACGAGGATCGCCGAGCTCATCGAGCGCCTCGACGCGCCTGTAAAGGCGGCCGCCGAGCGGCACGCGTCGTCGGAGTTCTATCTCTATCTCGGTCGCCACGTTGGCCGTGCGGTCGCGCTGGAGGGTGCCCTGAAGCTCAAGGAGATCTCCTACATCGCCACCGACGCCTACGCGGGCGGCGAGATGAAGCACGGCCCGATCGCGCTGCTCGACGAATCCACGCCCGTCGTCTGCGTGGCGACGGACATGCCGATCCTCGACAAGATGATCTCCAACATCCAGGAGGTGCGCGCCCGCGGCGCGCATGTCATCGCGGTCGCGACGGAGGGCGACGACCGTCTCGAGCCCGTGGCCGAGGAGGTCATCTACGTCCCGCGCACCGACTGGATGCTGCAGGCCCTGCTTGCGGTCATCCCGCTGCAGCTGTTCGCGTACTACGTCGCGCGCAAGCGGGGGCTGAACGTCGATCAGCCGCGCAACCTGGCCAAGACGGTGACCGTGGAGTAAGGACATAGTCGAGCGGTGTGGAGATCCAGTGCGGGTCTACGATGGCCCCATGCCCGTCGGGATCGACCTGCTGGAGATCGAGCGGATGGAGCAGGCGCTGCAGCGCCGGCCGGGACTCGCGCTGCGGCTGTTCACCGACGGCGAGCGCGCGTACGCGGCGAAGCGCGCGCGGCCCGGGCAGCATCTGGCGGCGCGGTTCTGCGCGAAGGAGGCGGTCGCGAAGGCGCTGCGCCTCGAGGTCTGGAGCCATCACGACATCGAGGTCGTGGGGGAGGGTGCCGCGACCGCGGTCGCGCTTCACGGTCCGCTGGCGGCGCTCGGCGTGCAGGTCGACGTCTCGCTGACGCACTCCAAGCTCACGGCGGGCGCGGTGGCGCTCGTGCGCTGATGGCGCTGCCGGACTGGCTCGATCCGCTGCCGGGGGCGGAGCAGATGCGGGCGATGGACCGCTGGGCGATCAAGGAGCGCGGGATCCCGTCGCTGACGCTCATGGAGCGCGCGGGCTCGGGGCTCGCGCTCGAGGTCGACCGCGTGGCACGTCGCGGGCCGGTGGCGATCGTCTGCGGGAAGGGCAACAACGGCGGCGACGGCTTCGTCGCGGCGCGCCTGCTGTCCGAGCTCGGGCGGACGGTGCGTGTGCTGAGGCTCGCCGAGCCGCAGTCCTACCGAGGCGATGCGGCGGAGAACATGCGTCGCTTGGAGGGCATGCACGAGCCCTTCACCGCGGACGCGCTCGCCGGCGCCGCCGTGATCGTCGACGCGATCTTCGGCACCGGCTTCGACGGTGAGCCGCGGGGCGTGGCGAAGGACGCGATCGAGGCGATCGCGGCGATGCGGGCGCCCGTCGTCGCGGCGGACATCGCCAGCGGGGTCGATGCCTCGACGGGCGAAGCGGCGCGCGTGTCCGTCTGGGCGACCACCACGGTCACGTTCGTGGCAGCCAAGCCGGGGCATTGGATCGCTCCCGGCAAGCAGCACACGGGAGAGCTGCGCGTGATCGACATCGGAATACCACGCGGCGCTCCGGTGACGCCCGACGTCGGGCTGCTGACCGAGCGCGTGCACCCGCTCGTTCCCGGCCGCGAACCGAGCGCGACGAAGTTCACCTCCGGGCACGTCGTCGTAGCGGGTGGCTCGCGCGGGCTCACGGGCGCGCCGTGCCTCGCCTCCGAGGCAGCGATGCGCGCGGGCGCCGGCTACGTCACGGCGCTCGTCCCCGCCTCGCTGGAGCTCGTCGTCGAGACGCGCCTGGTCGAGGTCATGAGCCGCGGCCTGCGCGACGACGGAGGCGCGCTGGCGCCGGACACCGCCGGCGAAGCGCTCGACCTGGTCGCGCGCGCCGGTGCGCTCGTCGCGGGTCCCGGCCTCGGCCGCAGCGACGGCGCGTTCGCTTTCGTCCGCGAGCTGGCAGCGCGCGCGCCCGTGCCGCTCCTGCTCGACGCCGACGGCCTGAACGCCCATGCCGGCGCGCTGGACTCGCTGGCCGCTCGCACGCCGCCGACCGTTCTTACGCCGCACGCCGGCGAGCTCGCTCGCCTGCTCCAGATCACCAGCGAGGAGGTCAATCAGCGCCGACTGCGCAGCGCCCGCGACGCCGCCCGCCGCGCGAACGCGATCGTCGTCCTCAAGGGCGACGACACGATCGTGGCCGCGCCCGACGGCACCGCCGCGGTCAACGGCCTGAGCGCTCCCGCACTCGCGACGGCCGGCACGGGCGATGTGCTCAGCGGCGTCATCGGCGCGTTCCTCGCCAAGGGCCTTGACCCGTTCGCCGCTGCGTGCGCCGGCGTTCGCCGCCACGTCGCGGCCGGGCGTGTGGCGGCCGACGAGGTCGGAGCCGACGGCGTGATCGCCGGCGATGTCGTCGCGGCGCTCCCGCGCGCCCGCGCCGGCGAGCCAGACGAGTAGCCTTCGCGCCGCGATGAAGGTCCAGGACGACGTGGCGGTGCGTGCGCTCGCCCGGGTGAACCTGGCGGCGATAGAGCGCAATGTCGCGCGGATGCGGCGCGAGCTGGCGCCGGAGACGAGCCTGTGCGCGGTCGTCAAGGCCGACGGCTATGGGCACGGCGCGCTGCCCGCCGCGCGCGCGGCGCTCGCCGGTGGAGCGACGTGGCTCGCCGTTGCCGCTGCGACCGAGGCCGCCGCCTTGCGCGACGCGGGCATCGACACGCCGATCCTCGTCATGGGCGCGCTGTCTACGAGCGAGCTCGATCTCGCGCTCGAGGCTGTCTCCGACGTCGTCGCCTGGAACGAGCGCTTCGTCGGGCTTGTCGCCGAGCGCGGGGGCGGCGCGGTACACGTGAAGCTCGACACCGGGATGGGCAGGCTGGGCACGCGCGATCCGGTCGAGGCGACGCGCGTGGTGCAAGCGGCGGCGGCGGCCCGCGGCGTGGTCCTCGCCGGCGCCATGACGCATTTCGCCACCGCCGACGAGCGCGGCGACGCGTTCATGGGCGAGCAGCTCGAGCGCTTCCTTCGCTGGGTGACGCCGCTGCGGGCGGCGCACCCGCAGATGTCCGTCCACGCGGCCAACAGCGCCGCAACCTTGCGCGATCCAGCGACCCATCTCGACATGGTGCGCTGCGGGATCGCGATCTATGGCTTGGATCCCTTCGGCGAGGATCCATCGGCCCGCTCGCTTGAGCCCGCGCTGGAGCTGCGCTCCCACGTCGCGGCGGTGAAGCCGATCGCGCCGGGGCAGAGCGCCGGCTACGGGCGGCGCTTCGTCGCGCAGCACCCGACGACCTTGGCGACGCTGCCGATCGGGTACGGCGACGGGGTGCGCCGCGGGCTGACGAACAACGCCGACATCCTCATCGGAGGCGCGCGGCGGCCACTCGTCGGGACGGTGAGCATGGACAACGTGACCGTCGACGTCGGCCGCCCGGCCGCGGTGGCCCCCGGCGACGACGCGGTCCTCATCGGCGTGCAGGGCGATCATCGGATCACCGCCGAGGAGCTCGCGCGACGCCTGGACACGATCAACTACGAGATCACGTGCGGCCTGCTGCCGCGCGTGCCGCGCGCCTACCACCGCGACGGTGAGCCGGCATGACCGACGCGCTCGCGGCAGCGCGCGAGGCGCTCGCGGGGCGGTCCGCGTGGGTCGTCGGCGGTGCCGTTCGCGACCGCCTGCTCGACCGTCCGACCGTCGACCTCGATCTCGTGCTCGACGGCGACGTCGCCAGCGCGGCGCGCGCGATCGCCCGTGCGACGCGGGCTGCGGCGTTCGAGCTCTCCGACGACTTCGGCTCGTGGCGCGTCAGCGGCCGCGACGGCCCGTGGCAGGTGGACCTCAGCCCGTTACGCGGTCCGACGCTCGAGGCGGATCTTGCGCTACGCGACTTCACCATCAACGCAATGGCCGAGCCGCTCGCCGGCGCGGGCGAGCGGATCGACCCGCACGGGGGGGCGACGGACCTCGCCGAGGGGCGCCTGCGCGCGGTCGGCTCACAAGCGATTGCCGACGATCCGCTGCGCGCGCTGCGCCTCGTCCGGATCTCGGCGGAGCTCGGGCTGGAGCCGGAGCCTGAGACGATCGCCCTCGCGCGCGAGCAGGCGCCGCGGGTCGCCGCCGTCGCGCAGGAGCGCGTCTTCGCTGAGCTGAAGCGGATTCTCGCAGGAGACGGCGTGCTGCGATCGCTGCAGCGGATGGACGAGCTCGGGCTCACTGCGGCTGTGCTGCCCGAGCTGCACGCTCTGCGGGGCATCGAGCAGAACCGCTACCACCATGCCGACGTGCACGCGCACACGATCGAGGTGCTCGAGCATGCGCTGGCGCTCGAGCGCGATCCGGCCGCGATCTTCGGCGACGAGCACGCCGCTGCGATCACCGCCCTGCTGCGCGAGCCGCTGAGCGACGAGATCGACCGGGCGTTCGCCCTGCGTCTCGGAGCGCTGCTCCACGACGCCGCCAAGCCCGCGACGCTCGGCCACCGCGACGACGGCTCGCCGACGTTCATCGGCCACGACCGAGCCGGCGCCGCGCTCGCCCGAGATGTGCTCACGCGGCTGCGCACGAGCGAGAGGCTCAAGTCGCACGTCGCCGCGCTCACGCGCCACCACCTCAGGCTCGGATTCCTCGTCCACGAGCGGCCGCTGTCACAGCGCGCGCTGTATCGCTACCTGAAGACCTGCGAGCCCGTCGAGGTCGACGTCACGCTGCTGTCGGTTGCGGACCGGCTGGCCACGCGCGGGCGCAAGGCCAAGGAATCGATCGCCAAGCACCTCGACGTCGCGCGCGAGGTGCTGCCCGCGGCGCTCGAGTGGCGCGCGCAGGGCCGCCGCACGCCGCTCGTACGCGGTGGCGAGCTCGCAGCCACGCTGAAGCTCACGGATGGACCAGAGCTCGGGCACCTGCTTGCCGAGATCGACGAGGCGTACTACGCCGGTGAGATCGGCACGCCGGCAGAAGCGGTCGCGTTCGCGGCGCGGCTGCGCGAGACGCCCGGTTAGGCTCTCGGCTCATGGGCGCCGAACCCGACTGCCTGTTCTGCAAGATCGTCGCCGGTGAGATCCCCGCGACGATCGTCGCGCAAGACGAGCGCACGATCGCCTTCATGGACATCAGTCCGGCAACGCGCGGTCATGCGCTCGTGATCCCCCGCGCGCACGCACGCGACGTGCTTGATATCGATCTCGAGGACCTCGAGGCGGTCGCCGCAGTCGCCCAGCGCATCGCGGCGAGGGCGCGGGCGAACCTCGGCGCCGACGGCGTGACCCTCCTGAACTCGAGCGGTGAAGCGGCGTGGCAGACGGTCTTTCATTTCCACATGCACGTCATCCCGCGCTACGAGGGCGATCCGCTGAAGCTGCCCTGGGTCCCAGCTCCGGGCGACATGGACGACATCGCCGCCGCCGGCGCGCAGCTCGCGCAGTAGCCGGCGGCCAGCGTCGCGGACGGCGCGACCGGCCGCCTATGCCGTGGGCGCGAGCTTGCGCTGTCGATTCCGGTTGCGCGGTTCGTCATGCTTGCCGGATGCGGGGATTTCGTGAGCACGGACGACGAGCGAGCGACGCCGCACCATCGCAAGCTCGCTGGCGCCTGCTCGTCGCCGGCGTCCTGGCGGCGGCCACGGTCCCGCTCGCCGTCGCCGCGGCGCTCGCGGCCCCCTCGAAGCCGCTGAGCATCGTCGATGCCACTCAGGAGGCGAGCAGCCCGCTGGACATCCTGAGCGTGCAGATCAGCCGAGCCAAGGATGGGCGCCTGCGCGCGATCGTGACGTTCGCCGCCAGCATCACGCCGAAGACGTTGCTCGCGACCGGTGGCCCGCCGGGCTCTGCCTGCCTGCGCATCTGGACCGCTCCAGGAGCCGACCCCACGGCGATCCGTCCCGATCGTCTCGTCTGCGTCACCGCGCGGTCGGGGGATGAGCTGCGCGGCGGCGTCTACCAGCAGAGCGGCCCGGGTCTGCCCAAGCGGATCGCCGATGCGTCAGCGAGGGTGAACAAGAGCGGGCGCAGCCTCATCATCCGTGCCTCGCAGAGCGCGCTCGGCAGGCCCAAGCGCATCCTGATCGCGGTCGAGACGACGGGTCCGGGCTGCGAGCGCGTCAGCTGCATCGACTCTGCGCCCAACGACGGGTCGACGCGCCCCTTCCGGCTGCGCTGAGCGTGCAGCTACGCCTGCGCTATGCGCCCTGGCGGCGCATCCCGCGCACGGCCAGCGAACCGAAGACGGCGATCAATCCCGTCACGGCCAGCAGCGCGGGCCACGTCGTCGCCCATGTCACGTCGCCGACGAAACCCTGGCGAACGCCCTCGAGGACGTGCGTCACGGGATTGATGTCAGCGATCGTGCGCAGCCAGTCCGACAGCAGCTCGCGCGGCGCGTAGGCCGTCGTGAAGAGGACCGCGACGAACGTGCCGACCTGCATCAGCGGGGCTGCCTGCTGGGTTCGAAACCGCAGCGCGAGCAGGATCGCGTAGCACGCCGCGGCGGCCGCGAGACCCATCACGAGCAGCGCGGCCAGTGCGATCGCGAGCAGGCCGGGCCAGTCGACCCCGAGCGTAAGCGCCACGGTGAGCAGGAAGGTCGCCGGCAACAGCGCGCGCAGCGACGCCGATCCGACGACGCCCGCAAGCAGCACGGCGCGCGGCGTCGGCGACAGCAACAGCCGATCGAACCAGCCCTGCTCGATGTCGCGCGCGAGGTTTACCCCGGTCGCAGCCCCGGTGAAGCCGGCGCCTTGCAGCATGCCGACGGCGACGATGAACGTCAGGAAGTTCGCGGTGTCATAGCCCGGCAGGCGCGCCGCCTTGCCGAACACCGCCGACAGTCCGAGCATGAAGATCGTCGGCGCGAGCACGCCGGGCACCGCGCCTCCGGGAACGCGCAGGATCTCGTTCAGGCCACGGCGCATGAGCGCGGCGATCGATCGCAGCTGGCGCTTCACGCTTGGCGCAACCTGCCGCGCAGTGCCTGCAGCGACAGCCCGAGCGCGACGGCGGTCACCGCCGCCGCGGCGCCGAGGCCCTCCAGCAGCGCCACGACGTCGTTGGAGAACGCGATCGGATGGCGCATGCCCTCGGCGATGTACGAGAGCGGGTTGTACGCCGCGACAGCGTCCGCGGGCGAGGACAGCAGGTCCGCGGGAAAGAACGCCGACGAGATGAACAGCACCACGAAGACGAGCGGGAAGATCCCCTGCACCGTCGACGCGTTGCGGGCGCGCAGCGCGATCAAGACGCCGATCGCTCCAAAGCCGGTGCCGGCGAGGATGCCGATGGCGAGCACGCTCAGCACGCCGAGGACGCCGCCCTTGACGTCGACGCCGAAGACGGCACCGAGAACGAGGAAGTAGCTGACCTGGAACGCGGCGATGACGCCGGCGGCGAGCACGCGACCGAGGACGATCGCGCTGCGCGGGGCCGGTGACGCGACGAGCCGGTCGAAGAACCCGCCCTCGATGTCCAGCGCGACCGCGATTCCGGCCGACACGCCGCCGAGCAGCAGCGACTGGGTGATCCCCGCGGCGAGCTGGAAGTCGAGGAAGCCGTCGACCTTCGGGAAGCCGGGCAGGGTCGTCGTGCGCTCCAGGCCGCCGACGTTCAGCGCGAGGAACAGCGACGGGAAGAGAACGAGCGGCGCGAGGAACTGCGGCCGGCGCGCCGCGTTGCGCAGGGCGCGGCGGGCGAGTACGACGATCGACGCGCGCACCTCAGACGGGCTCCGGCTCGGGCTCTTCAGCGCCCTCGAGATGCTCACCCGTCTTCTCCAGGAAGACGTCGTCGAGCGTCGGCTGCTTGAGCTCGAGCTCGGCGACGCCGAAGCCTGCGTCGTCCAGCGCGCGCAGGATCGGGGCGATGTCAGCGGCGCCGTGCTGGAGTGCGATCGACAGGTTGCAGTCCTCGCCCGGCGGGCGTTGGACGCCGAAGCGCCTCACGACCTCGCGCGCCACCGCGACGTCGGAGCCGTCTGCGAGCACGAGGTCGAGATGCGGGCGCCCGACCTCGGCCTTCAACGCAGCGGGCGTGCCCGAGGCGACGATCTTGCCGGCGGCGATGATCCCGAGACGGTCGGCGAGCTGGTCGGCCTCCTCGAGGTACTGCGTTGTCAAGAAGACGGTCGTGCCCTCGTCGCGCAGGCGGCGCACCTCGCTCCACAGCGTCAACCGAGATGTCGGATCCAGGCCGGTCGTCGGCTCGTCGAGGAAGAGCACCTCGGGTTCGTGGATCAGCGCCATCGCGAGGTCCAGGCGACGGCGCATGCCGCCGGAGTACTGGCCGACGCGGCGATCGGCGGCCTGGCTGAGCCCGACGCGGTCGATGAGCTCCGCGCCGCGGGCGCGAACGGAGCGCGGCGGGATGCCGTGCAACGTCGCCTGAAGTTCGATCAGCTCGCTGCCGGTCATCAGAGGATCGAGCGCAGCCTCCTGGAGCGCGACGCCGATGCGCTTGCGGACCTGCGCGGGCTGCGTCGCAACGTCGTAGCCGGCAACGCTCGCGCGTCCACCGGTCGGCAGCAGGAGTGTGACGAGCATGCGCACGGTCGTCGTCTTGCCCGCGCCGTTGGGTCCGAGGAAGCCGTAGACCTCGCCTGGCGCGACCTCGAGATCGATGCCGTCGACGGCCTTCAATCCCCCCTTGAACTCGCGCTCCAGCGCAATGACCTCGATCGCCGCGATCAGACGATTCTATTGCACGCGCAACTTGTTCTGACACGAGACGCAACAACAACCGCGTGCTCGTGTTCAATGCACCACATGACACCCCATAGAGGATCTTTCAGCTCAGCCGTGCTGGCGGTCGCCGCCACGCTCGCGCTTCCCGCGGTCGCGGCCGCGAAGCTCTCGGAGCTGGGGGCCATCCCAGAGGGCGTCCGGGGAGCCTGTCCGGACAATTGCCAGGCGGTCAGCCGCACAACCGGCTACCAGGCCAAGGTGGGCCCGGACCGAACCCTCTACCAGGCTCCCGCCGACGGCCGCATCGTCGCCTGGACGATCGCGCTCGGCAAGCCGGGCCCGAAGCAGACGGCGTTCTTCACCGAACGTCTCGGCGGCGAGTCGCAGGCCGCCATCGTCGTGTTGAACCCGGGCAAGAAGCTGGCGCGCGAGGTCGTCGACAAGGCGCCGCTGCAGCGGCTCACCGACTACTTCGGCCAGACCGTCCAGTTCCCGCTGGCGCAGACGCTGACGATCAAGAAGGGTCAGTTCGTCGGCTTGAGCGTGCCGTCCTGGGCGCCCGCGCTGCAGGTCGGCCTGCCGTCGGACACATCGTGGCGGGCGAGTCGCGCCGCCGAGGGCTGCGGCGACACCGCGACGCAATCGGCGCTCGTCGGCACGCGCCGCTCGGTCGCGTTCGCATGCCTGTTCAAGACTGCGCGCCTGACCTACAGCGCGACCTTCATCTCGAGCCCGGTCTCGGAGAGCGCCCCGGCGAAGCCGGCCACCACCACCACGACGACGCCGACGACAAAGCCGCCGACGACCACGATCAAGCCACCCACGACGACAACCAAACCGCCGACGACCACGACCAAGCCACCGACGACCACGACCAAGCCGCCCGGGAGGAAGTAGCGCCGCTGCCCGCATTGGGGTTGGGCCAAGAGCGACGCTTCGGGCCAACCCGCGTGATCAGCAGGTGACGCCGGGGTTCTGCGCGCAGAAGTTGTCGAACTCGCCGCCGCCGGCCTGCGCGCCGCCGGTCGTGGACTGTCCCTGAGGCGCCTGGCCGCCGGTGGTCGCGGCACCGGCCGGAGCCGCGGGAGGCGCCGCGGCAGGGGGCTGCGCCGCGGCGGGAGGAGGTGCGCTGCTGCCAGTCGTCGTGCTCGTCGTCGGGGTCGTCGTGGCCGTGGTGCCGGTGCTCTGCTGGGCCGCAGGCATGTCGGTGGTCGCCGTGGGGATCGTCAGGTCCGGCGTCGACTTGGGAACTGCGGTCGAGAACTCGTCGTCCCCGCCGCAGCCGCCGAGCCCACCGGCCAGCGCTAAAACCGCGAGCAAGGCTATGGAGCGCAGGCGCATCGCCGGCCTTCGCGGTTAGCTGACCGGCTCCATGCGCCGGTCGCAATGCGGACAGTCGTTGAGGTCGCGCTGGGCGAGCTGGTCACACCAGTTGCAGAAGCGCAGGTTCTCGACAGCCCACGGCAGCCGCGAACGGGAGGGCGACAGTGGCAGCACCTTGCCGACTATGTCGAGCGTGTCGCCCGTCTCACGGTCGACGTAGACGCGGCCTGGTTCGGCAGCGCGAATGATCTCGCGGCCGCTGCCGGCTGCGCGCATCCGATAGCGCTGAGCATCTCTCACGGCGCGAACCCTACCAGCCGTCCCGGCGCAAAATCGCCGCGTCGCAGGCCTACGTGCCGGGAGCCGATCGCGCGCTGAGCTGCGCGCACACCGTCCCGGCGGCTGGGATAGAGTCCCGCCCGCCAATGGGTGCAACGCCGATGAGAACGAGAATCCTGGGCCTCGCCGCATGCGGTCTGATGGCCGCGGGACTGAGCGCCTGCGAGAACGACAACGTCGATCAAAAAGCGAATTTGATCGCCGGCAAGAAGTCGTTCTCACAGAAATGCGGCTCCTGTCACGTCCTCGCGCGCGCCGGCACGAAGGGCACGCAGGGACCGAACCTCGACGACGCATTCCGTCAGGCGCTGCACGACGGCTTCGGACGCGACACGATCCACGGCGTCGTGGACGACCAGATCCATCACCCCGCGAAGGTGCCCCAGAGCAGCCCCGCCTACATGCCTCCGAACCTGCTCACCGGCAAGGCGGCCTCCGACGTCGCCGCCTACGTCGCGTTCGTGGCCGCCAAGCCGGGCAAGGACAAGGGCAAGCTCCAGAGCGCCGTGTCGGCCCCGGGCGCCGGCAAGCCGGTCGCAGCCAAGGACGGCACGCTGTCCATGCCCGCCGATCCCAACGGGCAACTCGCCTACATCACGAAGGTCGCCACCGCGCCGGCCGGCAAGCTCGAGATCGATTCCAAGAACGACGCCTCGATTCCGCACGACATCGCGATCGAGGGCAACGGCGTCAACCAGACGGGCAAGACGGTTCAGGGCGGCGGTACGTCAAAGATCACCGTCGATGTCAAGCCCGGCGAGTACACGTACTTCTGCACGGTCTCGGGGCATCGCGAGGGCGGCATGGAAGGCAAGCTCACCGTCAAGTAGTCGCGCGGCTCGGCTCGCATGCCCGACGTTGCTGCGCGCGATCGGGGCCGCAACCAAGGATCGCATCTGGACTATCCAGCATCGAAGTCCGACGGGTGAAGGCATCGCCGGCGTCGACTTGCCCGAAGGCGCGCGGCTGCAACTCGACCCGGCCCTGACCGAGGCGGACTTCGACCGCTGGGGACTGTCGCCGGCCGCGAAGGTCATCGCCACGGCATTGCAACGCTATGGCATGTACGTCATCGACAACTCGGGCTCCTCGAAGATCTACCTCGAGGACCGCAGGACCGCCGGATGGGACCCGAGCATCGACCGGCACCTCACCGAGAGGATCCCGTGGACGGCCTTCAGGGTGCTGAAGCCGCCGGTCGCGCTGTGATTTTCGGGGGCGCGAGTTCGTACATGCGGGCGCGCGCTTGCTGCCCTGGCCGCACGCCGCGCAACCGGCGAACCTCACGAAACCCGGCTTCAAGCAGCCGCTTCTCCTCCAGCGGATTGAGATAGATCAGCCTCAACCGGCGCGGGTGGCGCTGCACGGAGGCGACGAGCCGGTCGACGATTGACTGGAAGATCGCGCCCCGGAACGGATTGTAGAAATACGCGATCGTGAGATCGTCCGGAATCTCGTAGTCATGCACGTCGCACGTCACGAGCCGGATGTCATCACAGCGAAATCGATGAGAACCTCGGCCGCGGTCGAGGTTCTCGCGCGCGACGGCGGTCAGGTCGGCCGACATCTCCACGCCCTCGACGCGCCGGAACGGATAGCCCATTGCCGCCTGATACAGCACGCGCCCCATCCCTGATCCGAAGTCGATGAACACATCGTCGCCCTCGACCTCGCTGCACTTGAGGATCCGGCTCAGGTCGTCCAGCTGGATGGCATGTATCCGATGCTTTCGGACGGCAAGCCGAGCGCCTGGGAAGTGATGGCGCCGGTTGTGCCGATGTGCGCGCGACGCTCGCGCGTGCCGATGATTGCGCGGCGGATCTTCACGACACCCGGTTGGAGCGGTGTCAAACAGGTGCCAGACCGACGTTCGAGTCACTGTTTTACAGTGCTGTGCATTATGCGTGTCCGCATCCGGTGCCAGGCTATCAGTGGGTTCTACGTGCCCCACGCGTTGGCTGCCGTCGACAGCACCTGCGCCCGCAGGCGGTCACTCAGCTCTCGCTCCATCGGCGCAGGCGCTTGACGGCCTTCTCGGGAACGGCGGCCGCCCCCGCCAGGACAGAGGATCCCAGCCGGCTGCGTCCAATGGCGATCGTCTGCAGCCCCGGATCGGCCTTCGCAAAGCGGTACTTGTAGTCCTCGCCACCGCGCCCGAAGCGGAACTCGGCGAATCCCGCCTGCTGAGCGCGCCGGATTGCCTCCGCGATCACGAGCAGACCGAGCGGTCGCTGGCTCCAGGCCGGATCTCGGCCGGACTGGTAGTAGACCTCCGCGTCGGCGAATCGGAAGTTGTACAGCACCGCTGCGGGCTGGCCGTCGAGCTCCAGGAACAGCAGCCGCAGCCAGCCACGTCGAAGGGCCAGAGCCGCGAACTCGCGGTGGAAGTCCGCCCGATCGGAGAAGGCCGGTGTCTGCTCGCCCCAACGGGCCGCGTGCAGGTCAAGCAGCGTCTCGACGTCGCTCGCGAGTTCTTCGGCAGATGCCGTCACGCGGAAGTGCAGGCCGTGCTCGCGCTGCAGCTTGCGCACGAGCCGCCCGCCGACCTGCTTTTTCATATTCGATCCCCATGAAGCGACGAGCTCTTTCCAGGACGACGTGTGAAAGCGGACGATCGGACTGCCCTCTCGACGCAGGATGCGTGCGCCGATGAGTGCGTCCCAGCCGAAGGTCGCCGGGACCTGCTCGACGAGCAGGACATCGGCTCCCAGGAGATCGATCGCCCGTTGCAGTGCCCGCGCCACGGCGCAACGGTCGGCGGAGGCGCAGATCGGCCCGCACTCGTCGGCGGCGCCATGTCCGAGGAAGCGGACGATCCGCAGCCCTGCTTGTCGTTGTACGTACAGCGGGAGGATCGCGACGAGCCGGTCGTCCGGCGCGCGACAAGCGACGAGATGCAGTGACCGTCCTGCCCCGAAATGGCGCCACCAGGTCGAGATCCACTCGTGGGTGGCGAAGATGCTCCGCGCCTCGAGGGCGAGCGCGTCCCACCCGGGCAACGACGCATCCAGCGAATCGATCGGTTCGAGCCGCAGGTCGGCGACCACCGCTGGCAGGGCGCCACCGCCGAGAGGGCGCCCAAGCGTACGGCGCCGCACCGGGCTGCCGCGCACCGCGGCCGCGATGCGCTCGACGTCTTCGCAGCGAAGCTCCTGATGGACTGGCAGCAGCAACGTGTGCCGCCGGCGGTCTGCGGCGTCGGCGAAGCGATCGCCTCCGAGGTCGGGATGCAGGTCCCTCCAGGGACGCACTGCCTCGATCCCGCGGCTGCGAAGACGGTCACGGAGCCGGTCCTCACGGTCGATGACCGGGAAGCCGAACGGCGCGGCCTGTTCGGGCAGCCGGTGAAAGGGGGCGGCGACGTGGTCGCCCAGCTGCTCGAGCAGGATCGAGTAGTGCGCGCGCCGGCGCGCGGCGGCGTGGACATCGGCAACTCGGGGAAGCAGTCGCAGCGTGGCCGGCGCGGGGCCGTTGCCGACACAGCTCGGCGACCACTCGTCCTCAGGCGGCGATCGGTACTGGCGCGTGGCGACGGCGATGCGTCCGAGCGCGTGGGATCGCTGCGTGAACCAGCGACCATGACAGCGAGCCAGACCACCGAGCCCGAACCGCTCCTGGGCCTGTGCGTCTCCAGCCGCCTGGCCGACCAGCAGCGCCGCGCCGTCGGGCAGGCCGAAGGACTGCGACAACGAAAACACGGCAAGCGCGCCGAAGCTTCCCACGGGGCGAAACTCGATCGAGGCGGTCCAGGCCTGCGTTGCGTCCTCGAGCAGCAGCAGGTTGCGTTCGGCGCACCAGGCGCGCCAGCGCTCTGCGTCCTGCGCGAAACCGAGCTGGTGGATCAGATACAGCGCCCGCGTGCGCGGTTCGAGCAGCGCCTCGAGCTCCTGTGCGTCCGGCTCGAGCGCCGGCGTGCCGGCGTAGAGGCGGATCTGCAGACCGGCCAGGCGCAGGATCTCCACCTCGGGACCGCGATGCAGGGCCGGGACGAGGACGACGTCATCCTCGATCAGCCCCAGCCCGGCGATCCCCTCCCACAGGGCGCGGCGTACGTCGTCGAACAGCGTGCAGCCGGCCTCGCCGAGCGGGAACGGCAGCGTCTCGCTTGGCGCCCGCAGCAGTGCGCTCGGAGCGACGGGCGGCAGGACGGTCAGGCGTCCTGAACCCGTGTGACGCTCCGCTGGAGCATGGGCCCGAGCGCTGCGCAGTCGAAATGCGTCAACGCTCATGTGTGGCCCTCCGCCCACCCGCGTCGATGCACACGACCGCTGCGCGGTCCAAAAGCACGCGAGCCCTCGGCCGACCCGCGCCCATAGGTCTCTACCGCGTCTTGCAGGAAGTCGGCCAGCCGATCCAGTTGCATCTCAAGCGTCTCCTGAGCGGCGTGCTCGAGCGCCGCCGAGACCAGCCGGCGCCGCAGATCCGCGTCACCGGCGATCCGCTGCACCGCCTCGATCGCCACAGCGGCGTCGGCGGGCGGGATGAGAAGCCCGTAGGTCCCGTCCCCGAGCGCCTCGGCCACGCCCCCGACGTCCGTTCCGACGACCGGCACCCCCGCCGCCTGCGCCTCCAGCAGTACCTGGGGAAGCCCTTCGGTGAACGAGACGTGCAGGAAGATCTGGCTGCGGCGGTAGAGCTCCCACAGCTCGGATCCGTTGGGGACCTCACCGAGCATCGTGACCGCATCGGCGAGTCCGAGCTCCGCGATCCGCAGCTGCATCTGGTCGCGCATCGGACCGTCGCCCGCGATGACCATGCGCCAGCACGGATCCTCCGCGCGCAGGCCGGCGAGGATGTCGAGCAGCAGCAGCGGGTTCTTCTCGCGATCGAGCCGACCCACGCTCAGCACGATGCGATCGCCGTCCCACCTGACCGCCAGCGCCGCGTCCAGCGAACGCAACTCCGATCGCGGGACGAGCGAGAATCCGGTGCGCATGACGGCCGCCCCGCGGCTGTACCTTCGCGCCAGCGCGTCCCCGAGCGCCACCGTTGGCGCGAACTTGGCCGAGCGGCGAAACGCGATGTCCATGCCCGCCGCGACCGGCACCGCCCACAGCCACCAGCGGCTTGGCAGGCGGTTGCGGATGTACTGCGGGTAGTCGTGGCGGACGCCGAGTACGAGCGGGACCCCTCGCCGGCGGGCGATCCAGGCAAAGACCATCGACATCGGCTGTGGGCCGAAGATCCAGACGGCATCCAAGTGCTCGCACTGGGCGGCGAAGATCCCGGCCGAGCCGCGCACCGCTCGCAGGAGCGACCAGATCTTCGTCGCGCGTTCGTAATGCGGCAACCCCACGACGCGTACGGCCTCGGTTGGCAGGACGTAGGGGCCGCGTCCGGGCACCGGACTCAGCCGGCCGAAGAGCACGAGCTCCGAGACCCGGGGCGGAAGGCTCGTCACAAAGCGAATGAACGCGCGATTATTCGACAGCGTCTCGCCATCGCGTTGATAGACCAGATCGGAGTAGATGCCGAGTCGCACGCTCAGCGGCCTCCGTCAACGTTCATTGGACTCGCAAGCTCGCGGGAAGTTCTCTAACAGCCGAGCGGACCGTAAAGAACCGTCGGGTTTGCGGGGATCAGCGTGTTCCAGGGGAATCGGAGCCCGTCGGAGCCGCTCGTCCGGCGGCGTCCAGCTATTTGGAGCCGGCGCAGGAGCGACACGCACCAGCATAGCCCGGGCAGCCAAAACCTTAATATGGCCTGCCGACGGGCCGAAGCAGGTGCGGGTTAATGTCAATTCTCGCCGTCACATTTCGTCGCGCCAGTAGATTCAGGCGTCGTGGTCACGCTCCTCGCTGGCTCGCTCGCGCTCGTCGCGTACGTCTTTGCCGGTTACCCCGCGATCGCGGCCCTCCTCTCCCGGCTACGCCCGCGTCCCGTCCACGCGCAAGCGGGGTTCACTCCGACGATCAGCCTGATCGTCCTGGCCTTCAACGAAGCCGACGTGATCGAGGCGAAGCTGCGCAACGTGGCGGAACTCGACTATCCGCCGGACCGGCTCGAGGTCGTCGTGGTCACAGATGGCTCGGACGACGGCACACCCGAGCGGGCCGATCGCATGCCGGGCGTCAGCGTCCTGCACCGGCCGGAGCGCCGCGGCAAGCTGGCGGCGATGAACAGGGGAGTTCAGTCGTCGAGCGGTGAGGTGCTGGTCTTCTCGGACGCGAACAACCTGTACTCGCGCGATGCTCTGCGCGAGCTCGTTGCGCCGCTCGGCGATCCGGCGGTCGGGCTGGTGACGGGCCGCAAGGCGATCGCAGACGTCGACGGCAGCGCGCTGGACCACGCCGAGGGGCTGTACTGGCGCTACGAGTCGAAGATCAAGGAGTGGGAGAGCGCGAGTGGATCCGTCGTGGGGGTGGCCGGCGAGATCCTCGCGTTCCGCCGCGCCGCATACCGCTCACCGCAGGCCGGCGTCATGAACGAGGACTTCGTTCAGGCCTTGCTCGTGGCCAGCTCCGGGTGGCGCGTGCTGTACGCGCCGCGGGCTCTCTCGGTCGAGCGGGCCTCGGCGACGATCCAGGACGAGGCGGTGCGCCGTTCACGGCTGACGACCGGCCGCGCGCAGGCGCTGCGGCGATTGCTGCCGATGCTGCTGCGCAGCCACCCGCGGCTCGCATGGCAGGTCATCTCGCATAAGGGGCTGCGCCCGCTGGTGCCGTGGGCGCTCCTGGCCGCCGCGGCAAGCAACGTCCGACTTGCCCCGTGCCGGGTCTGGGCTCGAGCCCTGCTGGGCCTCCAGGGCCTCTTCTATTTCGCCGCCACGCTGGGATGGCGCAACGAGCGCAGCGGTCGGCGGAGCCGCTGGACGTACCTGCCGTTCTATTTCTGTCGCATGAACGTTGCCACTCTGGCGGGGCTGCGCGACTTCGCGGGCGGGCGGCACGAGGCCGTCTGGGCGAAGGTCCGGCGAGGTTGACGGCGGTTCGCCTACCGTCCGGCAGCCGCGACGTCGTCGTCGTTGTCGTTTCCGTCGCTCTCGCCGGAGCCGCCGCCGCCGCGATCGTGCAGGCGACGGCCGGGGATCGGGCACGCTCCGAGGCCGCGTCATCTACCGGCGAGTGCCTGCGGCGGCCCTATGACCGTGCCTCGCCCTGGAACCGGTCGATCGGCTCCCGCCCGCGGGTGGATCCGCGCTCCGCCCGGTTTATCCGCGCGATCGCAGACAACGGCAAGCCGCTCACATCTGACCCCGACCAGTACACGCCCGCCGTGTACGCCATCCGCGACGCGACGCCGCTGCGGACTGTGACGCTGTCGGGCTATTACTCGACCTACGATGCCGGCGACGACTCGCGCAAGGGCCATGGGTTCGCGCGGACCATCCCGCGCATCCCGATTCCCGATCGCGCCGTCGCTCCACCCGGCGACGACGGCCAGGTCGTGCTGTGGAACGCGCACACGGGCGTCGAGCATGCCTTCTGGCAGTTCGCCCGCGACGCGTCGGGCAACTACACGGCCACCAACGGCTACCGCTACCACACGAAGGCGGGATACCACGGCCGCTTCGCCGATGGCCTCGCCGGGCGCGGGGCGGGCCTACCGTATCTCGGGGGACTCGTGCGCCGCTGCGAACTCGGCCGCGGCGCCATCCATCACGCCCTGGCGTTTGCCTATGACGCTCCCTCGCGGACCTTCGTCTACCCGGCATCGAAGTCCGACGGCGAGGGATCTGACGGCGAGCTGCCGGAAGGCAGCCGGCTGCAGCTGGATCCCGCGCTTGGCGAGGCCGCCTTCGATGCGTGGCGGCTGCCGCTGAAAGCGCGGACGATCGCGCTTGCGCTGCAACGCTACGGCATGTACGTCGTCGACAACTCGGGCTCGTCGAAGATCTTCCTGGAGGCCCGCCAGACCGCGGGCTGGGATCGCGCGATCGGGCCGGACCTCGTCTCGGGGATTCCATGGAAGGCGTTCCGCGTCGTCGAGCCACCGCCCGGCGGACGGTCACGAGACCGTGGCTCGCGGTCTGTCACCCGGCGCTCCGAGCGCTGAGCAGCCCTTCGCGGAGCTTGCGCCAGTACCACGCGACATCGTCGAGGCGCGGAACCAGCGCACGACGGTCGGCGTGGAATATCCGCAGGAAAATGACGACCATCGTCGCCCCTCCCGCGGTGAAGGCCGCGCTCTTGGCGAGCGCGGTTCCTCCGCCGCCGAGTTCCGGTACGAGGATGATGTTGAGGATCACGGTCACGAGCAGCGCCACGGCGGTCCCCGCGGACGCCATCAGCGGACGGCGCTGGGCGATGACGACGCCGCTGAAGAGGTCCAAGGCCAACACCCCGAGTGCGCCGAGCGCGAGGAATCGCAAGTCGTCTCCAGAGCCTCGAAAGGCCTTGCCGAAGAGCAACACGCACAGCGTCGGGGCCGCAATGAACAGCGCGGCCCCGACAGCCGTCGACAAGACGACGGCGCGCCGGAAGATCCGAGCGGCAAACTCCGCGGCCTGTTCGGAGAGCGCTCGCACGAGGTGCGGGCGCTGCACGAGCACGATGACGCCCGATACGTAGAACAGCGCCTCAGCCAGGGAGACCGCGATGCTGTAGAGCCCGAGTTCGTACGGACCCACGAGTGCGCCGAGCAACCACTGGTCGCCCCGGTACGCGCCAAGCTCCATGAACTTCGACAGGTGCGTCTTCAGACCGAAGGACAGGCTCTCGCGGGCGAGAGCAGCGTCGGGTCTTCCATAACCGAAATGACGACCTACGGATACCACCAAGATCAGCGTCGCGAGAACGTTGGTCACCACGAAGATCAGCACGACGCGTTCGACGGTCAGCGCTCCGCTCAGCGCGAGCACACCGTTGCTCACGGCTGTGACAGCGGGGCTCGCGAACCACGCGAGGTTCGTTACCCCGAACCGGTAGTCGGACTGTAAGAGGTACTTGAGGTTCTGCCCGAGCAAACCGCTTGGAAGCGCGGCCAGCGCGAACAGGAGCAACCCCAGGTCGACCTCGCCGCGAGTACGCGGCACAAGCGTCACCAGCAACCCGACGACCAGCGCACCGAGAACGCCCAGCACCATTGCGGCCAGAACCGAGTTGGTTGCGAGGCTCGCGCGGCGCTCTGGATGCCTGCCGCCAAGATTGCCGTTTGCTTCTTCGAACCCGAGCGTGGCGATCCCGGCGGTCAGCACCCACACCGCGATCACGAAGGCGACCTCGCCGCGTCCGGTCGGGCCGAGCGCGCGCGCGAGGATCAGGACGTTCAGCAGGGAGAACGTCACCGTGCCGGCATTCGTCGCGAATGTGGCGGCTGCAGCGCCAACCAGCGTCGCCGGACGGCGGTTTTCGCTGGGCTCGTCGGCCATCGTCAGATCGCCGTACGGAGGCGTGCCTCCATCTCCGTCACCATCCGGCGTGCCACGTGCTCCCACGTGAAGCGCCCGGTCAGTCGACGGTAGCCCTCCAACCCCATCTCCTGCGCCCGCTCAGGCGCCGAGGCGAGTGCAAGAAGCTGCGCGGCCAGATCCTCGCTGTCGGCACGCCGCGCGAGCAGGCCGCTCTCTGCGTGCGCGATGAACTCGGGCATCGCGCAGCAGTTGCTGCCTACGCACGGGAGAGCGTATGCCATGGCCTCGAGGAAGACAATCCCCGCCGGCTCGAAGACGGACGGCATGACAAACGCGGTCGCCTCCGTATACAGCCGCCTGATCTCGGCCTCTCCGGCGGGACGCGACCGGTCGATCCGGCCGAACCAGCGAACACCTTCCTGGTTCCCGAGCGGCTCCTCCGGACCGACGATCCAGAGCTCCGCGTCGGGGCGCTCCTTCCTGACGAGGTCGAAGGCCTCGAGCAGATAGCTCCCGCCCTTGCGCTCGAACCGCATTCCCACGAACAAAAACCGGGGCGGGGAGAGTTTCCGTTGCGGTGGTGAGGCCGGGATGTTGATGTTCGCCCCCGTGCCGACGGTCACGACCTTGCCAGGATCCTGTACGGCGTCGGTGATGATCGACTCGCGCAGCCAGTCGCTCATCGTGAAGATGACGTCGAGGGAGTCGAACGTTCGCCGTTCGCGGTCCAGGGCCTTGCACACCAGATGCGTCGAAGTGCCGAGCAGGTTGTCCGGCCTCGTGAGGAAGAGCGCGAGGTGCATGTCGCTGTACGAGCAGCGCAACCGCGGCCGGAGTCCGGGTCTCGCGTCGAACCACGCCCCCAGTTGCAGGACGACATCGGGCGACGGGTTCATCCTGCGTGCCCGCCGCGTACCGGTTATCCCCATCACCGCCCGGATGGCGCCGCTCAGGGGTGAGGCCTGGGCCCAGTAACGCTGCCGCCAGCGCTCGCGATCGAGGTTCCAGCTTCCGAGGCGCTCGACAATGTCGACGCCAGGCGGACGTGCGTCGACCGAGGCCTCGAGCACGCCCTGCTCTTTGAGGGCGCTCAAGAGCCAGTAGCTCGATCCGGACCAAGTCGCTCGCTGGAAAGGACTTCCCGCGCCGATCGTGAGAATCCTCGGCTTGGTCCCTTCCCCCACGGCGCGACATCCTATGCGATGGCGTGGTGGTGTCTCCTGCACGAGGAACCACGAGCAACCTATGCGATAGCACAGAAATCCAGGGTCCGCTGACGGATCAGGGGTTACGCTGTGAACCGATGACGGCACGTCGACCTGCTGAAGGCCTTGCCCTAGCCGGTCTGGTGATCTGCGGCGCGTTGTTCACGGGCGCGACGTTTGGACTCGCCGGAGCGCAGGCGGGCCTGCTGCTGGCGACTGCACTGATAGGCGCCGTCGTCGCCTACCTCCTGGCTTGGCCAGAGGCGGGGATGGTGCTCGGCATCTTCCTGCTCTACTCGGGGCTGCCGGCCGTGCTCATCAACGACCAGGGCCTGCCAGCAGTGGTAGCGCTCGGCATCCCGCTGATGCTCGCGGTTCCACTGGCGAGTAGGCTCGCCGGGCGGGAGGGATTTATCATGAGTACCGGCCTTCGCTGGGTGTTCGTCTTGGTCGTGGTGCAGATCGCCGTCGCCCTGGCCGCCGAGCACCAGCAAGAGGCGCAGGCGAAGCTACTCACGTTCCTGATGGAGGGCGCCGTGGTGTACCTCATCGTCGTGAACATCGTTCGCACGCCGGAGTCGCTGCGGCGTGCCATCTGGGCCGTGATCGGCGCTGGCGCGTTCCTGGCCTCGGTGGCGATCCTCCAACAAGTCTCTGGGCGTACCGACCAGCCGTTCGCCGGCTTTGCGCAGCTCGACGGGGCGTATTTCGCCGGGACCAGCGATGTCTTCAGAGCCCAGGGCCCTCTCGCGGACGCCAACTACTTCGCGCAGATCCTCCTCCCCGTCACGGCGCTCGGCCTCGCGGCGATCTGGCGAGGCCGCACGCGTCAGGAGCGCTTGCTCGCGCGCGTTGCAGTGGCCGTCTGCGTCACGGCGATCGCGTTCACGTACTCGCGGGGAGGCGCGCTCGCGTTGTTCGGCATCCTGGCCGGGCTCGCGTTCTTCCGGTACCTGCGGGCCGTGCACATGGCGGGAATCGTGGCTCTGCTCGCGCTCGTCCTGTTGCTCGTGCCCGGCTACAGCGAGCGCCTGGGGACCCTCGCCGGCGTGGCCGGATCGACCGCGGTGTCGAACGCGTCATCCAGCGACGACCTCTCGGCGGCGGCTAGGGCAACCGAGAACAGGGCCGCCTTGCTCGTGTTCCGCGATCACCCGCTGTTGGGCGTAGGTCAGGGCGGCTTCCCGCTCCTCTACCAGCAATACGCTCAACGAGTGGGCGGCGAGATCCATACGCGCAACAGCTCACGGTTAAGGAGGGCCGACATCCGGGCCGGTCTCGCGCCCGAGCGCGAGGCGCACAACTTCTTCCTCTCAATTGGCGCGGATATGGGTATCGCGGGGCTGCTCGCGTACTGCACAATCATCGTCGTCACCCTGCATCAACTGCTTCGGGCGCGCAGGAAGTGGTTGGTCGTACGGCCGGACCTCGAGGGCCTGGCCACCGGGATGCTGTTCGCCGTCACCGGCTATTTGATGGCGGCCGTGTTCCTGTCGCTCGCGTTCGAGCGATACTTCTGGCTGCTGTTGGGCCTCGCCGGTGCTGCCGGCCATGCGCTTCTCCAGCACTCCGCCGACTCCGATGAGCCACCGTCCCGTGCTCACCGTGCCCGGCTGGCCGAGTAAGCGCACCGTGACGCGCGTGGCGTTCCGTGCCGAGCGCGCTGCTCCCGCCGATCGCCTGATGGATCTGCTCGAGTCCCTCGACCGCACCCGCGAGCCCGTACTTTCGGTGCTGATGTACCACCGCGTGGGCTCCGAGACGCATACGCCGCAGCTGGACCCCTCGCTGCTCAGCGCCACACCGGCCGAGTTCGAGCGCCAGGTGAAGTACCTGGCGTCCAAGCGGCGCGTTCTTTCGCTGGACGAACTGCTCGAGGTGCGGCGCGGGCGCATGGAGCTCCCGCGGCGTGCCGTCGCCGTGACCTTCGACGACGGATATCGCGACTTTGCAGAGCACGCTTGGCCGGCGCTGCGGCGACATGGCGTCCCGGCGACGCTGTTCGTGCCGACGGCCTATCCCGGCGATGCGCAGCTCGCGTTCTGGTGGGACCGCCTCCACGCGACGTTCACCACGACCGCGCGCCGCAAGCCGCTGGTGACGCCCGCCGGCACGCTCGCGCTGGGATCGATCGACGAGCGCGTGCGCGGCTCCCGGACCCTGGGCGAATGGGTCAGGCGGACGCCGCATGAGGAGGCGATGACCGAGGTCGAGCGCGTAGCGACCGAGCTTGGCGGTCGCCGTCTCACCGATTGCGTGCTGAGCTGGGACGAGCTCCGCCAGCTGGCGCGAGACGGCCTGGATATCGCTCCGCACACGCGCACGCACCCGCGCGTCGATCGAGTGAGCACGGAGCGGGCGAAGCAGGAGATTCTCGGCTCCGCCACGGATCTGGAGCGCGAGGTCGGCTACCGCTCCAAGGCCCTCGCCTTCCCGGCCGGCGCGGTCACGGACGCCGTCGTCCGGTGGCTGCCGGAGGCCGGCTTCGAGCTGGCGTTCACGACGGTCAGGGGCGGGAACCACCTCGATCGGATCGACTGGCTGCGGATCCGCCGGATCAACGTCGGACGCCGCAGCGCGTTGCCGCTCGTCCGGGCGCAGTTGCTGTCGTGGCCGACGAGAGCGATGCGGCACCGACCGGCGCAGGCCTGAAGCGGACCGGCGACTCGCCGGCGCGACCGCGCGGTGCGAGACGGTCAGCTCACGTCCCGATCCGGCGACTTGCGCCTGCGACGACGGAGGCGAAACCGCTGCTCGCGAGCCGGCGGGCTCCACGGCGGCGGGTTCTCGGGCGGCGCGGCCTCGGGGGCACGGAAGCGAATCGTGCCGTGGCGGAACGTCGTCCCGTGCAGCGCCTCGAGCTTCGCCGCATCCGGACTGCCCGCGGGCGCCGCCGGTGGCGGAGGCGCCGTGCTTCCCGCGGTCATAGCCGGCGCGACGCCCACGGTGTCCGTCGACGCTGAAATCGCCTCGTCGTCCAGCTCCGGCTCGATCACGAACGGCTCGACCCTGGGCGGTACGGTGGAGGCCCCCCGCAGGCGGCGCAGGAACTCTGCCAGCGGCCTTCGCTGAGCGAGCGTCGTGCCGATCAGGTGGGCGTCGGCCACCGCCAGGCTTCTGAGCGTGTCTGCGACCTCGTCCCTCGACGTCCGGCGGATGTCCAACGTGAGGAGCGTCCCGTCCGCCACCCGGGCCCAGATCAGTCCGGCGGGCACGCGGTGCGGAGGCGGCGCGCTGACGAGCACGACATCCGCGATCGTCCGCAGCCGCTCGAGCAGCCGCCTCATCCGGTCGACGTCAACGGTGGCGGCCGTCGGCGACGTCCCGAGGGGAAGCACATGCAGCGGCTTGTCGCCGCCCAGGAAGAGCTGCTCGACGTGGCCATCGAGCGCGGTGTCATCAGGCTCGGCGAGGAGATCCGTGTACCCGCGCGCCCCTTCTAACCGGAACATGCGCGTGAGACCTCCGCCGGAGGTGTTCGCATCCACCACGAGGACCCTCAAGCCCGCCTGGCTGATCGCCGCCGCAAGGTTGCCGGCGACCACGGCGCTCGTGTGCCCTTCCTTCGGATCGAGCAGCACGAGGCTTCCGAGCGGCTCGCGCGTCTCCAAGAAGCCGGTCTTGAACGCCAGCAGGCGGTACTTCTCGGCGGCGGCGGTCCCGGGCGCGGTCCAGGCGGGAAGCGATTGGCGCCACCCGCGGCCGCGAGGAGCGTCCACGCCCCCAAGGTGCTTCACGCCCGACAGCTCCTCCAGGGCAGCGTCGTTCTTGAACGCATCCACCGTGGAGTCGCGGAGGAGCGCGAGGATCGCGGCGACCACAGCGCCGGCGACCATCGCGAGGATCACGAGGAACAACGTGCCGCGGTCGGCGGGACCCTCCGGCTCGGCCGCCTGTACCACGCTGATGCGGCCTGCCGGCGACTCACCGAGGAGCTTTGCTGTCGCGGCCATCAGCCGGTCGCCCTCGTCCTTGGTGAGGGACTTGATCTCAGCGCCGCCGACGAAGGCCGCGGCGCGCTTGGCGTTCTGCCCGGAATCCAGGGTGGACAGCTCCTGGAGTCGCCTTCCGATCGCGTTTGCGAGGTCCGCCGCGACCTTCGCGTCCTTGTTGCGCACGTCGATTGTCAGGATGCGACTGATGTCGTTCGCCGTGGCGGTCAGGTTCTCCTGCAGCTTGAGGACCGTCGTGTCCGCCCCGACCCGGTTGATCGCGTACTCGAGCACCGGGCGGCCGGTGGCGAGCTCGGAGTAGGTCCGCGCGAGGCTGCCGGAGGCGCCGAGCTCGTCGACATCGGCGTTGATCGGGCCGACGATGAACTTCGCTTCTCCGCGATACGTCGGCGACGCGTGCGAAGAGACGAAGTAGGACACGGCCCCAGCGAGGACAGCGCCGAGTATGAGTGCCCACCACCAGCGTTTCAGTAGCGGCAGCAGAGCAAACGTGTCAGCCAAGGATCTCTTTCCTCCACGCGGGGTTCCAGAGGCCGCAGGAAGGCGGCGGCATGACCTGGTTCGGCCCGTATTGTAGCCCGGCTCCGGTGCGCTCGATCACGTTACGCCCGTTCGTCTGGCGATGGCGCTACCTGTGGCCAGCAGGATCCAGAGCTCGGCGAGGATCGAACGTCGACGAAAGAACTGAATCTCGACCCGACAGCGTTCTTCGAAATTCATCGAGGTTCGCCCCCAGACTTGCCACGGGCCCGTCAGGCCCGGCCGGAAATCCAGTCGCCCCGTCTGCCACGGCTCGTAGGTCGAGGCAGCAAAGCTCGTCGGTCTCGGACCCACGAGCGTCATCTGTCCCGCGAGCACGTTGAAGAATTGCGGCAACTCATCCAGGCTGGTCTTGCGCAGGATGCGCCCCGCCCGGGTCACACGGGGATCGTTCACGACGCGAAAGTCAGGCCAGGGCACGATGCTCTGACAGCGCAGCTGCTCCTTGAGCTCATCGGCGTTGGAGACCATCGTGCGGAACTTCAGCAACCTAAACGGTTCACCATTCAGGCCGCAACGTCGCTGGCGAAAGAGGATTGTCGCGCGCGGGTCCTCCCACCATATGGCGAGCGCGACGATCGTCATCGCGGGTGCGAGCAAGATCACCGCCAGCAACGAGCCGGCAACATCGAGAGCGCGCTTCGTCGCGCGGTACGAGAGATCGGATCGCCATGGTGCGGTGTTTGGGTGAATCCGGTGCATTGGATCGTCGGGGTCGGTTGTGGTTGTGCCGCCTCACGCAGCCAATTCGGAGCGCTGACGGCTGACGGTCCACTCGAGCTGAGCCGCCAACCCATCCTCGAGCGTCGTGCGCGGGGCGTAGCCCAGGTGGTCCAAGGCGAGATGCCCGTCGCAGCCCGTTCTGTATGCGTCTCCCACCTGCGGCGGCGCGAGCTCGATGCACGCTCGGCGGCCGGCTAAGCGCTCGATCATGCGGATCGCCGCGATCAGCTGTACCGAACGGCCGCCGCCGATGTTGTAGGCGCAGCCGGGGCGCCCGTACGAGGCCGCCGCGACCGTGCCCTCGACGATGTCCCCGACGTACGTGAAGTCGCGCACTTGCGTGCCGTCTCCGAGCAGCGTCAGCGGCGCGTCCCCGAGGATCCGGCACAAGAATCGGCTGAACGCCATGTCCGGACGCTGGCGCGGACCGTAGACCGTGAAATACCTCAGGCCCACGACCGGGATCCCGAAGCAGCGGTGATAGGTGCCGGTCAGATCCTCGGTCGCCCCTTTCGTCATCCCGTACGGCGAGACCGGTCGCCGCGGCGTGTACTCGGTCGTCGGATAGACCATCGCGTTGCCGTAGACCGATGACGAGGACGCGTAGACGAACGCGTTCAGGGTGTGCTCCTTCGCAGCCTCCAGTAGCCGCTGCGTCGCGCACAGGTTGTGGCGCAGATATGTCTCGAAGGTCTCGCCGAAGCTTCCGCGCACGCCTGCCTGCGCGGCCAGGTGAAACACGATCTCGACACCGTCGAGAAGCGCGCCGAGACAGTCCACGCTGAGGTCGAGCTCCAGGAAGCGAAAGCGCGGTTCGTCCAGCAATCGCACGAGGTTCGCTTCCTTCAGCGACCTGGCGTAGAAGTCAGTGAAGCAATCGACGCCAACGACGTCATGTCCCATGTCCACGAGTCGCTCGCAGAGGTGCGAGCCCACGAAGCCGGCGGCGCCGGTAACGAGCACCGTGCTCCCAGGGCGCAACCTGTTCGTGGCGCTCGCAGCGCCGGCTATCGGGAAGTCATGTTCAGGCATGCTCGGCTCCGAGTTCGGGCAGGGCCTCGAGAACTGGATGCACAGGCGCTGGCTCCGCCGACAGCTCGCTGCTGGCCGACTCGGTCGCGGCCGACCTGCGCGCATGGTCGAGCAGGACATCCAGCGTCAGACCGTCGGTTGGGTAGGTTGCCCACCCGAACATCGGTCCGGCCCCCGTCAGCGCGTCGCCGAACCGAGCCGTGACGGTCGCGCGGGTGTGGTCAGTACCGTCCAGGAGCCCGTACACCTGAAACCGGGACCTCGAGCGCGAAACCACCAAGCTGTCGGTGACGCGCGCCGACCGCAGCAAATTCCGCAGGACGTTGACGTCCGCTTCGATGTCAAGAAACAGAACGGTTGCCGGCTCGCCGCGCCTGCGGCAACGCTCGAGAAAGCGATCGAGCTCGCTCAAGGACGGTGCGCGGACGGCGCTCACGTGACGATCGACGACGAGCGTCATACAGATGGCGGCGAGCGTCCATGGAAGAACCTTGGCCGGATGGACGGCCGTCGCGACCAGGGCGCAGGCTGCCCCTACTCGCCTGCTTGCCGGCCAGCGAAACCCGACCAGGGCGATGCCCGAAGCAATCGCATCCGGCAGCGCAGCCGCCGCCACGCTGGCGTGCGACACGAGGGTCGCCAGCGCGAACGCGGCCAGCCAGATCAGCGCCACGGTAGCGGCAACCCTCAGCCGAAGCCATTTCTCTGCTCTCCCTAGCATATGGTTTCCGTTCCTTCACATGGGCATCCATGCCCGTTTGAGAGAAAGGCTGGCTGCGCCCCTGCGCCAGTCAGCCAAGCGGACAGGACAGTACGGCAAAATCCGCGCCGTTTTTTCGAGACCGGTCTATCGGTTAGTTTTCGGACGCTGCCGCGAGTTCAGCCGCGCTGCCCAACGGCGCACGAGCGCCGCTACAAGATCGCCTTCAGCGCCACTGACAGCAGCGCGACGACGATGCAGACGGCCAGCACGCGCAGCAGGAACGAAAAGGCCGCGTCCTCGGATTCCCATGGCTTGCGCACAGCCGGACGGCGGCGCGCTACAGGATGTAGACGGCCGTGTAGACGATGACCCACATGACGTCGACGAAGTGCCAGTAGATCCCGGGTACCTCGACGCCGTGGTGGTGCTCGGGCGTGAAGTGGCCCCTGAACGCTCGTACGGTCACCATCGTGAGCAGCGTCAACCCGACGAACACGTGCGCGCCGTGCAAGCCGGTGAGTCCGTAGAAGATCGTGCCCTGGGCGTGGTCTTGCGGGGCGAACCCGATGTGGACGTACTCGTTGAGCTGGATGCCGAGGAACGTCGCGCCGAGCAGCGTGGTCAGCAGCATGCCGGCCTTCAGGCCGAAGCGGTTGCCGTTCTTGACCGACGTCTGCGCCCAGTGCATCGTCAGCGACGAGCTGAGCAGGATCGCGGTGTTCATGCCCGCGATCGCAACCGGCAACTCGACGCCGTCGAACGGGAACCAATGGTGCCCGGGAGCCACGAGCCTGATGAAGAAGTAGGCCGTGAAGAAGGCCCCGAAGACCATGATCTCCGAAATGATGAAAAGCAGCATCCCGAGGATCTCGTGCGAGACGCGCGAGCTGCGGTTCGCCGCCGGCGGCCCGTGGTGGTCGCCGTGGTCGTGATCGTCGTGCTTTCCGAGCGCGACTCCCGCGCTGATCCCCGCCGCCTCCATCAGCGCGCCGCCTCGGCACCATCGCGCTCGGCGACGATGTGCTCGACCTCGATGTTCGACGCCTTGCGCACGCGCGAGATCAGGTCGGCGCGCATCCAGCCCGATCGCGTCGCCGGCAGGGTCGAGATGATGACGCGCTCGACGCGGTAGAACTGCAGCGCGTTCATGGTCGCGGTGTAGGGGTCGGGGTCGCCGATCATCCCCGCCACGAGCAGCCCTTCGCGGCGCATGCGGTCGACGGTGTTGCCCAGCCTGGCACGCGCGACCGCCGCCGCCCGCCCGTCCCCATGCGCCTGCAGCGGCACGATGACGAGGAACAGCATGTCCTTGGACTCCGCCGCGATCTCCTTCATCCGAGCGCGCAGCGTCCCGCGTCCGGCCGTCACGTTGGCGATCACGAGCGTGACCTTGAAGGGCAGGCCGTCGGCGTCCATGTCGGAGATGACGTGCGTGACGGGTGCCGCCGCGGCGTCCTGGATGCGCTCGATCAGGTCGCGCCGCAGCCAGCCCGACGAGGACTGCGGCAGCGTCGAGATGATGACCTCGTCGGGGTGGTACTCGTCGATCGCGTCGAGCGTGGCGGTGTAGGGATCCTCGTCGCCGAGCTCGCCGCTGGCGACGACGTCCTCACCGCGCAGGTAGGACAGCGTCAGATCCAAGCGCACCTGGGCCGACTCGCGCACGGCCTCGTCGTAGATGACGTAGCCCGATCGCGGTCGCGTCATCGGGACGACGAGGGTGAAGCTCGTGTCCGGCGCCCGGGCGCGCTCTTGTACGAGGTTCAAGAGCTTCGCTCCGCCGATTGTCTGGTTGGCGACGACCAGGATGTGGGGCATGGGTGCTTACTCCCCGTCCTTGCTCGGCGATGCACCGGCATGTGAGCCCGACGCTGTCGCGCCCGCGGGCTGGGGCACCTCGGCACCACCCTTGAGGACGCCGTGCACCGCGCCCGGCACGCCGTACTCGTAGGGACCGCCGACGACGGTCGGGACGGCGTCGAAGTTGAAGATCGGCGGGGGCGAGGTGACCTGCCATTCGAGCGTCAGGGCACGCCACGGGTTGTTGCCCGCGTGGGGGCCGCCGCGCCACGAGGCGATGATGTTGTAGGCGAACACGAGCGCGCTGAGACCGAGGAAGAAGCTCATGATCGAGATCGCGAGGTTCCAGCCCGCCCACTGCTCGGCGTAGTCGGCAACGCGCCGCGGCATGCCCTGGATCCCGATGACGTGCATCGGCGCGAACGTCAGGTTGAAGAAGATGAACGTCATCCAGAAGTGCAGCTTGCCCAGGCGCTCGTCGTACATCCGGCCCGTCATCTTCGGGAACCAGTAGTACACGCCGGCGAAGATTGTGAACAGCGATCCGCCGAAGAGCACGTAATGGATGTGGGCGACGATGAAGTACGTGTCGCTGACGTGAATCGTCACCGGGATGACGGCCAGCATCACGCCCGAGATGCCGCCGAGCGTGAACATCGTCAAGAAGCCCAGCGCGAACAGCATCGGCGTGTCGAGATGCAGCACGCCACGCCACAGCGTCGCCAGCCAGGAGAAGATCTTGATCCCCGTCGGCACCGCGATGATCGCGGTCGTGACCATCATCGGGATCCGGATCCAGTCCTGCATGCCCGAGACGAACATGTGGTGGGCCCAGACCGTGAAGCCGAGCACGACGATCGCCAGCAGTGAGAACGCCATCATCCGGTAGCCGAAGATCGGTTTGCGCGATTTCACCGCCAGGATCTCGGAGACGATCCCGAACCCGGGCAGCATCATGATGTAGACCGCGGGATGGGAGTAGAACCAGAAGATGTGCTGGTACATCAGCACGTCGCCGCCGCCCGCCGGCTCGAAGAAGTTGAAGCCCAGCGAGCGATCGAACAGCACCATGAACTGCGAGACGGCGATGAACGGCGTCGCGATGACGACGAGCAGCGACGTCGAGAAGTTCGCCCACACGAGTAGCGGCATCCGGAAGAAGCTCATGCCGGGCGCGCGCATCGTGATGATCGTCACCAGGAAGTTCAGCGCTGTCGCGATCGACGACGCACCGGCGAACTGGACGCCGATCGTGAAGAACACCTGCCCCTCGGGTGCGGTCACCGACAGCGGGGCGTACGCCGTCCAGCCGCTGGCGAACGAGCCGCCGGGCGCGCCGAAGGACATGAGCATCATGATCCCGGCGAGCGGCAGCATCCAGAACGACAGTGCGTTCAGTCGCGGGAACGCCATGTCCGGCGCGCCGATCATGAGCGGCAGCACGAAGTTCGCCAGCCCCGCGAAGACCGGGATGATGAACAGGAAGATCAGCAGCGACGCGTGGACGCTGAACAGGCCGTTGAACGTGTTCGTATCGACGAACTGGCGGCCGGGCTGGGCGAGCTCCGCGCGCATGAGCATCGCGAACAGGCCGCCCACGAAGAAGAAGAAGAACGAGGTCACGACGTACTGGATGCCGATGACCTTGTGATCGGTGTTGACGCGGAAGTAGTCGCGCCAGGAGTGCGCGCCGTGACCGGAGTGATCCTCCGCCAGCGTCTTCTTGCCGGCCGCCCAGTAGAACCAGTAGCTGAAAGCGCCGAGGCCGACGAGGAAGCCGAGCGGCGCGCTGAACAGCGCCAGCTCCAGAACCGCGGTGCCCTTCAGCACGGGGTCCAGGCCGTACCACGTACGGAAGAGGAAGATGATGCCGTACGCGAGCGCGACGCCGTAGGCCGTGAACAGGAAGGCCCTGTACATGCCCGGTCCGCGGAACTTGGCGACCATCTAGCGCGTCCTCCTCATCCGTGTGCTCACTTCCCAGCTGCCTCGCCGAGGTACTTCACCAGAGCGTCGAGCTCCTGCGGCGAGAGGGTATCGCCGTAGTCCTTCGGCATGATCCCCGCCTGGAATCCTGGCGCGATCTTGGCATCCGGCTGGACGATCGACTGCTTGATCTCAGCCGGGCTCATACCGGGCACGACCTTGTCGAGGTTCGGACCCGTCGTCCCGTTCGTTCCGGCGTCTGCGAGCGTGTGGCAGCCACCGCACGCCGTCGCCGTGCCGTTGCCGTCGGTGAACAGCTTCTTGGCGTCGACGGCGCCGCCGCCGGCAGCCGTCGCGGGCGCCTTCTTCTCGGCAATCCACTTGTTGAAGTCCGCTCGCGTGACGACCTTCGCCCTCGAGCGCATGACCGAATGGCCGAGTCCGCACAGCTCGGCGCAGACGACGGGATAGGAGCCAAGGCGGTCGGGCGTCACGCGGTACCGCGTCGTGATCCCGGGCACGGCGTCGATCTTTAGGCGGAAGGCGGGGACCCAGAAGTCGTGGATGACGTCCAGCGCCTTGACGTTGAAGCGCACCGGCTGGTCCTTGATCAGGTAGAGCACGTTGGACTTGATCGGCTTGCCGCCGGGCTGCGGATACTCGTAGCTCCAGGCGAATTGCTGGCCGGTCACGTTGATGCGCATCTCGCCGGCCTTGGCCTCCTCGATGTCGTTGAGGACGATCCAGGCGTAGGAGCACAGGACGACGAGGATGATCGCGGGGATCGCCGTCCAGATGATCTCGAGCCGTGTGTTGCCGTGGATCGGCGGGCCGTCGAGGTTCTCCTCGCCGGGCCGCATGCGGAAGTTCTGCACGCTGAACAGGACGATGATCATCACCGTCACGAAGATGGGGACCGAGACCCAGATGAGGACGTCGTAGAGATGGTCGATCGCGCTGCTCTGCGTCGACGCCTGCTGCGGAAACCAATCGATCGCCAGGCCCGCGGCGATGCCGAACGCCGAAGCGATCGCGCCGTGGACCACCATCCACCCGACCGGCGTGCGCTCCTGGCGCCCTCTCTCCTTGCCCATGCGGCCCGGCATCCTATGTTCTCGGCGCGACGAACGACAATTCGGGACCAGGGCGCCCGGCGCAGCGCCGCTCGGAGCTCGAGAGTCCGGCGTGTCCGACTGGTCCCGCCGGTCCCGCCGGGGCGCCCAAGCGCCTGACGGGACGGCTCAGGCTGCTACACGCGCGTCGGTGCGAAATCGACGCGTGTCACGAAAGGCTGAGGGTGCCAGCCCGTGGTGGCGACGAAAGGCCTTCGCGAACTGCGCCGGCTGGCGGTAGCCCACGCGCTGCGCGACCTCGCGCACGGTCAGTCCGCGCGAGGTGAGCAGTTCGGCCGCACGGTCCATCCGGACGGCGGTGAGGTGCTCGCGGAACGTCGTCTCGCCGATCTCCGCGTAGGAGCGCTGCAGCTGACGCCTGGACGAGGCGACGCGGCGCGCGATCTCGTCGAGCGACAGGTCCGAGCCGTATTCCGCCTCGACGATCGCCACCGCGTCACGGAACAGGCTCGTGCGATGACGGATCGTGGCCGGACGTTGAAGTGGAAGATCCATGCTCATGCATACGGCGCTCTACCCAACTGGGGATAAGCGCGAGGCTAAATATTGCCTCATTCTGGCGCGTAGACGCTCCGATCGAACAGCGACGGGCCCTTGCACGACCCCGATGGACGGATAGACGTGGTTCTAGTGCTCATTTAGGTCGGGGGGAAGGGCGTTGATATCCCGCCGTGTGTCTGCAATCCAGCGGACGATGATCCAGACGGACATGACGACACCCGCGATGATGAACGGCAGGCCGAGTGTCACCCCGAGCAGCGTGAGCGTCAGGCTGAAGGCGAGCAGGATCGGCTGCAGGCTCGGGCCGGGGAGATGGATCTCCTCACCGGTGGGGGGGACATCCGGGTTCAGCGGGCTCATCACGACACGTAGATGCTGGCGGCGACGAACGTCATGCCGAACATGAAGAAGCAGACGACGGCCGCGAGGAGGCCGGAGCGGACGTTCTTACGTGCGAGCTTCTGATCCATCGAGGGACCGGAGTCTAGTGGTCGCGATCACACGTGCGCGTCGACGACCATCGCCGCGAACAGCAGCGCGAGGTACGCGAGCGAGAAGAGGTACAGGCGCAGCGCCGTTTGGCGGTCGGCGCGGCGATACAGGAGGTAGGCGCCGCCGATGAACGCGGCGCCGAGCACGAGTGAGGAGACGAGGTAGACGCTGCCCAGGCCCCCGGCACAGAAGGGCAGTTGGCTTACCGCGTACAGCAGCACGGAGTAGAGGAGGATCTGCTTGCGCGTCTCGCTCTCGCCGCGCACCACCGGCAGCATCGGCACGCCGACGCGCTCGTACTCGTCCTTCATGAGTAGCGACAGCGCCCAGAAGTGCGGCGGCGTCCAGAAGAACACGATCGCGAAGAGATAGATAGGCATTCCTGCCAGCCCGCCCGTCACCGCGGCCCAGCCGACCAGCGGCGGCACGGCGCCCGCGGCACCGCCGATGACGATGTTCTGCGGCGTGCGGCGCTTGAGCCAGACCGTGTAGACGAAGACGTAGCCCAGGAAGCCCGACAGCGCCAGTGAGGCCGCCAGCAGGTTCACCGCGGTGCTCAGCAGCAAGAACGACAGCCCGCAGAGCACTATCCCGAAGATCAGCGCTGCGCGCGGGGAGACGCGACCCGACGCCACCGGCCTGTTGGCGGTGCGCGGCATGAGCGCGTCGATGTCGCGGTCGAAATAATGGTTCACCGCGCCGGCGCCGCCGGCCGACAGGTAGCCGCCGAGGACGGTGATCGCGACGAGGCCCAGCGACGGAGCGCCGGCGATCGCCATCGTGCAGACCGTCGTCAGCAGCAGCAGCGATTGAACCTTCGGCTTGGTCAGCTCGACGTAGTCGCAGATGACCTGGCGCACGCCACCGGAATCGGTGGCGGACTGCAGCGCGGTCGCGCGGGAGGCTTCCATGAGCTCAGTCTCCTAGTGACGCGGTGCGGGCGGGAGCTCCGCGCCGGCGCCGGCCTGCCGCGCCACCTGGCGGCGAATGTCCTTCATCGGCTCCACCGAGCGCACGCGCGGAATGACGTCGAAGTTGTTGACCGGCGGCGGCGAGGGTGTGAACCACTCCAGCGTGTTGGCCTTCCACGGATCGGGCCCGGCCTTGATGCCCTTGCGGTACGAGCGCACGACGTTGAGCACGGTCAGCCCGATGCCGAGAGCGAGGATGAACGAGCCGATCGTCGAGATCAGGTTGTAGAGCCCGAGGTTGCCGATGTCGGGGTACTCGTAGACGCGCCGCGGCATGCCGTCCAGCCCGATCGAGTGCTGGATCAGGAACGTCACGTTGAAGCCGATGTACATCAGCGCGAACGACCACTTGCCGATGCTCTCGCTGAGCATCCGGCCGGTCATCTTCGGGAACCAGTAGTAGATCCCGGCGAAGATCGCGAAGACCGAGCCGCCGACCAGCACGTAGTGCAGGTGCGCGACGACGAAGTACGTGTCGGTGAGCTGCCAGTCGACCGGGAACACGGCGAGGAACACGCCCGTGATCCCGCCGATGAGGAAGACCGAAATGAAGCCGACGGCGAAGATCAGCGGCGTCTTGAACTCGACCGTCCCGCGCCACAGCGTCGCGACCCAGTTGAAGATCTTCACGCCGGTCGGTATGGCGATCAAGAACGAGCTGATCATGAAGAACACCAGCACGATCGTCGCGCTCGGCGTGGAGAACATGTGGTGCGCCCACACGAGCAGCGCGAGGAATGCGATGACGACCGTCGCCGCGGCGATCGCCTTGTACCCGAAGATCGGTTTGCGCGCGAAGACCGGGAGGACCTCGGAGATGATTCCGAAGCCCGGCAGGATCATGATGTACACCTCGGGGTGGCCGAAGAACCAGAACAGGTGCTGCCACAGCAACGGGTCGCCGCCCAGGCCCTGGTCGAAGAAGCCGGTTCCGAAATGCCGGTCGGTCAGCAGCAGCGTCACAGCGCCCGCGATGACCGGCAGCGCGAGGATCAGCAGAACCGCGTACACGAGCAGTGACCACACGAACAGCGGAAGGCGGCCCCAGCCCATGCCCGGCGCGCGCATGTTCGCGATCGTCGCGTAGAAGTTGATCGCGCCGACCAGCGACGAGATGCCGGTGAGGTGGATCAGGTAGATCCAGGCGTCGATCCCTCCGTTGGACGAATACGCGCTGCCGCTCAACGGCGCGTAGGAGGTCCAGCCGGCCTCGGGCGGGCTGAAGAACAGCGACCCGTAGAAGACGATCCCGCCGAACAGCAGCAGCCAGTACGACAGCGCGTTGAGCTTCGGGAAGGCCATGTCCCGCGCGCCGATCATCAGCGGCAGGAAGTAGTTGCCGAAGCCGGCCATGATCGGCACGACGAAGAGGAAGATCATCGTCGTGCCGTGCAGCGTGAACAGCGCGTTGTACGTCGCCGGCGTCAGGAACGTGTTGTCGGGCGCGCCGAGCTGGACGCGCATGAGCAGCGCCTCGACCCCGCCCAGGATGAAGAAGACGAAGGTCGTGACGAGGTAGAGGATCCCGATGCGCTTGTGGTCGGTCGTCGTGACCCACGAGACCCATCCGGTCGGCTCCGGCTCGACGCGGTGGGCGGTGATCTCAGGGATGCGGACGGCGGTGTCGGTCGCGGCCATTACGCCTATTCCTACTCGGTGCCCTTGGGCGGCGGCGTGTCGATCTGCTTGCGCACCCGCGCGGCAAGCTCGTCCGCCGCCTCGATCTGGCGCTTCTTGGTTTGCAGCCAGGTCTTGAACTGCGCCGGCTCGACCGCGCGCACGCGGGCCACCATGTCGGCGTGGTTGCGCCCGCACAGCTCGGCGCACTGACCGCGGTAGACGCCCGGCTTCGGGATCTTGAACCACGTGAAGTTCTTGTGCCCGGGCACGGCGTCGAACTTCCCGCCGAGCTGCGGGATCCACCAGGAGTGCGCGACGTCCTGCGCGACGATCTCCAGCGTGACGGTCGTCTTCGTCGGCACGACCATCTCCTCGTAGGAGAAGACGTTGTTGAGCGTGTTGTCGTCCGCGTCGGGATAGGTGTAGCGCCAGGCGTAGCGCTGTCCGTTGACGAGGATGTTCAGCGCTCTGCCGTTCGGCGTCCGCGGCTGGAACGCCGATGCGTCGGAGACGTTCTCGACGACCGCGGTCGGGAAGCCGTCCGCATCGGAGTTCGGCGGGTTACGGATACCGTCGAGCATGACGAAGGTCACGACCGCGAGCACGACGAGAATGACGGCGGCGCCGACCGTCCAGCCGACCTCCAGGCGCGTGTTGCCGCGGATCTGCGCCGGCACGGCGTCCTTGCGCGCCCGGAACCTCACGAGCGAGTAGACGAGCGTTCCCTCGACGCCGACGAAGACCACCACGGCGACCGCGAGGATGATCTTGTAGAGCGTGTCGATGCTGTCGGCCTGGGGCGAGCCGCCGGATTCGGGCGTCAGCACGTCCGCCGACGCGCCCGTGGCGAGCGCGAGCATGCCGGCGAGAGCCGCTAGCAGGGTCAGCGCAAAGATGCGGTGCTGCGTTTGGGGGCGGACAGCTGCCAAGGCGGCGGGCATTCTATTCATGCAGCGGCGATCTGCCCTCGCCACCATCGCTGCGGGTTCGGGCGCCGCCTACGGAACTACGCGCCCTCGAAGTTCGGGTGGCGCTTCTGGAGGAACGCGGTCACCCCTTCGAGGAAGTCGCCGGACTGCGCCATCTCCTGCTGGATGACTGCCTCGACCTCGAGTTGCTCGTCGAGGCCCGCGTACAACCACGCGTTGAGCTGTCGCTTCGTTCCTGCGTAGGACTTCGTCGGTCCGGCTGCGAGCCCGTCGAGCAGCTCGTAGACGTGGTCGGGGAACTCGTGATCGGGCAGGACCTCGTTGACGAGCCCCCAGCGCAGCGCCGTCGACGCGGTCACGCGCTCGCCGAGCATCGCCATCTGAGCTGCGCGACCCGCGCCCGCGCGCCCGGAGATGTGCGCCAGCGCCCCGCCGTCGGGCACGAGGCCGATGTTCACGAAGGCAAGCGCGAGGTACGCCGACTCGGCCGCGACGAGCAGGTCGCACGAGAGCGCGAGCGAGCAGCCGATGCCGACCGCGGGCCCGTTGATCGCGGCGATGACCGGCTTGGGCATCGTGCGCAGCGCCGTGAGGATCGGATGGTAGACGGTCGTGAGGGTCCTGTATACGTCGAGGTAGCCGTCCTCCGTGCGCTCGCGCGCGGTCATGTCCTTGAGATCGGCGCCCGAGGAGAATGCGCGGCCCGCGCCAGTGACACAGACCGCGCGCACGTCGTCGTCCTCGGCGACGGCGCGTACCGCGTCGAGCAACTCGTGTCCGAGCGCGGCGTTCCACGCGTTCAGCGCATCGGGCCGGTTCAGCCGGATGATCGTTGCGGCGCCGCGGCGCTCGAGCTCGATGGTGTCGTACATGGGCGAGCAGGCCAGCAGGATTGCCGCTGAAATCCCGTTCGGCGATCGTAACGGGTGGGGCGGCTACGGTGCATCCAATGGCTCGACCCGTCATCGGCATATGCATGCCGCTCGAGCGCGCCCGCTGGGGGGCGTGGGACCTGCCGGCCTACCTGCTTCCGCGCAGCTACGTCGATGCGGTCCAGCGAGCCGGTGCGATGGCGCTGCTGCTGGCTCCCGACCCGACGTTGACGGAGGATCCCGACGAGGTGCTCGACCGCATCGACGGCCTGATGCTCGCCGGCGGATCCGACATCGAGCCGGCCGCCTACGGTGCCGACGCCCATGCTGAGACGATCGGCAGCGTGCCCGAGCGCGATGCCTTCGAACTGTCGCTCGTGCGCCGCACGCTCCAGCGCGACCTGCCGCTGCTCGCTATCTGCCGCGGCATGCAGGTGATGAACATCGCCTACGGCGGCACGCTGCATCAACACCTGCCCGAGCTGCTGCGCCATCACGAGCACCGGCGCGTGCTCGGGTCCTTCGACGGCGCCGACCACGACGTGCGCCTCACGCCCGGCTCGCTCGCGGCGCGCGCCGCGGGGGAGGACGTGCACGCCGCCAAGTCGCATCACCATCAAGGGGTCGACCGCGTGGGCGAGGGCCTCGTCGTGACCGGCTGGTCGCAGATCGACGACCTACCCGAAGCGCTGGAGGTGCCGGGCAATCGCTTTGCGCTCGGGGTGCAGTGGCACCCCGAGGCCGACGAGACCAGCAGGCTCATCGGCGCGCTCGTCGGCGCGGCCGCCGCCGGTCGCAACGGCGCCCCCTGAACTCGCTCGTTCTCTTGCCCCGCAGGGGCCTACCTATACTCGCCGTTCCGCGCACGGACTCCCGTAATGGATACCTCGGTCAAGCCCCCCGAGGTCGATCCTCCTCAACCAGGCGAGGATGACGACGATCTCGACGAGATGCCCCGCGTGCAGGTCACGCGCAAGGGAGTCGTGCTGTTCTGCATCTTCGTCGTATCCGCGATCGCGTTGCTGTACTTCGTGCTCCCGCAGCTGGCGGACCTCGAGGACGCGGGCAAGAAGGTGGGCGAGGGCAACAAGTGGTGGCTGGCGGGCGCTGCGGCCTTCTCGATCCTGTCCTTCGGCGGCTACGTGATGATGTTTCAGGGCGTCTTCGTGCGCGCTGGCTCGCGCATCGACTGGCGGGCGAGCTACCAGATCACGATGGCCGGACTGGCGGCGACGCGCTTGTTCGCCGCGGGCGGCGCCGGCGGGATCGCGCTCACCGCCTGGGCGCTCAGGCGCGCCGGCATGCCGCGCCGCCAAGTGGCCGACAAGACGCTCGCCTTTCTGATCTTGACGTACGCGGTGTATATGTTCGCGCTCGTCGTCTGCGGTTTGGGCCTGTACTTCGGGCTGTTGACGGGTCCGGCGCCGTTTGCGATCACGGTGATCCCGGCGCTGTTCGGTCTCGCAGTGATCGTCCTCGGGCTCGTCCTGTCGCGCGTGCCGCCGGACCTGCAACGTCGCCTGGAGGGCTTCGCAGGCCGGGGCGGGCGGCTGGCGCGGCTGGCGCAGCGGCTCGCGAACGCGCCGGCGGCGTTCTCCGCGGGCATCCGCGAGTCGTTGTGTCACGTGCGCGAACGCGATCCGGCGCTGCTCGGTGCGATCGCCTACTGGGGCTTCAACATCGCGTGCCTGTGGGCGTGCTTTCACGCGTTCGGAGATCCGCCGCCGTGGCCGGTGATCATCATGGGCTACTACGTGGGCTTTCTCGGCAACTTGCTCCCGCTGCCCGGAGGGATCGGGGGCGTGGACGGCGGCATGATCGCGGCCTTCGCCGCCTTTGGCGTCCCGCTCGCGCTCGCGGTTCCAGCGGTGCTGGCGTACCGCGTGTTCGCGTTCTGGCTGCCTACCATCCCCGGCGCCGTGGCGTACTTCCAGCTGCGCCGGACCGTCGCGCGCTGGCGCGAGGAGCGCACGAGCGGAGGCGAGGTCACCGCTCCGGCGAGCGCGTAACGGAGCGCCGCGAAGCCTGACTATACTTTTTGAAGTGACCAGCTCAGACCGCCAAAACCAGATCGAGAACGTCGTCATCGTCGGCTCAGGACCGGCCGGCTACACCGCCGCTCTGTACACGTCGCGCGCGAACCTCGCCCCGCTCGTGATCGAGGGCTTCCTCTGGGGCGGGCTGCTGCAGCAGACCACGGACGTGGAGAACTACCCCGGCTTCCCCGAGGGGATCACGGGCCCGGAGCTGATGCAGAAGTTCCGCGACCAGGCCGAGCGCTTCGGCACGCGTTTCGTCACCGACCAGGCGACGAAGCTCGAGCTGTCCGACCAGCCCGGCGGCATTCATTCCGTCTGGGTCGGCGATGACGAGTACCGCACCCGCACGGTCATCCTCGCGATGGGCGCCGAGCACAAGAAGCTCGGGATCGTCGGTGAGGACGAGCTCGGTGGCCGCGGCGTGAGCTACTGCGCCACCTGTGACGCGGCGTTCTTCAGGGACAAGCCGGCGATGATCGTCGGCGGCGGCGACAGCGCGATGGAGGAGGCGATCTTCCTGTCGAAGTTCGCGTCGAAGGTCATCGTCGTGCACCGCCGCGACGAGTTCCGCGCATCGAAGATCATGCTCGAGCGCGCTCGCGCGATCGAGAACATCGAGTGGATGACGCCGTACGGCGTCGAGGAGTTCGTCGCCGGGGAGAACGGCGCGCTGCACCACGCCCGACTCGAGCACCGCGAGACCGGCGAGCGGCGCGACGTCGAGATCTCCGGCGCGTTCATCGCGATCGGCCACGAGCCGCAGTCCGAGCTCGTCGCCGAGCAGGTGCAGCTCGACGACGAGGGCTACGTCATCACCGAGGGCCGCTCGACGCGGACCGCTCGTCCCGGCGTCTTCGCCTCCGGAGACCTTGTCGACCACACCTATCGCCAAGCCGTCACGGCCGCCGGCTCCGGCACGCAGGCGGCGCTGGACGCGGAGTGGTATCTGCGTGACACGCCCGAGGTGCAGACGCCCGTCGACTTACCGGAGGGCGATCTCGCCGAGGCCCAGTGGGCCCCTCCGCGGAGCTAGATCGCCGCGGGCGGCCACGCGGACCCAGGACCTTCCAGGTCCCGGATTCGCTAAGCCTCCGTGCGGTCCGCGTGGTCAATGGCGCTCAAGCCGACATCCGTGTCTTGCGCCTCAGCCGACCCTCCCGGTCAGCCGCTAGGCTCTTTTCTAGAGGTTCGCTGAGCAGAGCACACTAGGGCAGCTCCCCAGTCTTTTGACGAAGCGCTCACCAGTCGCCGGCACAACCGCTGGGATCCTCCTCGAGCGGGAGGCGGAGTTGCGGGCGGTGGAGGAACTGCTGGTTGCCGGCCGCAGCTCGAGCGGCCGGCTGTTGCTCGTCGAGGGCCACGCCGGAATCGGCAAGTCCTCGCTGCTGGACGCCGCGGTCGCGAGCGGGCGCAGCAGCGGGATGACGGTCATGCGCGCGCGCGCGTCTGAGCTCGAGAGCGACTTCGCGTTCGGGATCGCGCTGCAGCTCTTCGAACCCCTGCTCGCCGGTGCCGACGACGAGACGCACGACCGACTGATGGCCGGCTCTGCCGCGCTCGCCGGCCCGCTGCTCGAGCGCCCGACGAGCTGGGGTGGGGACGAGGCCGAGGATCGCTACTACCCGGTGATGCACGGCCTGTTCTGGATGCTGACCAACCTCGCCGAGGCGGACCCGGTGCTGATCGTGATCGACGATGCGCACTGGGCCGACCGCCCGTCGTTGCGGCTGGTCCTGTATCTGCTGCAGCGGCTGGACGAGATGCCCGTCTCGATCGTCGTCGCGCGCCGTCTGGGCGAACCGGGCGCGCCGGACGACCTGCTCGGACAGATCGCGGCACACGTCACGAGCCGCCGCGTGCGCCCGCCCGCGCTGTCGCACGCGGGCGCGCGGACGATGGTCGCGCGAGCGCTTGGCGATGGCGACGACGCGTTCGTCGATGCCTGCTGGCGCATGACCGAGGGCAACGCGTTCCTGCTCGGCGAGCTCCTCAGCGCGGTCGAGGCGGAGGGCTGGAAGCCGACCAAGGAGAACGCCCCGCGGATCGGAACGCTCGCGCCCGAGGCCGTGCTGCGTGCCGTCGCCGTGCGGCTCATGCGCCTCTCCGACGATGCGGCCGGGGTCGCGCGGGCCGTCGCCGTCCTCGGAGACGATGCCCACCTGCGCCACGTCGCGTCGCTGACCGGCCGCGATCCGGATCGCGTCGCGGCCGCAGCCGACGCGCTGGCCGCGAGCGAGATCCTCCGTCCGGCGGATCCGGCCGTGCTTCGCTTCGCCCATCCGCTGCTGGCATCGGCCGTCTACGCCGACGTCGGTACGGGCGAGCGTGCGGCATTGCACCGCCGCGCCGCCGAGATCCTGCGCGACGAGGACATCTCGCCCGAGCGCGTCGCCGCACACCTGCTGCCCAGCTCCGGGACCGGCGAGGCGTGGGTCGTCGAGGCGCTCAGTGCGGCGGCGCGCCGCGCGCTGAGGCTCGGCGTCCCAGAGTCGGCGGCCAGCTATCTGCGCAGGGCTCTCGACGAACCGCCGGAGCCCACGGCTCGCTCGGCAGTGCTGCGCCAGCTCGGGTTGAGCGAGGCCGCCACCGGGCTCGCAACCGCGATCGGTCGCCTCGAGGAGGCGCTCGCCGCGGCGGTCGACGAGCGTGATCGCGCGCAGACGCTGCTCGTGCTGGGCCGGACGCTCGGCTCCGGCGGTCGCCACCCCGAGGCCCTCGATGCCTTCGACGCTGCCGCTGCGATCCAGAGCGCCGACGAGCACATCACCGCGCACGCGCGTGCCGAGGCGGTGGCGCTTGGACTCCTTGATCCCGACCGCCGCGACGGGCTGCTCGCATGGGAGGGGCCGCTCACAGCGGCCCAACCCGGGCCGGCGAGCCCGGCGCAGCGCACGTTGCTCGCTTCCTACTGCATGCAGCAGGCGATGCTCGGCGCGCCGCGCATCGAGGTCGTCGGGCTCGCCGAACGCGCGCTCGCGGGCGACCCACCGCTGGCCGATGAGGGAGCCGACGGGACCGTCCTGTTCGGACTGACGGCGGCGCTGCTGGCCAGCGACGAGCTCGCCTGGAGCGACCGCTTCCTGACCAGCGCGATGACGCAGTCGCGCGCGCAGGGCTCGATGATGGCGGTGGCGACCGCGAGCCTCGGCCGCGGCCTCTCGCGCTGGGCGCAGGGGCGCCTCGTCGAGGCGCTGGCCGACGCCGAGCAGGCGGTCGACGCCGAGCGCTACGGCTGGCGCTACTTCCTGCCCGCGGCGTACGGGGCGATCGTCGGCATCCACGTCGACCGCGGCGAGCTCGAGGCCGCAGCCGCCAAGCAGGACCGCTTCGACCCGAGGCCGTACGCCGACTCGGCATTGCTCGGGCGCTGGCACGAGGGGCTCGGACGCTTGGCGCTCGCCGAACGCCGCGACGCCGAAGCGCTCGCGCACTTCGAGGCCTGGCGCGACGTCGTCTCGGGGGTGCGCAACCCCGCCTGCTTCGCCGCCTGGCGTTCGGCCTCGGCGCTCGCGCTCGTGAGGCTCGGACGCGCGCAGGAGGCGAGCGAGCTAGCCCGCGAAGAGTTAGAGCTGGCCCGCGCCTTCGGCGCGCCGTGGGCGATCTCGGTCGCGCTTCGGGCGCTCGCGCACGGCGACGCGCACCACGACATCGACGGTCCGATCGCGCAGCTCGAGGAAGCGGTCCAGGTAACGGCCGGCTCCGAAGCCCGTCTGGAGCACTGCCGCGCGCTGCTGGATCTCGGCACGGTGCTGCGGCGCGCGGGCCGGCGCTCCAACGCGGGCCGCGCGCTCGGCGAGGCGCTCGCGATCGCGCGCGTGTGCGGCGCGCGGATGATGGAGGAGCGTGCGCTGGAGGAGCTCGAGGTGGCGGGTACGCGGGTGCAGCGTGCCGCATTGCGCGGTGCCGACGCGTTGAGCCCGAGCGAGCGGCGGGTCGTCGGGCTCGCTGTCGAAGGCCTGTCCAACCGCCAGATCGCCGAGGCGCTGTTCGTCACCCGCAAGGCCGTCGAGTGGCACCTCGGCAACGCCTACCGCAAGCTCGACGTCCGCTCGCGCCACGAACTCGCCGCGGCGCTCGGGGCGCCGCAGGAGCACAGCTCCTAACCGCGCTAGCGAACGCCGGCGTTGGGCCCGCAGGCCGCGACGTCGTCGACCAGCTGGCGCCCGCGATCCGGCGTCCAGCGTTGGGAATCGGCGAGCTGCTGCACGAGATCCTCGACGGCGGCCAGCTCGTCGTACGCGTCCCCCTCGAAGAGCAGCGCGTCGGCAGCGGTGCGCACGATCTGCTGTTCATCGGCCGTGAGCTCGACCTTGCCCGTTTCGGCGAGCATCTTGATCACGCGTCCGTATGCCTGGGAACGAGCGTTGTCCATCAAATGCAAAGCCTAGCGTGCCTGCAACGCGTCAAGTCCGACGGCGATCGCGAGGACGAGCCGGCGGTCCACCGTGCGCTTGGCGTCCGGC
>Ga0307502_10000004_pt1 | contig 55656 bp, 45 predicted proteins | sample 16_S_MG_FD_201364 | JGI IMG/M metagenome (GOLD analysis project Ga0307502, IMG submission 201364) | Soil microbial communities from Populus trichocarpa stands in riparian zone in the Pacific Northwest, United States - 16_S | ecosystem: Environmental > Terrestrial > Soil > Riparian zone > Trees... | reverse complement strand
CGGCTCCGGCCTCTCCGACGACGAGATCAAGCGGATGGTGCAGGACGCCGAGGCGCACGCCGACGACGACAAGCGCCTGCGTGAGCTCGCCGAGGCACGCAACAACGCCGAGAACGCGGCCTACCAGGCCGAGCGCCAGCTCAAGGACCTCGAGGAGAACATCGACGAGTCGCAGAAGACCGAGATCGAAGGCCTGATCAAGGATCTGCGCGACTCGCTGGAGTCCGAGGACGCGGCCGAGCTCAACGCGAAGGCCGAGGCGCTGCAGACGGCGTTCCACAAGATCTCCGAGGCGATGTACGAGCGCGCTCGCGCAAGCAGCGAGACCTCGTCCAACGGCGCCGACGCGACGGATGCCGAGGCGTCCTCGAGCTCAGACGAGGACGACGTCGTCGATGCCGAGGTCGTCGAGGACGACGCCACCTCCAAGCACCGGTAGCCCGTGACCACAGAGGAGCAGAGGATCGAGCAGGAGGCGCCGGCGGAGGGGAACACCACCTCCCCGGCGCCACCGCCGCTCGACGACGTCGAGGAGGTGGCTCGGCCGCCCGAGCCTGCCCCGGAACCCGGGGCCGCCGCAGATGCGGCAGATGCGGCAGATGCGGCACCCCAGCCCGTCTCGGTCGAGAACGTCCCGGTCGCGGACGACGGAGCGGATCTGCGCGCACGCGCAGGCAAGGCCGACGAGTACCTCGCCCTCGCCCAGCGCACGCAGGCGGACTTCGAGAACTACCGCAAGCGCATGCTGCGCGACGTCCGCGCGGCCGAAGCGCGGGGCATGGGCCGGCTGGCGAAGGAGATGCTGCCCGCGCTCGACAACCTCGACCGGGCGGTCGCCGCGCTGGAGGGATCCGAAGGCGAGCACCATCTTGCCGACGGCATCCGCCTCGTCACCGCCGAGCTGTCGGCGGCGCTGCAGCGAACCGGCATCGAGGGATACGCCGCCAAGGGCGAGCGCTTCGATCCGGTCTTCCACGAGGCCGTCGCGCAGACGCCTGTCGAGGGCGCCGAGCCGGGCACGATCGTCGAGGTCCTTCAGGCCGGGTACCGGCTCAACGACGCGGTCCTGCGACCGGCGCGGGTGGTCGTCGCCGCATAGGGAGCTGAACGATGGTGTCTCAAGATCACTACAAGGTGCTCGACGTCGAGCGCAAGGCCTCGCAGGACGAGATCAAGAAGGCCTACCGCAAGCTCGCCCGCAAGTACCACCCAGATCGCAATCCCGGCGACGTCAAGGCCGAGGAGCGCTTCAAGCAGGTCTCCCAAGCGCATGACGTGCTGTCTGATCCGGCCAAGCGCAAGGAGTACGACCGCGCGCTGTCCAACCCGTTCTCGGGCACCGGGCGCGGCGGCACAGGTCAGCCGGGCTTCGACGCGGGCGGCTTCGGCGACATCCTGTCGGACCTGTTCGGCCAGGCCCGCGGGCGCCCGAGCGGCTCGACGACGCGCTCGCGCCAGGAGCGCGGCCGCGACCTGGAGGCCGAGATCTCGATCGGCTTCGAGCAGGCGATCAAAGGTGCGCAGGTGCCGATCTCGGTTCCCACCTTCGAGCGCTGCAGCACCTGCAACGGCACCGGCGCCAAGCCGGGCACCTCGCCGATCGTCTGCCCGCAGTGCTCGGGTCGCGGCATCGAATCCGAGGGCCAGGGCCTGTTCTCGATCTCGCAGCCGTGCTCGCGCTGCGGCGGCAGCGGCACCGTCATCGAGGAGCCCTGCCCGACGTGTCATACGGCGGGGCGACTGCGGACGGTCAAGCGCTACAAGGTCAACATCCCCGCGGGCGTGAAGGAGGGCAGCCGCATCCGGCTCGCCGGCAAGGGCGAGCCCGGCCGCAACGGCGGTCCCGACGGCGACCTCTACGTCGTGACCCACGTCCAGGAGTCGCCGGTCTTCGCGCGCAAGGGCGAGCACGTCGAGGTCGAGGTGCCGCTGACGATCCCCGAGGCGCTGCGCGGCGCCGAGATCGAGGTGCCGACGCTCGACGGACGCAAGACCCTGCGCGTGCCGGCCGGGACGCGACCGGGCAGCCTCCAACGGTTGCGCGGCGAGGGTCCCAAGCGCCTGGGCAAGGCCGGCCGCGGCGACATCCACTATCGCTTCACGCTCGAGCTGCCCGACCGGCTGACCGCCGAACAGGAGGCAGCCGTGGACGATCTCGCAAAGGTCTTCAACGGCAACCCGCGCAAGAGGCTCTTCACATGATTCGGTGCTCGACCATGCCTGCGCTGAAGTTCCGCCGGCGTTCCTCGCGATGAGCCCGCGGCGCCGAACCACCACCCGTATCGAGGTTTCCTCCGATCGCGGCGTGTTCATGATCTCGGTCGCCGCCGAGCTGGCAGAGATGCACCCGCAGACCCTGCGCATGTACGAGCAGCGCGGCCTGATCGAGCCCAAGCGCTCGCCCAAGGGCACGCGCCTGTACTCACACGAGGACGTCAAGCGGCTGCGCCGCATCCAGCAGATGACGGCCGAGCTCGGGCTGAACCTCGCCGGCGTCGAGAAGGTGCTCGAGCTCGAGACGCAGCTCGAGCGCACGCGCAGCCGGGTCGCCGCGCTGGAACGCCGCCGCGACGAGCTGGAGACCGAGATCGAGGCGCTCGAGGGACGGCGCGAGCAGGTACGCGCGGACCTGGTCCGCTACGAGAAGGGCGCCGGATCGGCAATCGTGCGGGCGTCGGACGCCGAGCCGTTCACGATCCCGATCGAGCACCGCCCCTAGCGCGCGCGATTTCGATCCAGATGTGTGACGCGGCGAGCGCGGTGTCATCGACATCGGACAGCTGAGGCAACTCGGACTGTCGGCGAGTGGCGTGCGCAGCCGTGTGGCGGCGGGCAGATTGCATCGCATCGTTCGCGGCGTGTGCGCGGTCGATCGGCCAGAAGGGACGCTGACTGCGGCGGTCCTGGCGTGCGGACCTGGCGCCGTGCTCTCTCACCGCTCGGCGGCCGCGCTATGGCAGCTGCGGCCCAGCAGCAGACTCATCGTCGACGTGACGTCAGCGCGTCGCTCTGGGCGCTCGCGGGAAGGGATCGACTCCCACAGCGCCGCCACGCTGGAACCGATCGACATCGTCGAGGTGGCCGCTATCGCGTGCACGAGCGTGGCGCGCACCCCTGCTGGACATCGCGCACGTGACGGGCCGGCGCGATGTCAAACGAGCATGCGACCAGGCCGAGGTGCTGCGCATCTTTGACCTGCGTGCGATCGAGGACGTGCTGGCCCGCGCAAGCGGGCGCCACGGCGCGCCGATGCTCGAGGCGATCATCGCGGCGTATCGATGTGGCGTGACGCTCAGGCGCAGCGAGATGCAGCAGCGGTTCCCGGCAATCTGTGACGCCGCCAGCATCCCAGGGCCGGAGGTGAACGTGTGGCTAGCGCTGCGGGGCGGCGCAGGCTTCACGCCAGACTTCGTCTGGCGGCGCTATGGGCTCGTCGAGAAGACCGACGGCATGCGCTATCACGCGACCCGTGCTGGCTTCCAGCGCGACCGCCGCTGCGACCAAGCGCTCATGGTCGCAGGCTGGCGCGTCGTGCGGTTCACGTGGCGTCAGGTGTTCCACGAGGCCGATCAGGTGACCGCGACGGTCCACGCGCTTCTGGACCAGCACCTGCGCCGACGGTTACGCTTTGTCGTCGCGCCTACTGCGCAGCAGCGACGCCCGAGGACCAATGGCCCGTAGCCAAACACCAGCGTCGATGCCGCGCGCAGTCGCCGGCTCGAGCGGGTCAGAGGGATCCAGAAAGCGCGCTGCGGCGAGTGGCCACCCGGCGCCGCGATCGCTGAGGATCTCCGTCAGCAACTCGGCGCGGGCGGCGCCGGTCGCCGGCGCGCCCCAGCCAAAGACACGCTCGGCGCCGAGCACGGCGTCTGCCTCGGCGCGCGCGTGCACGAGCCGCTGGTAGTCCGCTCGCGCGAGCTCTCCGGCATGGTGGCGGAGCGCATCGGCGACGCGATCAAGCACGCCGATCCCGAGCGAGACGTAGAGCGTCGGGAGCACAGCTTCGCCCCATAGATGCCAGATCCACCAGCGCGGGCGCGGCCCCGCGTGGTCGAGTGCACGCAACGTCGCCCGGCCGACGAGCTCGTGCGCGGGGTGGGCGTCGTGCGGACCCGGCCCGACGACGAGCGCAGGAGCGATCGCGGCGATCGCTTCGCGCAGCTGATCTGCCAGATCGTCCTCCGCCAGCGCCAGATCGTCCGCCGAGGAGACCCCGGGCGGACCCTTGGCGACCACCGGGGTGAATCCGACCTCGGCGCACGCAGCAGCCAGCTCCGAGCGCCGCCGCGCGTGCTGCTCGCGTCGGCCGAGCGAGCAGGTGAAGGCGACGATCTCCCACCCGCGGTCTGCGAGCCCCACCAGGGTTCCACCCGCCCCGAGCAGTTCGTCGTCGGGGTGCGGCGCTATGTGGAGGACCGCCGGCATGTGCGCGCCCGAGACTAGAGAGCTCGGGACACAGCCACCGACGGCGCAGGCTGGGCGACTTATTCACGTCAGGCATGAAGAAATCGACCAGCCCTACTTACCGAGCTCCACAAAACGGTCGGCGAAGGCGCCCGACGCCGCTACCCGACCGGAGACAGCCAAGCGTCGATGTTGTCGGCGTAGAGCGTGAACGGCAGCTGCTTGTCGTTGCCGATCGGATCGTGCTGATTGCACTGGTGCCCAGGCTGGCGGTCGGCGGTGTGCCAGATCGACACGCCGTTCATCGTCACGTCAACGATGCTGGCGGCCCCGCGCGTCGCCGCTCGCACGGTAAAGCGAGCCCAGGCGTTGAGCGCGAGCTTCGCGGGCGTCGTCTGCGTCGTGCCGTTGTAGACGACGTAGATCCGTCCGGAGACGTTCCTGCGGTTGACGTAGACCAGCCGGGTGTTCACGGCGTCGGAGCTTGAAGATCGACGCGTCCTGGCTGGTCGCGCCTTCGGCCGTGATGTCGAAGTCCCCGGCGACGGTGAGATCGGTCTGCGGGGACGCCAGCGTCTTGCGCGCCTAGGCGTAGGAGTCGCTCGAAGGGAATAGTCAGCGCAGCAGCGAAGTCGCCTCCGCCGGTGGGCGGTCGGACGGCGCGCTGCACGGTCGCAGTCCCGTTGATCGCCTTGTGGACCGACCAGCGGTTGAAGTCCCCCAGCTCGAAGCCGTCACCGAAGACGAACGGGTCGATCGTCCACGCCCGCGCCGGCGGCGGGGGGTCGACGTTTCCCGCAGCGTCCACCGCGTGGACTCAGAACGTGTGGGCACCGTCCCCAAGCCCGCTGTACTGCTTCGGCGTCGGGCAGCCGGCGAACGCGGAGCCGTCCAGGCTGCACTCAAAACCGGCGCTCGGCTCATTCGAGGAGAAACCGAAGCTCGCCGAGCGACTGAGACCGTACCGCTCGGACCCGCCGTGATCGTCGTGCTCGGCGCGACCGTGTCGAACAGTCCAGCTCGCGCTGGCCGCAGACGCGTCGACGTTCCCGGCGAGGTCGCTGGCGCGGACGCGGAACGTATGAGGGCCGTCCGCCAGCGCGGTGTACGGCTTGGGCGACGAGCAGCTCGCATACGCCGAGCCGTCGAGGCTGCACTCGAACGTCGCGACCGGGTCGCCGGAGGAGAAACCGAAGCTCGCCGAGCGGCTGGCGACCGACCCGGTCGGACCTGAGCCGATGCTCGTGTCGGGCGCGCTGTTGTCGACCGTCACGCTCCTGCCGGGCGAGGTGGCGACGCCGGACGAGGTGTCCGTGGCGCGGGCCTTGATCGTCACGGCGCCGTCGGGAACCGTCGCGGAGCTCCAGCGTGCGCTGTACGGCGCGGAGCCTGTGGTGGCGACAACGGTGTCATTGACCAGGAAGTCGACGTGATCCACCGCCACGTTGTCCGTGGCATCCGCCGTCAGCGTGACGGTCTGGCGGAGGACCGCGGTGCCAGCGGCCGGCGCCGTCAGCGTGACGGTCTGGCGGATGACCGCGGTGCCAGCGGCCGGCGCCGTCAGCGTTACGACGGGCGGCGTCGTGTCGCTCTGGCTCGTCTCCACAGCCCAGGAGCGCGCCGCCGGCGAGGCGTCGACGTTGTGTGCCGAGTCGGTGGCCCGCACGGTGAACGTGTGCGAGCCGGCCGACAGGCCGGTGTACTGCTGCGGCGACGTGCACGCCGTGTAGGCCGCTGAGTCCAGGCGACAGTCGAAGGTCGACCCGGTCTCCGACGCGGAGAACGTGAAGGCGGCGGTGGCGGACGTCGACGCCCCCTGCGGGCTCGTGAGGATCGTCGTGTCGGGCGCGACGGTGTCCACGGTCCACCGCCACGGCGGCGGATCGGCCTCCTGATAGCCGACCGCGTCGGTCGCCCGGACCTTGAAGGTGTAGCCGCCGTCTGCGAGGCCCGTGTACGACTTCGGGGAGACGCGGGCGGCGTACGGGGACCCATCGAGGCTGCAGGCAAACGTGCTGTCGCCCTCGTCCGCCGAGAACGAGAACGATGCCGAGGAGCTGTGGACGCCTCGGGAGACGCTGGAAGTCAGCGCGCTGGAGGGCGCGGTGCTGTCGACCGTCCACGTCCGACTGGCGGCGGTTGCGTCGGTGTTTCCGACCGCGTCGATCGCACGCACATGGAAGGTGTGCGAACGGTCCCAGAGTCCGCCGTACTGACTCGGCGACGTGCAGGCGGCGAAGGAATCGCCGTCCATACGGCACTCGAACGTCGAGCGGACTCGCTGGAGGAGAACGCGAAGCTCGGCGAGGAGCTTGCGACGGTGCCCGTTGGTCCGCTGTCGATCGTCGTCTCGGGACTTGTCGTCTCGCCTGCCGTGACCGTGACCACGAGCTGAGGCGCGTGCGCTGTGTCCTCTCGCGAGGCATAGTGCGCACCGTCGGTGCTGGCCGTCCTGATGCCGAGACTCAGCGTGGCGTCGCCGGTCACGGCGGGCTTCACGTCGAAACTCGTACCAGTGGCGGCGTTTACGGCACCGAGCGTCTGGAGGGCGGCGCCGTCGATCATGGGACGGTTGTTGTACGTCGTGGTCGTCTCACCCCAGGACGTGTTGTTCATCTTCGTGACCGAACCGCCTTTGACGCTGCCGTTGTCGCTGTTGTAGATCCGGAGCTTCGCGGACTGCACGGTGTCGCCGGTCAGGCCGGTGAGCTCGATTTTCAGGTAGGCTCTCCTGCACGGGCGAGGCGTCGATGTGGAGCTGCCGATCGCGTTGAACGCGTGGACGCGGTAGGTGTAGGTGCTGCCGGCCGACAGCCCCGCGTCGGTCCACGACTTCGCGTTGCTCGGCAGCGACGCCACCTGGCTGTAGCTGCCGCTCCCGGTCTTACGATCGACCGCGAACCCGCTCGTTGGTGCTGTTGTCCGCCCAGCAGAGCTGGAGGGACGTGTCTGCCCCGGTGAGCGGCGAGGCGACGGCCAGGTTCGTCGGGGCGGCCGGCCGGGGCTCGGGCTCGCCCACGAGGCTCATCGTGTTATGCCAGTAGTTTCCGTGTATGTTGGCGCTGGCAAGCACCACGATGCCCGTGGTGGCGTTGACGTTCTGCTGTCCGCGGCAGCTGCCGTCGCGGGAGCGATCTGAAGGTCAGCACGGCGAAGAGCAGTGCGACCAGCGTATGCCTTAGCCCGCGCAAGGTCCCATCTCACGGTAAAGCGGTCACCATCGGACGATGACCCGCGCGCCGCACGCAGCGGCGGTTGATGCACCTGTCGCGTCGGGGCGTTGGCGTTCCCTGCCGTTGCACCGGTCCGGAGGATAAGCACAATCCGGGCTCGCTAACGGTAACTCTAGCCTTTCGGGGAGGAGGCACCTGGCCGACCGCGTTGCCGGCGCACCAGATCTGTCAGCAAGCGGCTTTTCCTGGGGTGGGGTCCTAGGGTGCTCGCGTTTAGGGTGCGCTAGCTTGCCCCAGGCAGTGCGGTGGGGCCGTCGCATGGATGCGATTGCGCCGCACACAGGGACTGGGGCCGGGGACCGCGTCGAACGCCGAGGGGCGATTGACACGGACGAGGCGCCACAGCAAGGTCATTCATTGACGGGCATGGAGGCACGACTATGGGACGACGGATCGTCGCAGACTGCGTTGCTGCTCCCACACGGAGCGGGCGACCCCTGATGGGAGCCGACGTACATGGGCGCCCACAGCACGTTGACACCTATGTTAATCGTGACGTCCTGAAGTCATTCAGGGCCCATGACGCCGAGGGATGTTGACGTGCGGGCTGCCGATAACTCGCGCGACGCGCAGGATCGCTTGGCGACGATGCTCGCCGAGATGGACCACCGCCTCGAGACCCTCCAGCAGGAGCTCGAGTCTCTGGCGTCCCCGATCGCTCCCAATGCCGCGGAGCGGCCGCCCGCACCGCTCGCCGCAGCTGCCGATCCGGAGCCCGCTCTCGTCGCCCCGAGGCGCCCGCAGCTGGCGGCCGAGCTTCCGGCCGGTCTGCGCAAGCGCGCCACGCGGCAGATTACGGCCATCGCGGACCGGCGGAATGCTCCCGCCGCCGTGTCAGACCCGGCGCCGTGCCCGCCCGAGCCGGCCATCCGGTCCATCACGCCGGACTCGATCGTGCGTCAGACGATCCTCGAAGCCGACGAGGAGGCCCGCCGCGTGGTCGAAGACGCGCGCCAGTGCATCGCAGCTATCGCCGCCCGCACACGCGCCTCGCTGGAGCGCTCGCTGGCCTCGGCGCCGGCCACACCGCCTTCCTCGTCGCGCAGGCGTGGCGCTCCGACCGCTACGGCCCCCGAGCGGCGCCAGTACGCAGGCGCGGTAAGCCTCGAGGCCGGGCCATTTGGAGACATCGTGCAACTCAACGAGTTCGAGGCCGCGCTGACGTCGGTTCCCGGCGTCGAGGACGTCTACATCCGCAGCTTCGAGCGCCACCATGCGCACTTCGAGCTGCGCCTCGTCGAGCCCCGCCCGCTGATCGGCGAGCTGCAGGCGCGTGCACCGGGCTCGCTGCACGTGATCGAGGCCGCGAGCAGCTCCATTCGCCTGGAGATCGCCGTCAAGGACGAAACCGATCGGGCGGCGCGATGAAGCTCCTTCCCGTCGTCGTGATCGTCCTGCTGGCGTTCGCGGCCTTCTTCATGACCTTTCTGGTCGCCCCGCTGGCCGTGCTGACGATCTTCTATCTCATCTACTCGGTGCGGAATTCGAGCGCTTCTGCAGCGCCGGCACCGGAGCCGCAGCCGCAGCAGCGCTGGGCGACGCAGCCCGAGCCCGAGGCCGAGGCCGCGCCGGCGGCGCGCCGGACCCGCATCACCGTCGTGTCTCACAGCGAGGAGGCAGCCGCAGAGGGCGCCGCAGCCGCAGCCGGCACGACCACGACCCTGACCGAGAGTGAGTCATGACCGGCGACGATCCAACACGCGATCCCGATCTCGGCCTCGATGCCGGGCTCCAACACGAACCGTCTGCGCCGGTGAACGCGCTCGCGCTCGCGCTGCGTTACGGCATGCGCTACAGCGGCCTGCGAGACATCGAACTGGACTCACGACTGCTGCTCTACGTCCCGCTCGACGTCTGCGAGCGCGAGACCATCTTGCCCCTCTCCGTCAGCGAGGAGTTGCTCCAAGTGGCCACCGCATCCCCCGATCCGGACCTCGAGATCGTCCAAAGGCGCTTCCCCGAGCTGGAGATCGAGCTCGTCCTCGCACCGATGGAGCGCATCGCCGAGCTGCACGACGCACTGAAGGCGGCGGTCTAAATGGCCGGCTTCGAAGACGAGCACGGCGCCCGCGACGACGACCCGACGTTCTACCGGCGCCTCGCCGACCACGCCGGCCTGCAGTTCGTCGTGCTCGAACCGGAGGCGACCGGCGATCCCGACTTCACCGAGATCAACCCGCTGGCGGCGCGCCTGCTGACGGAGGAGCTCTGCAGGCACTTTCACATGCTGCCGATCGCCTATCGCGACGGCGTCGTCGCCGTGGCGTTCTGCGACCCCTTCGACCAGCTGGCCAACGAGCTGGCTACCGCGCTGACGGCCGCCGAGGTGCAGCCCGTCCTCGCCGAGCCCGGCGATGTCGAGCAGGCGATCGCGAGGATCTTCGGCCCGCTGCGGACACCGCACTTCGAGGATCTCGGCCCGGCGCCGCACGAGTCGCCGCGGGTCGGCGATCTGCTCGTGGCCAACGGCGCCGCGACCGACGAGCAGGTCGACGCCGCACTGCGCGAGCAGGAGCGCACCGGCTCGCGTCTGGGCGAGGTGCTGCTGCACTCCGGCGCCATCCGCGAGACGGATCTGATCGACGCGCTGGTCGAGCAGTTCCAGCTGCCGGCGCTCGACATCGAGGGCGGCCACATCGACGCAGACGTCGTCAAGACGGTTCCGGAGCCGGTCGCACGCGAGCTGCGGCTGGCCCCCGTCGCTGCCGACGAGACGACGCTGTACGTCGCGGTCGTCGACCCGATCGACGCGGCGACCGTGGAGCGGCTGCGCGAGTACACCGACAAGGAGATCGTCGGGTTCCTGGCGCCGCTGAGCCAGGTGGACGAGATCCTCGAGGCGACCTACCGCGAGGACTACTCGTACCTCGCCACCGACGACCTCCGCGAGCGTTCTCCCGAGAACTGCGCGCTGCGTGTCGTGACGCCCGGCCAGAAGATGTTCCTGGTCGTGATGACGGTCGTCATCGTGGTCGGCTTCGTGCTCGCTCCGCGCGGCACGGCCGTCGCTCTCGTCGGCCTGGCAAGCGTCTTCTACCTTGCCGCGTCGCTGTACAAGTTCCGCCTGATCTACAGGGCGCTCGGCAATCCATACGAGGTCGAGACCTCCGACGACGAGATCGACGCACTCGACGAGCTGACGCTGCCGGTCTACTCGATCCTGGTGCCGCTCTACAAGGAGGCCGGCGTGCTGCCGGCGCTCGTCAGCGCGATCGAGGACATGAACTACCCCAAGACGAAGCTCGACGTGCTGCTGCTCTGCGAGGACGACGACGACGAGACGGTGCTCGCGATCGAGGCGATGGACCTACCGCCGCACTTCCGGCTGATCGTCGTCCCCGAGTCGCAGCCGAAGACCAAGCCGAAGGCCTGCAACTACGGCCTGATGCTGGCGCGCGGCGACATCACGGTGATCTTCGACGCGGAGGACCGGCCTGACCCCGACCAGCTCAAGAAGGTGGTCGTCGCGTTCTCGAAGTCCCATCCCAAGGTCACGTGCGTGCAGGCGAAGCTCAGTTACTACAACCCCGACCAGAACCTCTTGACGCGTTGGTTCACCACCGAGTACTCGATGTGGTTCGAATTGCTGCTGCCAGGCCTCGATGCCGACGGGGCTCCGATCCCGCTCGGCGGGACCTCCAACCACTTCCTCACCGCGCGCCTGCGCGAGCTTGGTGCGTGGGACCCGTTCAACGTCACCGAGGACGCCGATCTCGGCATCCGCCTGCACAGGGCGGGCTTTCGCACGGCGATGGTTGACTCGACGACGCTCGAGGAAGCCAACTCCGATGTGAAGAACTGGATCCGGCAGCGCTCACGCTGGATCAAGGGGTACATCCAGACCTACCTCGTGCACATGCGCAACCCGCTGCTGCTGCTGCGGCAGGCCGGGTTCCGCGGCTTCCTGTCCTTCCAGCTGCTCATCGGCGGCACGTTCATCTTCCTGCTCAACCCGATCTTCTGGGCGCTGACGACGCTGTTCTTCTTCACCCATGCCGGCTTCATCCAGGCGATGTTCCCGACGTTCATCTTCTACCTGGCCGCGTTCATGCTCTTCGTCGGCAACTTCGTCTTTCTGTACCTCAACGTGGCCGGCTCTATCCAGAAGGGGCTGTTCGGGCTGGCGAAGTACGCCCTGATCTCTCCCCTGTACTGGGGGCTGATGTCGATCGCCGCGTGGAAGGGCTTCATCCAGCTGATCACGAACCCGTTCTACTGGGAGAAGACCGAGCATGGGCTGCACGCGCCCGCGACCGGTCCAGCGGCGCCGCGCGTGCCGCAGGGTGGGGGCGGCACGCCGCACGTGCCCCCGGGGCAGGCCGCTGGCGATCCGCAAGTCGCTGCTGCGCCTGAGCGCGAGCTGGCGACCACGGGTGGGGGGCGGTAGTCGTGGCGACCGTCCTTCAGGGTCCTCCCGATTCGCCGACCACCGACGAGACGTCGCAGCAGCCGGCACGGCCGGCACGGGCACGCCCCCACTTCGAAGACGTCGTCGAGGAGGTCCGGCTGCCACGGTGGATCGAGAGCCTGGCGCTCTTTTTGATTGCGGCCGGGATCTACTTCTGGGTCGGCTACCAGACCGTCGTCGAGGACGGCGTCGTCGTCTTCGACGCGCTGGACCGGCTGACCCGCGCCTACATGGTCTGGCACAACGAGCCACCCAAGCTGGCCGCGATCGGCTTCGTCTTCCCGCCGCTGACGACGATGAGCTTCCTGCCGTTCACGGCCGTCAAGCCGCTCGCGACGTCGCTCGTCGCGCTGCCACTGGTCTCGGCGATCTTCGGCGGGACGATGGTCGTATCGATGAACCGGCTGTTCGCCCGCTGCTCGATGCCGGGGGTGCGGCGCTGGCTCATGATCGCCCTCTTCGCGCTGAACCCGCTGGTGGTCTTCTACGCCGGCAACGGCATGAGCGAGGTCGTCTACCTGGCGCTGCTGACGGTCTCGCTGTACTGCTTCATGTCCTGGTTCTTGACGGCGCAACCGCGCTTTCTCGTGGGTGCAGCGCTGGCCTTCTCGCTGCTCGTGCTGCTGCGCTACTCGTTCGGCATCTGGGCGATCGTGATCGCCGTGATGATGGCGGTGGGCCTCAGCCGCCGTGGCGCCGCCACCGACGAGGGCGAGGGCACGCTGGTGGCCTTCCTCGCGCCGCTCATATACGCCGTGGGCGTCTGGCTGCTCTTCAACTGGCTGATCGTCGGCGATCTGCTGGGCTGGCTGAGCAGCTCGGGCGCCTTCGCCGTCAACGCGCCGCAGGCCAGCGCGGCCGGTCACTTGAGCCTCGTCGACGCGCTCACGCGCGGCGGCGAGCTCACGCTCGGCGTCTTCGCGCTCGGCATCCTCGTCGTGCCCGCGCTCGTCATGACGGCCGTCAGCAAGCGCGACGAGATGTCCTGGTGGCTGTCGAGCCTCGCGCTGACAGGCATCGTCGTGATCGGCGCCGGAGCGCTGATCGCGCAGGACTTCAACGTCCTCGCGATGCGCAACGCGCTGCCTGTGCTGATCGTCTGCGTTGCCGGTGCCGGGTGGCTCTACCAGATCCTTCCCAGCCTCCGCACGGTCATCTGGCTGGCCGCGCTGGTGGGACTGGTGCTGACGGCGATCGGGTCCTGGTACGCGATGCAGCGCTACCCGTTCCAGAATCAGGAGCAGGCCTTCGCACACGCGATCCGGAGCGGCGACGACCAGAACGGCTCGAACTCGATCGGCGGATATCGCGTCGGAACGAACCCCGAGCAAGCGATGGCGGCCTACGTCAACGCGAACGTCCGCCGGCGTTCGACGATCCTGACCGACAACGCCCAGACCTTCGGCGTGATCCTGCTCAGCGGACGTCCGCAGCTGTTCTTCGATCGCGTCGACAAGGGCGACAGCACCTTCCAGCAGGCTGTTCTGCGCCCTTACGGGCGTGTCACGCACATGCTGATGGCCAAGCAGGCCAGCGGGGACCTGATCCGGCGCCGCTACCCGACCGCGGCGAGCCGCGTCGTGGCGGGGTTGACGCCCGTCTTCGAGACCGAGCGCTACCTGCTGCTGAGGCTCGCCGACCGCGATCCGAGGCGCCCGCGCGGCGTAGTCTCGACGAGCGCCAGCGGCGAGGTCGGCGGCCAGGTGGGCGGTCGGGCAACACCCGCGACGGGCCGGAGGGCGTCGCCATGAGCTCCGGCACGCTTGACGGCGAAGCGGCGCCCGCCGACGTGATCGAGTCCCAGATGGGCTCGCGCGTCGACGAGATCATGTCCGCCGCGCGCAAGGCGGCGGCGCAGTTGCAGGCCGAGGTCGAGCGGGTTTCGACCGAGCGCGCGGCGCAGATCGAGGCGGTGGCCGCGCGGCGGGCGCACGCGGTGCGGATGGACGCCGAGGCCGAGGCGCAGCGTCTGCACGCCCAGACGCGGGCCACCAGCCAGCAGTACGTGGCGGCATCGAAGCGGCTCGTCGACGAGTTCGCGAAGGAGCGGATGCTTCGGATCGCCGCCATCGGCGACCGGCTCGCCGTGCAGGCGGAGGCGCTCGTCGAGCGCCTGACGCGCAGTGACGAGGTCGCGCGTCAGCTCAACGAGCTGCGCGCCGCACTCGGCGCCGCGTGCGAGCTGATCGCGATCGAGGCAGGACGCGACAGGCCCGATCTGCCCGATCTCACGTGTTCCGACGCGAGCGCTGACGCGACCGCCCGAGCCGATCCGGCGCCGGCCAACCCGAATCCCAAGGAGCACAGCGATGACGCCTGATCGCGCACGCCGCCACGTCGCGGTCCTCTGCCTGCCACTGCTGACCGCGGGCCTGCTCGCCGCGTGCGGATCCGACGGCGGTGACAGCGCCGGCGCACGGACGACGACCACCACGAGCACGACCCGGGCCGCCGTGACGACGACCCCCATGGCGGCGGCGGCGAAGACGACCGCGGCCGCCACGACCAGCGCCGGCCTCGACGGTCAGAGCATCACGAGCACGACCGGTGCCGCTCAGGTCTGCTCCAACGCGATGGCTCCGCGCACCGACCTGACCAGCGCCGGCGCCCCCCTGCCGGCACGCAGCCAGGCCGTCCTGCCGCGGCCGTTCTCGGAGAGCAGCCCGTGGAACACCCCCGCCGACGGCCGCGCCGTCGACCCGCGCTCCGCTGCCTGGATCGCAAGCGCCTCGCGCCGTGTGGCCGTCGTCGCCGCCGCCAACCAGCGCAGTGTCAGCACGGCCCAGCGCAAGGCGCGCGACCTGCGGCTGTACGTCAACACCTGCGCCTGGACGCCTGCGATCGTCGGCGCAAAGGGCGGCGAGCAGGTGCGCCTGGTCTGCCGGCAGCGCAACTGCGGGCCGGTCGCCAAGGAGGTCAGGACGCTGCGCGTCGCGCCTGGCATCGAGCCGTTTCCGGAATTCGACGGCTGGTACAGCGTCATCGACCAGTCCGCCGGCGTCGGCTATGACATGTGGCGTGCCCGCCGCGTCGGGGACGTCATCTCCTATCAGTTCATCAAGCGCTGGCGGCTTGACGGGCCCGGCTTCAGCCCACCCGCGACGGAGGACCCGATCACCGCGGTCGGGGCGCGCGGCTCCGGGCTGCCGCTGTTCGCGGGCGTGATCCAGCCCGACGAGCTGCGTCAGGGCAGGATCGAGCACGCGCTGGCGATCTCCGTTCCGGGCGCCGCACAGCGGATCTTCGTGCAGCCGGCGTCGGTGACCAACGGAAACAACGTGATCGGCTCGCTGCCCGAGGGAGCGCGGATGCGCCTCAAGTCCGCCTATAGGACGCGCAAGCTCCCGGGCGGCGCCAACCGTCGCTCGGCCGAGGCGATCATCACCGCACTGCGCACCTACGGGGCGATCGTCGTCGATCGCTCGATCACGCCGGCGCTCTACGCGCGGCGCAGCAGCGACTACGGCGGCTTGCTGGTCGGCAACGAGCTGCAGGACATCCGCTTGTCAGATCTCGAGGTCGTGCAGGCCGGCCCGCTGCTGCGCTTCCCGCCGCTGGAGAGCACCCAAGAGGAGGTCCAGGGATGAGCCGCGCGAGCAGACAACTGGCGGCCGGAGTCTGTGTTGGCGTCTTCGGCGTCGCGCTGGCCGGCTGCGGAGTGCAGATCGGTGCCAGCGGGTCCGGCGGCGAAGCGACGACGGTGCTGCAGAGCGCCCCGGCCGAGCAGCGCCAGAATCCTGCTGCGAACCTTCCGAAGCGACCCGCGGGCCAGCTGACGGTCGCCGGTGAGCAGCAGGGCTCGCTGACCAGCAACGCGGTCACGGGCTTCTCCAAGGCACAGAAGCAGGTGCAGTCGCGCTACAGCGCCGTCGGCGCAACCGAAGGCTTCGCCCGCCTGTGCCGCGGAGAGGTGGACGTCGTCGACTCCTCGCGCCGGATCTCGCGCGCCGAGCTCGCGGTCTGCAACAGCAACGGCCTCGAGATCCGCACGCCGATCCAGATCGCTTCGGATGCGATCGTGCTCGCCACGCGCAACGAGTCAGACGTCGGTGGCGACTGCCTGACCGTCGCGGACGTCGCCAAGATCTACCGGCGCGGCTCGACGACCGACAACTGGAACAAGCTCGGCTTCGACGACTTGCGGCTGAAGGCCACCGGCCCTGGCCAGAACGCGAACGCGTTCTCGAACTTCGCCTCGCAGGTGCTCGGCGTGCTCAGCAATGCGACGCTCGACGATCTGCGCAGCGACTACGAGCCGCACCGCTCCGACGACCAGATCCGCACGGCGATCATCGGACGGGACCGGGCGCGACGCGTGCCCGCTCTCGTGGAGGCAGAGGTTCGCAAGGCGCGCAGGGCCGTTGCCGGCCAGCGCCGGATCTATGTCGGCAACGCCGTCGTGCACGCTCGCGATCGGGTGCTGCGCTCGATCCGGGCGGCTAACAGCCGCCGAGCGCGGAGCAAGAAGGCGGTCGCAGATCCCGCCGCGCTGGCGCAGCGAAACCTGCGCCGTGTCGAGAAGGCCAAGCAGCTTGCCCGCAACCGCGCACGCAAGAGCTTCGACCGCCGCTTCGACCTGCTGCGCGCCACGCGAACGCGTGAGCTGCTCGCCGAAGCTGGGCGTAACGGTGTCGTCGGGTTCGTGCGCTTCAGCTACTACGAGGCCTACGAGGACCAGCTGCGCCCGCTCGAGATCGATCCTGGGCCCGCGCGTGACGCCGCGGTCGCCGCCGCCGACAAGCGCACGCGGGCCGCGGGTAGCACGCCTCCGCAGCGGCTTCCGGCGGTCGGCGAGGACGGCAAGAGGACTCCGAACTGCGTCTTTCCCTCGCAGCTGACGATCACGACGGGCGAGTACCCGCTGTCACGCCGGATCCTGCTCTACACCTCGACGCGGGGCTTGCAGCGTCCGGAGGTTCGCGCCCTCCTCGCCTACGCGCTGCGCAACGCACAGCAGCTGGCGACCGACAGCCGGCTCGTGCCGATCACCAACCGTCTGCGAGCCGATCAGTACAAGTTCGTGACGGGCATCGCGATCGAGCCCACGACTGCGCCGCTGCCGGGTGAACAGACGAGCGGCACAGCCACGACCCGGACCACCCCCACCACTCCGCAGCCGTCCGCGAACCCGGGCTCGGTCCGCGACAAGAAGCCGGCCGCTGTTCCCGCCAGCAGCGTCCCGGGCATCTCCAGCGGCGCGTCCGCCACCCCAGAGGAGTCACCGTGAGCACGACTCAGAGCGCCGTGGGCGGCGTCGCGGGCATGGCCGCTCGCCCGCCGAGACGGATCGAGACCGCTGCCGTCGACGTTGACTGCGACACGATCACGACGCTCACGCGCGCTCTGGCCGAGGCCGAGCGCAGAGCGGTCGTCGCGGAGGACGATCTCGCCTACCTGGCGAGCGACACCGGGCGCTCGCTGCAGGCGGCCCGCGCAGACGCGGACGCGCGCGTGACGGCGATGCACGAGCACGCGGCGGCAGCGATCCGGCTGGCGGAGCAGCGCGCATCCGCTGCGCTGCGCGGCGCTCGAGAGTCCGTGCGCCAGGCGCAAGTCGACGCCGAGGCGCGCTGGGAGCTTGCGATGCAGGCGCAGCTCGACTTGCGCATGAAAGCCGAGGCGCTGGCCTGCAAGCTGGGCAGCGAGCTCGAGTACCTGCGCCGCGAGTTCGAAGCCGAGCGCAAGCTCGCCGACGACGCGGCACGGTGGGCCTCCCGGGTCGAGGGTGAGCTTCTGCGCGGGACGCCGGCTGCTGCCGACGCGGACGGTGTCGCCCGCCCGTCGCCGACCGATCCACCGAACTCGACGCCGGCCCGGCGCGAACCCCGCGTGCGGGTACGGCATGCGAGCTAAGGAGAGGTGCCTGGATGCGATCGACACTGACCTCACCGACGAGTCGCCCATGCTCACCGAGCCGGCGCAGCACGGGATCGCGCGCGGCGGCGGCGCTGCTGGCCGGCGCCTTCATGCTCGCAGCGCCACAGGCCGCGCAGGCGGCCTGCCTGACGCGCTTGCCGGCAAAGGTCTCGCTGCCCGATGGCCCCTACGCGGCCGCGTACACGAAGCAGATCCCGGTGCGCGTCAGCTCGCGCGGCCCGCGGATCCGCAACCTGCGCGCCGAGCTGTACACCTTCAGCGGCCAGCGCCTCGCCGTGAGCCCCCCGCGCCGCGCGATGCGGGTCGTGACCACGCTGAAGCTGCGCCTGGACGACGTCTTTGGGCCGCTGCAGGTCGGAGGCTTCACGCTCGTGCTGACGGGGGAGCCCAACCGCGATCGTTCGTGCGGGCCGAAGAAGACGACGCGCATCCTTCGCTTCAGCGCATGCAGCGACAAGCTGCCGGTGACGTTCCCGGACCTGCCTGGGGGTCACGCCTCGGATTACGGCGGCTTCCTGTCGGTGCCGATCCGCAGCAACGGTCCGCTGATCCGCGACCTGCGCAGCTCGGTCTACGGCTTCGACGGCCAGTTGATCGGCCGCGCGCCGAGCCTGGGGGCGCTGTTCGGTCAGCAGATGCTCGATCACGCGCTCACCCAACCGCTGCTGCCTGGCCGCTACAACGTGATCACGGAGGGCCTGATCGGCGATCAGCCACGCTCGTGCGGGCGGGCCAAGGCAGAGGCGGCGATGACGTTCGAGTAGCCGCGCCCGCGTTGGTGTACCGCAGGGCGGTTGGTGTGCCGCTGCGCTCCTGCGCGCTCGTGCTGGCGGTCGGTGCGCTCGGCGGCCTGTTCGTCGCGTCACCGGCGCTGGCCTCGAGCTGCCCGCGCGAACTGCCGGTGCGGTTGGCGCCGCTGACGGCCAATGCCGCCGCGCTGCAACGCGTCGGCGTCGTCAGCGCGATCGCCGCCGCCGGCGCGCGCGTGCACGGCCTGCATGTGGTGCTCAAGCGCGGCGGAAGGATCGTCGCCCAGGGCGCGCACCGTGCGGAGTTCGCGGGCACGATGCCGGTGCGGCTCTCCTTCCGGCGCAATGTCAGACCGGGGCCCGTCAGCTTCGTCGCGTCCGGTCGCCAAGCGGGCTGCGCGATCGCACGACGAAACCGGCGCACGCTCCCGCTCGATGGGCGCGATCTCCCGCTCGCCGTCGTGGCCACCGACGTGCGCGACGGCCGGGTCGTGGTGACGCTCCGCGCCGCCGGCAAGCGACCGATCTCCAACGTTCGCGCCCGCATGCTCGACGCGAGCGCGAAGACGATCTCGCAGGTCACGCGACGCTCTCCGTTGGCGGCGCGCGCGCAGCTCCGGTTCGCGCTGCGCCACCCGCTCGGCGCGGGGCGCTACTGGCTGCTCGTCACCGCCAGCGTGCGCGGCGAGGCCGGCCGGAGCGTCTTCGCCGAGACGGTTGACCTGAAGGCGGTCTCAGCATCCGAAGACGTCGTCCCCGCTGCGCCGCCAGCAGCCCCCGTCGCGCCTGCGCCGCCGGGGGCCGTCGTGCAGCAGGTCGCGCTGGATTGGTCCGCCGGTCGCTGGCAAGGCAGCGACAGCGCCGGCTTCTTTGCCCCCGGCATCGGCGACGGCCAGATCGTCTGCCGGCCCGATACCCAGTGGGTCCGCTTTTTCCCAGCCGACCGCTCGCGCGACGTCGCGATGACCCTGTGGACCTTCCGCGACTGGGACGCGGGCAGCGAGGTCGCGCTGCGCGAACCCGAGATGACGCAGTTCACCGGCCCGGACTTCAACGAGGGCTTGAACAAGTTCACGCCGAGCGAGAAGCGCTCGCATGGCAGCTTCGTGGGGATCGTGGGCGATGGGCTGCCGCCCGCAGGAACGTTCGGCAGCTGGCGCGTGCCGACGGAGATCCGCCTGACCTGGAGCTGGGACTTCACCGACCCGGCCGACGCGCGCTGCAGCGTCACCGCGACGCTCACGAGCCCTGGACCCGGCAGCGCAGGCGCGGTCGCACGCGGAATCTCGCTGGCCTGGCGCCAAGAGACCGCCGTGCCGGCCGACACGACCGTGGCGACACCGGTCCCGGGTTTGGGAACCGTACGTCTGCGCTGCGACGCGCGGCCAGAGGGAATCCGCCAGCTTGTCGTCGAGCCCGACGCGACCCTTCCCGGACTCGCGCTGACGACCTACGAGGGCTCGGACCGTAGCGACCGCATGCTCGGGAATGCGCCCTACACCCTGCCGCTGCCCAACAGCGGGCTCGTCGAGGCCGCGACACCGTCGGGCGCTGCGCTGCGGCTGCTCGTCTCGTCGCGCTGGAAGGTCAACGATCCGGACCCCGCGCAGAACTTCTGTCGGGTGTCGGCGATCGTCGTCGCGGGCTGAGGTTGGGGCTGCGGTGCTGCGGTCGATCGTCCGCTTGACGAGGCTCGGGATCGCGCTGCTCTGCATGCTCGCGCTGCCGGCTGGGCTCGCGTGGCCCGGCACGATCGCCGCCCAGTCGACGTTGCAGCGGCTCGGGCTGCCTCAGGGAGTGCAGATCGGGCTGCGCGACCCCGAGCACGGAGCCGCCGCGCTGCGCGGCAGCGTGCCCGTCGGCTACCGGTACCACTACCTCTCCGGCGGCGCGAACACCGGCCTGGGCTGGACGACCTGGGCCAGCGGCAGCGGATCGTTCGTGACCGAATACGTGCAGGACTCGGTGAGCCACGGGTTCGTCCCGGTCTTCTCGCTGTATCACCTCCAGGAGACCTTGCCGGGCCGCAACGCTGCGCAAGAGCCCGATCGGGTGCGCATCAACCTGAACGATCTGCAGGCCATGCGGGCGTGGTTCGCCGACGTGCAGCTGTTCTTCACGCGCGCCGCGTCGTTCGGCGACACCCCGATCGTGCTGCATGTCGAACCCGACCTCTGGGGCTACGCGCAGCGCGACGCTCCCGGCGACGACCTCGACCACGTACCTGCCAAGGTCGCCGCGACCGGCATCGCCGAGCTGGCCGGGTTGCCGAACACCGTCGCCGGGCTCGCCCAGGCCGTCGTGCACCTGCGCAACTCGACCGCGCCGAACGTCGTACTCGGCTACCAGCTGAGCATGTGGGGCACCGGCCAGGACATCGCCTACTCCGACCCCCCCGACAACGAGGTCGACGTGCTCGCCAGACGTGCAGCGGCCGCCTACGCATCGCTGGGGGCGAACTTCGACCTGGTCTTCGTCGAGTACACAGACCGCGACGCGGGCTTTCGCGCCATCCGCGACGGCATCACGACTGCATGGTGGGACGGCGAGGACTTCCGGCGCAACGTCCGCTTCCTTACCGGCGTGAGCAGCCACGTCCGGCTTCCGCTGGTGATGTGGCAGGTGCCGCTCGGCAACACGCTGATGCGCGCGATGAACAACACGCCGGGCCACTACCAGGACAACAAGGTCGAGTGGCTGCTTGGCGCGCAGCGCGACGAGCACTTGGACGCCTACGTGCGAGCCGGCGTCGTGGCGTTCCTGTTCGGGCACGCGTTGCCCGAGGCCACGTGCGCATGCGACGAGCGGCAGGACGGAATAACGAATCCCGAGCCGATCAACGGCAACACCGCGCTGTCGCTGAGCGCCGACGACGACGGCGGCTTCGCGCGCGACCGCATCTCGGCCTACTACGCGGCCGGGCTGCGGGGTCTGCCGGGCAGCGCTCCACGGCCGCAGTCCGCAGCGCCTGCGCCTCCGCCGCTCGATTCCCCTCCCCCTTCCGGCGAGTCCGCACCAGCAACCTCGCTCGCTGCGCCGGTCAAGACTCCGCTGCCACCAGTGCGGATCGCGCCGACCGCAGCGAAGCGGCGGCCGGCCGCGACCGTCCGGCTCACCATCTCTGGCTCCGCACGACCCGGCTCGCGGTTGCGACTCGCGCTGCGCCTGCGCGTGCGCGCGACGGTCCGCCGGCTCGTCGACCTGGAGGTACACGCGCCTTCGGGCAAGCTGGTCTTCCAGCGCGCCTGGGACCGTCGCCGTCTGCGCGCCGGCACGACCCACATCTTCGCCACGACGTGGCACCTGGCGCGGGGCCTTCGCGCCGGACGCTACACGGTCAAGGTCGGCTTGTTCGACCCCGGCTGGCGGCGCCTTCGCACGTGGGTGTACGACGCCGCCAGGGTGTCCGTCACGCGCTCGCCTTCTTGATCGATTCCGTTCGCGAACGCTCCGCGGCCGACAATATGGCTGGGTTCAGCGATGTCTTTTCGGGGCGCCTGCTCTATGGTCAGAGTGGCTGCAGAACGCGCATCGAGGAGCTGTCCCAACCCGCCTCCGCGCACGCAGCATGGTTCGTCGTAGCCCGGCTCTACGTCGGTATCGCTGAACCGCAGTACGGGGATTCCTGGTGCGGGCGCCCACCGGATTTTCCGACAACTCGGCGCCTTTTGAGGAGACACATCATGAACCGCCTTCACCGCCACCCCGTGCGTCGGAGGATCGTCGCCGCCCTCACCGGAGCCCTCACGCTCATGGTCGTGGCCACAATCGCCCCACTGAGCGCTCAGGCGTCTCTCTTGTGCACTCAGACGATCAGCGGCCCCCACAGCGGCCAGATCACCGTGGCCGGCGGGCAGAAGCTGTGCTTGAACGGCGCCGTGCAGGACGGTGCGGTGGACGTGAACGCCGGCGGCGCGCTCTCCGTGACCAACAAGACGATCATCACCGGAGCGGTCACGCTGAAGTCGGGCTTCGACGACCTCGAGTTCTGCGATAGCACGACCGTACGAGGCGCCATCTCGGCGACGGGCAGCCTGGGATACGTCCACATCGGTGGCGACGATCTGTTGCTGCTTGCCTGCGCGGGCAACACGATCGATGGCGCGGTGACCGTTGACTCCAACCACGGCGCCGTGAAGGTGGCCAATAACCAGATCGCAGGCGCGGTGGTCGCTAGCGGCAACGTCAACCTATGGACGACGATCTCCGGAAATGCGATCGGGGGCGCCCTGACCTGCAGCGGGAACATCCCGCCTCCGAACAACGGTGGCGTGGGCAACGCGGTCAGCGGGAATAGGTCCGGCCAGACGTGCGCGGTGAGCACCTTCTGAGAGCGGACTGCCGGCGGCCTCGACGCGCATAGCGCGCGTTGAGGCCACGGCCGGCGGCTGGCGGAGCCCTCGTCGCGAGCCGGGCCGCCTTGTCTCGCGCGCCGCGGGCCTACCGATCAGGGCATGAGCACCGCTACCGTCGCACACCACTACGCGACGACCGACCCGTACACCGGCGAGACCGTGCGGGAGTTCGACACGCTCAGCCGCGAGGAGGTAGACAGCGCCGTCGCGGGGGCCGACGACGCGTTCGGCCGTGGCCGCAGCGGCCGATCGGCGAGCGTGCCGCGATCGTGCACCGCGCCGGCGAGCTGATGGCCGAGCGCTCAGACCGGCTCGCGGCCTCGTGACGCTCGAGATGGGCAAGCCGTTCGGGCCGGTCGCGGTCGTTCACCGCGTCACGGACGAGGACGAGGCCGTCGCGCTGGCCAACCACTCGCCGTACGGCCTCGGCGGGTCGGTGTTCGGCGCCGACGTGCAGCGCGCGCGACGGGTGGCGGATCGCATCGACATCGATGTCGTGCTCGGACGAACGCAGCCGAGCCCTTGAAGAACTAAATCTGAGTCAGCTAGACTCAGATCTATGCAACCCGACCGCTTCACGATAAAGACGCAGGAGGCCCTGCAGGCAGCGCTCAAGCTCGCTCCGGCGCGCCGCCACGCGCAGGTCGCTCCGCTCCATCTGCTATCCGCCCTCCTCGACCAGGAGGACGGCGTCGTGGTGCCCGTCCTGGGCAAGATCGGCGTCGCCCCCGATGCGTTGCGCGGCGATGTCTCCGCGGCGCTCGGCGAGCTGCCCACGTTGAGGGAAGAGGCCGAGCCGACGACCTCGCGCGAGTTGATCGCGATTCTGCGCGCCGCCGAGCGCGAGATGCGCGAGCTCAAGGACGAGTACGTCTCCGTCGAACATCTACTGCTCGCGCTGGCGGCCGACAAGGGCCCCGCCGGTCAGGCGCTCCGTGGCGCCGGCGCGACGCGCGAGCGCCTGCTGCAGGCGCTCGCCGAGGTGCGCGGTTCGCACCGCGTGACCGACCAGTCGCCCGAGGAGAAGATCCAAGCGCTCGAGCGCTATGGCCGCGACCTGACGGCGGCCGCGCGCGACGGCGATCTCGACCCGGTCATCGGCCGCGACGACGAGATCCGGCGCGTCATCCAGGTGCTCAGCCGGCGTACGAAGAACAACCCGGTCCTGATCGGCGAGCCCGGCGTCGGCAAGACCGCGATCGTCGAGGGCCTCGCGCAGCGGATCGTCTCCGGCGACATCCCCGAGTCGTTGCGCGACCGCCGGGTGATCGCGCTGGACATCGGCGCGCTGCTCGCCGGCTCGAAGTACCGCGGCGAGTTCGAGGAGCGCCTGAAGGCCGTGCTGAAGGAGGTCTCCGACGCCGGCGGCCAGGTCGTGCTGTTCCTCGACGAGTTGCACACGATCGTCGGGGCGGGTGCGGCGGAAGGCGCGGTCGACGCCGCCAACCTCCTCAAGCCGATGCTCGCCCGCGGCCAGCTGCGCGCCGTCGGCGCCACGACGCTGGACGAGTACCGCAAGCACATCGAGAAGGACGCCGCCCTGGAGCGCCGCTTCCAGCCGGTGACGGTCGACGAGCCGTCCGTCGAGGACACGATCGCGATCCTGCGCGGGCTGAAGGAGCGCTACGAGGTCCATCACCGCGTGACGATCCAGGACGCGGCGATCATCGCGGCCGCCACGCTCAGCCACCGCTACATCGCCGACCGCTTCCTGCCCGACAAGGCGATCGACCTGATCGACGAGTCCGCCTCGCGGCTGCGCATCGAGATCGACTCGCTGCCCGAGGAGATCGAGCAGCTCGAGCGCCGCGCGATGCAGCTCGAGATCGAGCTGACGTCGTTCAAGAAGGAGAAGGACGACGCCTCCAAGGCGCGTCGAGCCGTGCTCGAGCGCGAGCTCGCCGAGCTGCGCGAGCGCAGCTCGGGCATGAAGGCGCAGTGGCAGGCCGAGAAGGCCCAGATCACCGCCGTCAGCGACCTCAAGGAGCGCCTGGAGATCGCCAGGCACGAGGCTGAGCGCGCCGAGCGCGAGGCCAACCTGCAGCGCGCGGCCGAGCTGCGCTACGGCGAGATCCCCGAGCTGCAGCGCGAGCTCACCGAGGCCGAAGGACACTCGGACGGCAACAACGGCTTCCTCAAGGAGGAGGTCACGCCCGAGGACATCGCCGAGGTCGTCGCCCGCTGGACCGGGATCCCGGTCAGCCGCCTGCTCGAGGGTGAGGTCGAGAAGCTCGTGCACATGGAGGATCGTTTGCACCAGCGCGTCGTGGGCCAGAACGAGGCGGTCTCCGCGGTGTCCAGCGCGCTGCGCCGATCACGCGCCGGGCTGCAGGATCCGGACCGGCCCATCGGCACGTTCTTGTTCCTCGGCCCGACCGGGGTCGGCAAGACCGAGCTGGCCCGGGCGCTGGCAGAGTTCATGTTCGACACGCAGGAGGCGATGATCCGCCTGGACATGAGCGAGTACATGGAGAAGCACTCCGTGTCGCGGCTCGTGGGAGCGCCGCCGGGCTACGTCGGCTACGACGAGGGCGGCCAGCTCACCGAGGCCGTGCGTCGGCGCCCGTACGGAGTCGTCCTGCTCGACGAGGTCGAGAAGGCGCATCCCGACATCTTCAACACGCTGCTTCAGGTCATGGACGACGGGCGCCTGACCGACGGCCACGGCCGCACCGTCAGCTTCAAGAACGTCGTGCTGATCATGACCTCGAACATTCCCGGCGGCGTCGAGGGAGCCGAGCTGCACTTCCGCCCCGAGTTCATCAACCGCCTGGACGACATCGTCGAGTTCGATGTCCTAAACCGCGCCCAGATCGGCGAGATCGTGGCGCTGCAGACCCGGCGGGTGATCGACCGGGTGGCGGAACGCGGCATCGCTGTCGAGCTCACGCCAGAGGCACGCGAGCTGCTCGGCGACCTCGGCTATGACCCGGTGTACGGCGCGCGGCCGCTGAAGCGGGTCATCCAGAAGCGGCTCGTCGACCGGCTGGCGCTGTCGATTCTCCAGGGCGAGTTCAGCGACGGCGACACCGTCCGAGTCGACGCCGCCGACGGCGAGATCGTGCTGACGAAGGCGATCGGGCTGAAGAAGGCAGACGTCGCGGCCTGAGCTCGCGCAAAGCCGCGCACGGTGATTGATCGCCCCGGGAGGCGCGGCTACTGTCCGCGACCCGGGGCGCCAGTCGGTTGACGAGGGCGCCCAACCCAGCGATAGGGGAACGCCTTGTTCGAGCACATCGCCACGCCGCCCGACGCCGTGCATCCGAAGTCCAGCGGCGTCGACTGCGCGGCGAATCCGATCGCCTCGCTGAAGACGATGTTCGTCGACATGGTCATGGGCCGGAGGATCGGTGGCGGCCAGGATCCCGCGCTGCGCCCGGTGTTCCTCAAGCCGCACGGAATCGCGGGCGCGACGTTCACCGTCAGGCCCGACCTGCCCGAGGAGTTGCGCGTCGGCGTCTTCGCGGGCAAGGGCTACCGCGCCTGGGTGCGCTTCTCGTCGGACACCGTCCCGACATCGCCCGACCTGGAGACGACGTGCGGGATCGCCATCAAGCTGTTCGGGGTCCCGGGCCCGAAGCTGCTCGCGCCGGACGAGGACGCGACGACGCACGACTTCCTGCTTCAGAACCACGACGTCTTCTTTGTCGACACGGCTCGCGACATGTGCGAGTTCACCCGGGCCGGCGTCGTGGAGGGCGACTACGGGCCGTATCTCGCAGCGCACCCGAAGACCGCGCGAATCCTCGACGAGATGGCGAAGCTCGTCCCGAGCGTGCTCGAGATCGACTACTGGAGCGGCCTGCCCTACGCGTTCGGGAACGACCGCCACGTGAAGTACAAGCTCGTTCCGGCCGGCGGCGGCGGTGGCGATCCGGTGCCCGGCCTGTCAACCGACGACCCCGACTACCTGCATCTGGACCTGCGCCAGCGTTTGCTCGAGGCCGACGCGAGCTTCCACTTCTGCGTGCAGTTTCAGACCGACCCGAAGCGGATGCCGCTGGACGAAGCGACGATCCGCTGGAACGAGGACGCAAGTGCGCCGGTCCACCTCGCCACGCTGACGCTGCCGCGCCAGGACGTCGACCTCAACGGCCAGGCGCAGTACGGCGAGAACCTTGCCTTCAACCCGTGGCACGCACTCGCCCAGCACGCGCCCGAAGGCAGCGTCGCGGACGCGCGCAAGGTCGTCTACCAAGCGGCCGCGAACCTGCGCCGCGAGCGCAACGACGTGGCGCTGGAGGAGCCGACCGAGCCGCGGCCCGTCGAGATCGACCCCGAGGGTCGTGATCTGCGGGTCGTGCGGGCGGCGATCCATCCCTCGATCGGCGTCGCGCGCGTCGGCGACAGCGAGGAGCACTTCTACATCGGTCCGGAGACCGACCGACCGCTGCCGATCCCGCCCGGCGAGATGAAGGACCGCACCGGCGCGCTCAAGCGCGAGGCCGCGCGCTTCCGGATCTACGGCTACAACGCCGCCGGCGAACCGGTCTGCGAGCTGACCGCGCAGACGGCCGAGATCCAGTGGACGGTCCACGTCGCCAACAAGAAGGCCGCCTGGTACGAGTTTCAGATCGCGCTCGACATCCCCGAGGCGAGCGTGCACCACGACGCGCCGCCCTCGATGCTGCGCAATGCCGGCGTCACCGGTGGCGCGCGCAGCCAGCTCGTCATCGATCCCGGCTCGCGGACGATCAGCGGGGCCGGCGCTTCGGGACCGCAGTATCGCTTCGCGTCGGGGGAGTTCTTCGGCAAGGAGGTGTACCTCGGCGAGCTGCGCACAGACGACGCCGGGCGGCTGCTGTTCCTCGGCGGGCGCGGCAAGTCGGCGTCCAACGACGGCTCGCCGGCGACGACGTTCGCCAACAACGACAAGTGGCACGACGACGTCTCCGACGGCCCCGTGACGGCACAGGTGACGATCGACGGGCGGCCGGTGCCGGTCGACCCGGCCTGGGTCGTCGTCGCACCGCCGAACTACGCCCCCGAGGTCGTCGGGGTGCGGACGCTGTACGACCTGCTCTTCGACGCCTACGTGAAGTCGGGCTGGCTGCCATTCCCGGACCGCGTCTCGTTCATGCGCGACGTCTTCCCAATCCTCGAGCGGCTGACCGGGATGGGCTGGGTCAACCAGGGATTCGCCGCGAAGTTCGGCCCCGGCGGACGCGAGCACTTCCTCGACCCCGGCTACCTCGCGCGGCTGGCAAGCGACCTGCCGGAGCACGCGGAGCTGCGCAACGGCATCTACACGACCTTCCGCGACTGGGAGCGCGACGACGAGTCGCCCGTCCCGTGGCCATGGATTTACGGGGACTCGATGAGCTTGCCGCCGGTCTCCGCTCGCCAGCACTCGACCCTCTCGGGCACGCAGATGCGGATTCTCGAGCTCTGGGCGGCGGGTGACTTCGACCCCGACCTCGACCTCGGCGCGCTCGCGCCGACCGAGCTCGACGAGCTGCCGCTGTCGCGCCGGCCGTCGATGCTGGACCGCGCCGCGCGGACGTTCTGCCTCGCCGACGCGTTTCACCCAGGCTGTGAGATGACCTGGCCGATGCGCCACACGACGATGTACATGGCGCCCTTCCGCCTGCGCCATCGCACGATCGGCGACCCGGAGCCGAACGTGGGGTCGCAGCTGACGCCCTGGGCTGTGGCGCAGCTCGACGGCCCGCTCTACGGCCAGTCGCCGGGGTCGGTGTCGCGCTGGATGGCGGTGCCGTGGCAGACCGACACCGCGAGCTGCCGTTCGGGCTACTACCTGGGCTACGGCCCGCGCTATGACCCCTACGTGCCGACGTTCTGGGCCGCGCGGGTTCCCAACCAGGTCCTGACGGAGCGCAACTACAAGATCGTGATGGACGAGTCGCGTCCGCTGGCCGAGCGTGCGGCGGCGTTCGAGCTGCGGGCGTTCTGGCTGCGCTGGCTGACGGGCGGCTACCTCCATCAGATCAACGAGATGATCAGCTCGTTCGGCAAGCTCGGCGTCGTGCAGACGATGCCCGGGCCGGCCGACGGCGCGTTCGGACCGTCGCTGCTCGTGGAGACCGACGTCGGCTTCGGGGGCGAAGTCCACCCGCACCGCAACATGCTCACGATTCACGTGCCGGAGGCAGGCGACCCGCAACGCGCAGAGGTCGCGGTCGCCGCGGCGGTCGACGCAAGCGGCGAGGACCCCGAGCACGTCACGGCCGGCTACATCGAGAAGGTCGATCGTTTCGGGCACGGGCGGCGGCGGTAACGGCGCGGCGGGCACCGTGCGCCCGCAGGAACTCGACGTCGACGTCGTCGTCGCCGGCGGCGGACCGGCGGGCAGCGCGGCGGCGATCGTGCTCGCCCGCGCCGGGCGGCGTGTGCTGCTCGCCGACTTGAGCCTCGTGCGGCCGCCGGCGCTGAAGGTCGGAGAGACGCTGCCGGCGGTAGCGGCGATCGCGCTGCGGGATCTGGTTCTGCACGAGCTGATCGAGGACTCCGGCGTGGGAATCCCCAGTGCCGGCACGAGCGCGGCTTGGGGCGGCGAGCAGCCGCTCGAGAACGACGCGATCGTCGATCCGCACGGGCACGGCTGGCATCTGGAGCGTGCGCGCTTCGACGCCTTGCTGCGCGAGCAGGCGCGCGCGGCGGGGGCGCAGCTGTGCGTGGGGCGGGTCGCGGCGCGGCTCGTGGGCGCGGGCGCGAGCGAGCTCGCCGCCATGCAGGTGCAGATCGGCGAGCAGGCGATGTCGGTGACATGCCGCTGGGTCGTCGACGCCACCGGCCGCCGCGCCGCGATCGCGCGTGGCCAGGGTGCGCGCCGCGAGCGCCGGGACCGCCTCGTGGCGCTCTACGCGCCCGTGCAGACGCGACGGGGCGATGTCGACGCGCGCACTCGCGTGGAGGCAACGCCGGCGGGCTGGTGGTACAGCGCGCTCGTCGGCGATGGCCGCCGGGTCGTGGCCTTCCTGACGGACGCCGACCTCGTCGAGCCCGAATGGCGCACCCGGGTCGGCTTTCGGGCCGCGCTGGATGGAACCGTCCACCTCCTGCCCGCCGGGACTGCGACGCTCACCTCAGACCCTGCGACGACCGCGGCCCATGGGACGCGGCTGACACCTGCCGTCGGCAAGGGCTGGCTCGCCGTCGGCGATGCGGCGCTTGCGTTCGACCCGCTGTCGTCGCAAGGCATCCTCAACGCCCTGATCACCGGGCTGCAGGGTGCCATGGCCGTCGATGCCTTCCTCCGTGGCGATGGCGGCGCGACGCTCGCTTACGAGCGCCGGCTGGCCGGCGTGTGGTCGGCGTACGAGCTCAACCGCGCACGCGCCTACGCGCTCGAGCGGCGCTGGCCGGATGCGGAGTTCTGGGCGCGGCGCGCGGAGCCCGGTCAGGCAGGCCCGGTGAGGTCCGAGGCCGGCTCGTCCCCGGGCGGCGGCTGCTACACGCAGAAGGTCCCCGTCCGGATCGCTGTTCCCAGCCGCCGTCCGAGCTCCTCGTCGTGATCAGTCACGCGCTCAGGGCGGACATGCCTCGCGGGGCCGATCGCGAACCCGGAGCGGCCGCGCCTGCGCGGTTGAACGTTGCGACCTTCGCGGCGCCCGAGATAGCGTTGTGCGCGCGGTCGCGTCGGCGAAAGGTGAGGTCGTGAGCTGCGGCAGCGCACAGCGCGAGGAGGGGTTGTGTATGGGCAAGGTCTGGCAAAGCGGTCAAGTGACGGTCGCGTACGCGGCCGGCGTTTTCGCCGGGCGTCGCACAGGCCGCGCCGGGTCAGCGACCATCCTCAAGGATGCCGCGTTTTACTCCGACCCAGGCCGAGTTTGACTTCGAGAGCCAGTACTTCCTGTGGGTCGTCTTGGCCAACATGTTTGGTAGCGGCAACGTGCGCATGTGCGTCAGCGGCGTCTGCCGCAAGGCCCCGCGCCAGCAACCGGATATTCATGACCGACGAGCAGTTCGGTCAAAGCTGGATCGTGCGCGAGACCAGCAGCGTCGTCATCGCCGCGTGCAACCGCACCGGTTGCATGCGACCGCTGCGAAGACGCCTGACCCTGCCTGAGAACACACGGCGGCGAGGGGGTAGTCGAGGCCCGAACCGTCGTCCGTGATCTCGCAGACGAAATGGGGCGCCGACGCGTCCGACGCCCAGCCTTGTCGCGCCCCTGCCGTGGCATCAGCGCGCCGGCAAAGACGCGCCACAGCCCGTGGCGCCGGCCGTCGTCGGCGGACAGGATGCTCAGGAGGTCGAGCGCCATCGCCTGCACCGCGGCAGCGACCGCGAGCTCAACCGAGCGCTGCACGTGATCGCTGTCACCAGGGGCGCCCGCGACCCCCAACCCGCGCCTATCTCGCACACAAGATGGCCGAAGGCAAGACCAAGCCCAAGGCCGTCCGCTGCCTCAAACGCCACCTCGCCTGACGCTTGCACCGCCTCCTCGGCCCCGAGCCCCATCACATCACGACGCCCCTACCCCGCGACATCAAATGCGATGCTCTGCTTGACATAGGAGCAACCTCGAACACGAAACCAAGCACGTGGCCATATCGGCCGGCAGCGAGGTGATCTGCCTGCCGATGTGGCATCAACGATGATCAGCGACCTGTGGAGATTTCGCTGGCGCGGCGACTCGTGCCGCAGATGGGTGTGACGTTGGGCACACAAGTGGCCCGGCGCATTGCAATGCTCGTCGCATTTGTAACAATCCGAGCGATGGCTACGCGGACCGATAGACCGTCTGAGGGTACGGGCGAACTCAGGGCCGCGACTGAGCCAGAGGCGACTTGTCAGCCCCGGGAACTCGGTTGCCGCGATCGGCCAAAGCCCGTCTCACGCAGCTCTCCGGGCGAGCCGGCGTTCAACATCCAGACCCCGGATGCGCCCGAAGTAAGCATCTCAGCTGCGCGTGGCGCACTTGAGATCATTGCGTTAGTCGTGGCGCCGACCACGCTCGTCACCGCCCTAGCCTTCTACTTCGGTTGGGTGATGACGAACTCGCGCGCGTCATACTTCGGCCTTGATGCCAGCGCGCTCGGCTTCTCCGCGCAGGATTACCTCTTGCGCAGCGCCGAGGCCCTGTTCGTCCCGCTTGCCACTTTGATCGTTTTGGCGCTCGGAGTCGTCTGGGTGCACGCCTACGCGATGCGACAGCTCGCAGGTCACCGCCGACGTCTGCGTCTCGCCGCCCGAGCGGCGGCCGTCTCGGGCGGGTTGCTGTTCGCCTTTGGCGTCGTCTCGGTCTTTCGCCCGTTGTCGTTCTCCCCGTACTACCTCTTCCCCTCGGCGAGCCCGGGCATCGGAGTCGCGCTGTTCGCCTACGCGATGTACCTGCTCGATCGCCTGGACGTCGTCGAGCACTCCACTCGGCTCGCGCCGGCCGGGGACGCTCGCAGCCCGACGGTGGCATTTGCGCTTATCGCCCTGCTGATTGTCCTCAGTTCGTTCTGGACTGCCTCGAGTTACGCCCAGGCGCTGGGGCGCGGACGCGCGGCACGGCTAGCCCGGGGGCTCAGCGCGCGTCCGCATGTCGTGGTCTTTGCGCCCAAGCGTTTAGACATCCGGGCCGCGGGAGTCGTTGAGCAGCGGCTGACTGGAGATGACCGTGCCTATCGCTACCGCTATTCCGGGCTGCGTCTGTTGATCCGCAGCGGGGGCAAGTACTTCTTACTGCCCGAGGGGTGGACACGCTCGAACGGCGTGGCGATCGTACTCGCCGACAGCCAGGACTACCGTTTTGAGTTCGGAGCGAACGGATGACTGCCGCGATGCGCCTGCTGACGATGCTGGTCACCGTCGTCTTTCTCGCGGCGTCCGTCGATGGATGCGGCGGTAATTCCGACAACTCGAATGACGGCGGTCCCGACTCCCACAAGATCGCGTCGAGTGGCCAGCCTCGAGAAGGCGTCGACAGGCAGGGCCGCGGCGCCCGCCGTAGCAGCACGAGGGTGGACCCCGGCACGGGTGGCAACGGCAGCCGCACCAGCGTTGGCGAGAGTGGCGGCAGCGGAAGCGGCGGCGGTAGCCGCGGACAGCACGACGCCAGCAGCGCCCGGGGCCATCAACACGGCAGCATCGGCCGTGCGGGCCTCGGCGGCGGCGAACGTGGCGCAGGCAGCGACACTACCAGCAGCACCGGCGGTAGTAGCACCGGCGCCACCAGCGGCGGTGACCACGGCGGCGTCGGCACCAGTGGTGGTGGCACCGGCAGCACCAGCGGCGGTGACCACGGCGGTGGCACTAGCACGCCGCCGCCGCCGCCCCCACCACCACCGCCGCCGCCGCCACCACCACCAATGCCCGAAACCAACAACGAGGTGACGCTTGGCGCCGACTTTGTGCCTTGTGTCAACAGTGATATGTGCGACACCCAGTTCGGCTCCGTTGCTCTGGGTAGCGCGCGCACGATCACGTTCACGATCAAGGCCGCTGTCCCAGTCGAAATCAACAAGGCGATATCGATCGGCGGCCCCAACGCGGATGACTTTCGCGTGGACCCCGGAAGCTGCGGCATCGGCACAAAACTCAGGAGTAAGACCGACAGCTGCACCCTTAGCGTTACGTTCACCCCCACAGCCAAGGGTGTGCGCGCGGCCGAACTGGTCATCAAGTTTGCTGACGCATATCCCGAGGGGGGAAGTACGTACCAGCAGCTCAAGGGCAGCGGCAACGAGGTCTGACCGAGATGGTGACCCCGCGCTGCGCGAGCTCGCCGGGCTCCGGGCAGCTTACACACTATTGAGAATGTAGATCGGAGGCAGGCAACTATGGGGTACTTTACCGGCGGGAGGTTCAACCTCACCGTGTCGCTGCGCTACACGCCGGCTCCGAACGAGGTGAGATTTATATGTGAAGTGTTCACCCGGGCGTCAAAGATTCTCAGCGACGCGACGAGCGGCTCTCACCGCATCGGGACCGTGCTCTACGCGATCAACAAGACTGGCAGCGCATCCGCCGACGTCTGGATCCACCCGCGGGACCATCCGCGGCCGAACTCGACCGGGGCCCGACTGTGGCGACCAAACACGGCGCTGGACATGTCCCAGGACTACCTCATGTGGCCGACGATCCTCGCTCACGAGTTGTCGCACTACGTCTACGACCTGCGAGACGAGTACAACAACGGATCGTCCTGCCAGGGCAACATCGCGCTCCACGCGTCGTTGATGGAGGCATACCCGTGGACGAACTACACCCGCTGGACAGATCAGAACGGCTGTGACTACGACACGTTCGACACGTTCTTCTTCGACTACATTCGTAACCACGCCCTGCCTCAGGAGGGCGAGCCGTCCAAGTTCTGTCACGCAGCCAACCACAACGCGACGGCGAACAACGACCAGAACAGAATCAATCACCGTCAATCGTGTTGGACGTACATGGCGAACGACGCGAACCACAACCTAATCCCGTATGGCCTACCTGTCCCGGGTCCTGGCGGCCCGGGGCCCGCACCGCCGGCCGGCCCGCCTGCTGTGGAATGCGCGCCACTGATTCCGGTCCAGCGCTTCATGCTCGTCCTTGACCGGTCGGCCAGCATGACGGGCATCAAGTTTGACCTGCTGAAGCTCGGCGCGGACTTCTGGGTGGACTATGTCAACCCGCCAGAGGAGCTCGGCGTCGTGACGTGTCCGCCAGCCGCAGACGTCGCGCGCAGCGAGGTGTCGGCTGCCCGTTCGAGGCAGACGCAGTGGCGCGACGATCGGCACAGAATCATCGATGGCCTCGTCCCGGGCGGCGCGGCCGCAATTGGCGATGCGCTTCGGACAGGGCTAGCGGCAATCGTCGCTGGCGGTCGTGCCGCCAGCCAGGTGATGGTCCTTCTTACCAATGGCCGGCAGGACGCAGGCAGCGAGACGGTGGAGCAAGTCTTGGCGGACCTGCGGGCCAACGGCGTGCGCGTCTACACGGTGGGCCTCGGCATTGACCAAGACGCCGCGCTGCTTGAGAACGTTGCGACCACCACGGGGGCGAGCTACTTCCCAATCTATGGGGACCTGTCCCCAGCGCAGGCAGAGGCGGCGATCACACAGGCGCTCGTGCAGATCGCGGGCCAGAGTCGTGAGAATGGCGGCGTCGTGGCGTTCAACGACATCGACGGGACGGGCGCACCGATCGCCGAGGGGGCACCGTTCTTCGGCTCTGGCCAGGGTGAGACGGGCGACCGGTCATTTCGGTTCCCCGTCACGATTAGCAGCGGCAGCACGCACGCGACGCTCGGCGTGCTCTGGCGGGACCGCCGGGAGCAGATCCGCGTCCGGATCTACAACCCGTCAGGTGCGAAGGTGACCGCCGGTCCGAAGGTGCGGGCGGTACGCGGCCAGTACCCGTACGCCTTCTACGAGGTCGACCAGCCGATCCCCGGGATCTGGGAGGTCGAGGTCATCGGCTCGCGACTCGGCGCCGCGGGGCTGCGCAGCATCGGCTTTGAGGTCAACCCCAGAGTCCGCCTCGACGCGACGGCGACGCCCCATCACGCCGTGCTCGCTGGGGAGATTCAGTTGCGCGCGCGGCTGTTATCGCCGTATCCGGTGCCGCGCGCGCGTATGATCGCCCACGTCTACTCACCGGCGGGCTCGTGGGAGACCGTGCAGCTTGGCGAGGGTTCCGAGGGCACTGCCGAGGAGGGTCTGTACAGCGCGACGGTGCCGACCGACAGGGAGGATCCCGGCCAGTACCTAATCGTCCTCGAAGCGTTCACGAACGCGAGGACCTTCACGATCAAGGTCGATGAGATCTACACGTTTCACCCCTATTTCAAGCCGGATGAGGAGCCGCAGACTGTCGCGACCCCTGAGGTGCACCGTCAGGCCGTCCTCAGCGTGGTGACATCTCAGAGCGGTCCGATGGAGGAAGCGATCGTGGGCGCCAACGATGTCGATCCCGTCATTCCGGCGAACCAAGACGAGCACCTGACCAAGTGGCTGGACGAGCACCCGCAGCAGCGCCGATCCGTGCCCACGCCGTCGTGAGCTGCGGCATCATTTACTCGCACTTCAGGCCTTCGAGCTCCCGCCATCCTTTGGGCAAGCCCCGATCGGTCGCAGGTCGCGGCCAGAGCAGCGCAGCCAGCACGGCGATGCCCGACAAGGCGAGCGGCCCTGAGCGCGCGGCGCGATGATCGCGTAGCTTGCCTTCGGCGCGCGCGGTCATCGCGTCGCGGCGCGACAGCGATGAGGGTGCGAAAGTAGGCTGGAAGGCAACAGCACCCTGCCAGCGGCAACGAGATCGACGGGTCTCGACGGCCGAGACCCCGGGTCATCGCCAGCGGCCAGCGCACACCCGGAGCCGCGGAGCCCGGTCAGGTAGGCCCGGTGAGGTCCCAGGCCGGCTCGTCGCCCGGCGGCGGCTCGTACACGCAGAAGGTCCCGGTCCGGATCGCCGTTCCCAGCCGCCGTCCCAGTTCCTCGTCGTGATCGGTCACGCGCCTCAGAGCGGTGCGGATCGCGCGGGTGACGTTGACCCGCGCACGTTCGGCGTCTGAGCCGGTCTTGCGGTCGCGGCCGTGCAGGCCGACGGCGCCCGCCAGCTCGCGGGCGAGGAACGCCAGCTCCTCGCGGGCGCGGGCGGCGCGCTCAGGGTCGTTGAAGACCTCGGCCTCGTCTATCTCCTCTTGCAGCTCCGCGACGCGCGCGCGGTACGCAGTCTTGGCCTGGCTGTCCAGGATGGGACCTGCATCGCTGTCGCCGCGCGCCCTGATCTCGATCCCCGCGTCGGCCGCGACGGCGGGCGAGCTGGCCCGGGCCTGCGGCCCGGCGACGAGATCCAGCGCGTGAAACTCGACGTGCGGCGCCGCGAGAAGCCGCGCGATGTGCGTCAGGCCCTTGGCGTCGCGAAGCTGGATCTGCCTGCCCGGCGCACCGATCGTCCAGATGTCACCACGCCGGTAGAACGCCAATGTGCGCGGTGCCGCGCTGCTGGACACCTGCGCCAGCGCCAGGTCGGTCAGATCGGGCGGTGGTGGCGGCGGGATCCCGGCCCAGCGCTGCTTGAGCCCCGCAAGCTCCAGGCGCTCGGCCATCTCCAGGCCGTCGGCGCGCAGCGCGCGTGCCCGCGGGCCGTTCGCGTCCGCGTCGGCGCGCTCCAGCGCGTCGGCGAGCTCCAGGCGGATCCAGGCGACCAGCGGCTCGGCGCCCCAGCGCCGCGCCATCTCCAGCGCGTGCTGCAGGTGGATGACGGCGTCGTCGAAGCGCCCTGCCGTCGCCGCCGCCAGCCCGGCGAAGCGAGCGACCGGCCCGAGGCAGATCGCCCCGCTCCCGGCGATCACGGCGCGATCGAGGTATGGCTCGAGCAATTGGCCGAGCTCGCCGGTGCGGCGAGCATCCCCGATGCGCTCGCCGACGCCGATCAGCAGCGCCACGGTGGCCAGCCACTCGGCGTCGCGCGGGACCTCCGCCAGCCCGCCGGCGCTCAGGGCCTCGAACGCGCGCCGCGCGTCCTCGGTCTGGCCGATCATCGCCAGCGAATACGCCGCCGCGGCGCGCCAGACAGGCGACGCCGGGTAGCGGCGCCCGAACTCCTCCAGACCCTGCTCGACCTCCCCCAGCCGCGCCTGCTCAGCGCGCAGCAAGAACAGCTGAACGGCGTACATCTGTGCCGCGTTCTGCGGCTGCGTGCGACGCCCGACGGCCAGCGCCTCGCCGGCGAAGCGCTCGGCGTCGCCCAAGCGCCCTTCCAGCAGCGCCCGCGCCGCCTCGTACAGCGGCACGTACCACAGATGCAGCGGGTCGCGCAACTCGGCCGCCAACCGCGCGTGGACGGCCAGCTCGATGTCGGCGCCGACCCAGTCGCCGAGCTCCATCATCGTCACGATCCGCCAGGAGTGCCCGCGCAAAACCAGCTCGCGGTCGCGGACCTCCTCGCCCAGCGCGACGACGTCGGTCGCGATCTGCAGGCGCTCGTCTGAGTTCTCCGGTTCCCACAGCGTGATGAACCGCGAACCGATCGTCGATGCGAGCGCCGCGCGATCCCCGATCCGGCGCGCCATCGCAACCGCCTGCTCGCTGAGCTGGCGGCGCTCCGCCGTACGATCGGAGAAGTACAGCTCGATCGCCAGCCGAGCGAGCACGCGCGCAAGCAACGTGCTGTCGCGCTCGCCGAGGCTTTCGCGCGCCTCCTGCAGCAGCGCGACGAGCCCCTCGTCGACGCGACCGAACTCAAAGCCACCGAGCCCCGCGCCGTAACCCAGCGCGGCGCGCGCCAGCCGATCGGGCGATCCCAGCTTGCGGGCCAACCCGGCCGCGCGCAAGAACGTCTCGCGACCGCTACGCGCCATCCCGGCGCGGTTCTGCGCCTGGCCGAGCGCGAGCAGCAGATCGCAGCGGCGCGGGACATCGGCGCGCTCCTGCAGCCCGTAGGCCTGCAACGCGCGCTCGAAGTGATCAGACGCCTCCTCATAGGCGATCAGCTCCATCGCCCGCTCGCCCGCGCGGACGGAGTAGTCGATCGCCTTCGTCAACTCGCCCGCCGTCACGGCGACGAAGAAGTGATGGGCAAGCTCGGCGACATGCGGCTCCAGATCGGCGACGTACAGCTCCTCCAGCGCAAGCCCGACGGCGCGGTGCAGCTGCCCGCGACGCTGAGGCCCCAGGTCGTCATACAGCGTCTCGCGGATCAGTCCGTGCGAGAAGCCGTACGCGCCGAGCGCGGTCGTCCGTTCGATGATCACCCCGCTGCCGACGGCCTCGCTCAACGCGTGATCGAGCTCGGTCGCGTCGAGGTCTGAAACGCGCTGCAGCGCATCGAGGCGAAACTCGCGGCCGATCACCGAGGCCGTACACAGCAGCGCGCGGGTGCGGTCGGGCAATGGATCGAGGCGGTGGCGGATCGTCTCGCGCACGCCGTCGGGAATGCGCACGCCCGCGACCTGCGCGGCATCGTCCAGCCGGCCCTCGGCGCTGAGCAGGCGCACGACCTCGTCGACGAAGAACGGATTGCCGTCCGTCGCCTGATGGATCGCGCGCACGACGCGATCGGCCGGGCGCCGGCCGGCCACGCGCTCGACGACCTCGGCGACATCGCGCTCGCGCAGGCCACGCAGCGGCAGGCGCTGGCCGTGGCGGATGATGTCTCCCAGCGTGCCGGCCAGCTGCGGATCCAGGCGCGCCTCCGCCTCGCGGTAGGTGCCGATCACGAGGATCGGCGAGTCGCGCACCTGGACGGCCAAAAAGGCGAGCAACAACAGCGACGGGTGATCCGCCCCCTGCAGGTCGTCGAAGATGAGCACCAGCGGGCCCTGGGACGCCGCCGAGCGCAGCAGCGACGTGACGGCGTCGAAGAGCTGAAAGCGCGCGGTGTCCGACTCGCCCGGCTCGGGCGCGTCGGGCGCAGGAAAATGCTCGGGAGAGCGGCCGAGGGCCGGGATCAGGCGCGTCAGGCGCCCGGCGGCCGCGGGACCCAGCGCGTTGACCGCGGGCGTGAGATCGCGCTCGGTTGCAAGCCGCCGCAGGATCCGCAGCCAAGGCCAGTACGAAGGCGCACCGCCGCCATCCCAGGCGCGGCCCCACAACACCAGAGCGCCGCTGGCCACGGCCTCGGCCCCGATCGCGTCGGCGAGCGCCGTCTTCCCCACGCCCGGATCGCCAGCGACCATGAACAGGCGCCCACGCCCCGCGAACGCTCCTTCCAGCCCGTGGCGAAGCTCGCCCAGCTCGCGCTCACGCCCGACCAGATTCCCCGTCGCTTGCGACACGCGCCGATCTTACGGACACTCCCTCTGCTCAGGAACGGCTGCTGAAAACCTCGACCGGTTTACGGACCCAAGGGAACCTCGACCTCCCCGTTCCTCGCACGTAGGTCCTGTTCGTGTCGAACTGCAAGATCCAGTTGCCACGCTGCGGATCGAACGGGAACAGATGGCGCTCACGCGTTTGGCGGATGAGGCCGCAGACCCCCGTGGCCATGCCCAGGCGCACGGTGCGCCGCGCCCTGCCGCGGGGACCGACGTAATGCAGAAACACCGACGGACGCCGGCTCACGAGGCCGAACCCGTTGACGGAGAAGCGCACCTTCAGCGTCTTGGGATTGCCCGTGGGAGGCACGAAGTCGGCGAAGACCTTCGTCGCGCGGTAGCGCGTGTAGGCGACGTTCAGCGGGTCCGTCGCCGATAGCTCGTAGAGCTTCTCGCGCGCGTTGCGAGGCAGCTCGGGCGTTTCGAACTTGCGCTGAAACGCCCCGTTGGCATCGGTCTCGGCGGTGCCGAGCGGCTTGCTGTCACGCGCGACGCTGACCGTCGTCAGGGGCGTGTAGCCCGCGCCGGAGAGAACGACCTCGCCGGTCTCCTGGTAGCAGCCGGTGTCGGTTGTCAGCGTTGCGGCAGAGGCGGTCGCGGGCGTCGCGGCAACGGCGAAGCAAAGGACCAGAACGCGGCGCATCTCGCAGCGAAGGTAGCGGATCGCCCGGCGACCGCGCGCGGGTAGCGGGCGACGATCGACGCACGTCCTCGCAACGACTGCGCGCCGTCGCTCGACCGCACGAGTGGCGACCATCGGCGCACGTCCTCGCAATCGGATACAACGCTCCTGGAAGCCCGTCTGCAACCGATGGAGGCGCCATGCCGACGTACCTCATGCTCTCGACGCTGACGCCCGAAGGCGTCGCGACGGTCAAGAACAACCCGCACCGCATCAAGGAGGTCAACCGCGAGGTCGAGCAGCTCGGGGCGATCGTCAAGGCGCAGTGGAGCACGCTGGGGCGTTTTGATTTCGTCAGCATCGTCGAGGCGCCCGACGAGACCACGATGGCGCGCGTCTCGCTCGAGCTCGGCTCGCGCGGCACCGCCCACTACGAGACGCTGCCCGCGATCCCGATCGACGAGTTCATCGCCTCCATCTGAGTGCACGGGCGCATGCGCGTTCTCGTCGTCGGCGCCGGAGGGCGCGAGCACGCGCTCGTGCGGGCGCTCGCACGCTCGGATGGCGCACCTTCGGTGCTGTGCGCGCCAGGCAATCCCGGCATCGGCGCCGAGGCGGAGCTCGTCGACGTCGCGGTCGACGACATCGCGGGGCTCGTGGAGGCGGCCGCGAGCTGCGACCTCGTCGTCGTCGGCCCGGAGGCGCCGCTGGTGGCAGGGCTCGTGGACGAGCTCGCGGCCCGCGGCATCGCGGCGTTCGGGCCGAGCGCTGCGGCGGCCCGGCTCGAGGGATCCAAGACGTTCGCCAAGGAGGTCATGGAGGCGGCGGGCGTGCCGACGGCGTCCTGGACGGCGGTCGACGACGTCGAGACCGGGATGGCGGCCATCTCGCAGTATCCGGTCGTGCTGAAGTTCGACGGGCTGGCGGCGGGCAAGGGCGTCGTCATCGCCGTCGACGAGGAGCAGGCGCGCGCGACGCTGCAGGATTTCCTCGTCGCGCGGCGCTTCGGCGCGGGACGCGTCCTCGTCGAGGAGCACCTCGACGGCGAGGAGCTCTCACTGCTCGCGCTCTGCGACGGCGAGCGCGCGGTCGCGATGGCCCCGGCGCAGGACTACAAGCGCATCTTCGACGGTGATCAGGGCCCGAACACGGGCGGGATGGGCTCCTATTCGCCGGTGCCGGGCGTCACGCCGCAGCGGGCTGCTGAGATCGCGGCGCTCGTGCACCAGCCAGTGGTCGATCTCCTGCGCGAGCGTGGAACGCCGTTTCACGGTGTGCTCTACGCCGGCATCATGCTCACCGCGGACGGTCCCAAGGTGCTCGAGTACAACGTCCGCTTCGGTGATCCGGAGACGCAGGCCGTGCTGCCGCGCCTGCGCTCGGATCTGCTGGAAGTGCTCCGCGCGGCCGCAGTTCCCGGCGGCCTTGCGGGCGTGCAACTGGATTGGAGCGAGGACTGGGCGGTGACGCTCGTGCTGGCGAGCGCGGGCTATCCCGCATCGGTCTCGAAGGGCGACGCGATATCGGGGCTCGCCGACGTGCCGGACGGGGTCGAGGTCACGCACGCGGGCACCGCGCTCGCGCAGGACGGCGCGGTGGTCACGGCCGGCGGCCGCGTGCTCAACGTCACGGCGCTCGGTGCGACGCCGACAGCTGCCCGCGACGCGGCGTACGCAACCGCACGGGGGATCACGTTCGAGGGCCGCCAGCTACGACGCGACATCGCGTTACGGGCCGTCGAGCGCACGGAAGACGACGGCCCGTCACCTATTCTCCGGCGCTCCGAACGCAGATCTGAGAGGACGAGCCCATGAACGAGCAGGCGGGGCCGGCGACGGAGACCGGCGTCGAGACCGTGGCCCAGATGGAGGAGATCGATGTCGGCACTCCGCTCGTCGGGATCATCATGGGCTCCAAGAGCGACATGGACGTCATGGACGGGGCCGCCAGCGTGCTGCGCAACGCCGACGTGCTCCATGAGGTGCGGGTGATGTCCGCTCACCGCGAGCCGGAGGTCGTCGCCGACTACTGCGCCAACGCCCGCATGCGCGGCCTGCGCGTGATCATCGCCGGCGCCGGGTTGTCAGCCGCGCTGCCGGGCGTCGCTGCGGCCCACAGCGACCTGCCGGTCATCGGCGTACCGCTCTCCTCGCGGCTGTCTGCGATGGGCGGGATGGACGCGATCCTGTCGACGCTGCAGATGCCGCCCGGCGTTCCGGTCGCGGCCGTGGGGCTGGACAACGCCAAGAACGCGGGGCATCTGGCACTGCGGATCCTGCGGGCGTAGCCGGGCCGCGTCAGTCGAGTCCGAATGCGAGCGCGAGAGCGGCGTCGAGCTCATGCTTCTGCGCGGGGCCAAGCCCCCCGCGCGTACGCGCGATCGATGTCTTGGGCACGGTGAATAGGTTGTCGCAGTTGACGACGCTGTCGTCGTCGAGTCCTTGAGCGCGGTCGAGCAGCACTTCGGTGGGAAGGCCACGTATGCGGGTCGTGATCGAGGCGACGGTCACATTGGCCGGAACGGAATGGCCACCTGACGAGTGATGATGACGGCTGGCCTACGCCCCAGCTCCGGCAGGTCGACGTCAACGACGTCGCCGCGGTTCACGGCAGCCGAGGGTCTGGATCCGCAGTTTCTTCCCGCTCGACCATCGCAGCCATGAGAGCGATCCCGGCGCGGCCTGACGATTCGTCCTGCGGCTGATCACCGTAGGCGCGCCGGTACTGCTCCTCGATCTCGTGCTCCCGCTCGTCGCGCAGCAGCCGCTCGACTCCAGCTCGAACCGCAGCCGCCCGCGTGGGAAAGCGCCCTTGCGCCACCGCTGCGTCTAGGCGATCCAGGTCTGCATCCGCGAGACGAATTGCAATTTGCGCCATCCCGTCAACCATACCGTTTCGCATCCCGCGCCATGCAAGAGGTGGTCGTCAGACACGGCGACAACTCCGCGCCGGCGACGACGGCCTACCAACTCACCGGCTTGCCAGGCCGATAGAGCCAGATGTCGAAGAACCTGTCCAGCTGCCGGTCGCTGACGTCCTCGGCGAGATCGATGAAGTCCGCCGTGGTCACGTTCCCGTTGCGGTTGCGGGCGTACCACTCGCGCAGCAGCTCGAAGAACTTCGCGTCTCCGATCTTCCCGCGTAGCGCCTGCAGCGTCATCCCCCCGCGGTCATAGGCGGGGCTCGTAAACAGGAACTCGGGACCGCCGAGGTTCGCCGGGGGGCGCGCCCAGAACGGATCGGTCGAGTTGCGCGCATAGAGCGCGTCGAACGCCTGCTGGGCCGGCGGCCCGCTATGGCGCTCGTCGTAGATCCACTCCGAGAACTTCGCGAAGCCCTCGTTGAGCCAGATGTCCGGCCATACCGTCAGGGAGATGGAGTTTCCGAACCACTGGTGCGAGATCTCGTGGACGACCGTCGATGCGTCCGGCGTCCGGTCGTACTGCGACTTGGTCTGCGACTCCAGCGCGTACCCGACCTCGGGCGCGTGATCGACCACGCCGCCGCCACTGGAGAAGGGATACGGACCGTAGAGCTTCGAGAAGAAGTCGATGATCTCCCCCTCGGCCGCAAGCCGGTCGAAGGCGCCGCTGGGAACCTCCGCCGGGTCGACCGCGTGATAGAGCGGCACACCGCCGGCTCGGCTGGTCCGCAGCTCGAACACGCCGTTGGTCGCGGTGGCGAGGTAGGACGCCATCGGCGAGGCCTCCAGCCAGCGCCAGGTCGTCTTGCCGCGATGCGTTCGACTGGAGATCAGCCGGCCGTTCCCGATCGCCGTGATTCCCTCGGGCACCGTGATCGCGAAGTCGTAGGTCGCCTTGTCGCGCGGGTTGTCGTTGGCCGGATACCAGCCAGGCGAGCCCTGCGGCTCGTTGACGACGAAGGCGCCGTCGGCGGTCAGCACCCAGCTCTCGCTGCTGCCGTCGGGATCCACGACCTGTGCGGGCTGGCCGGCGTAGTCGATCTGAACGACGAACGGTCGGCCGGCACGCAACCCGATCCGCGGCGTGACGATCAGCTCCTGCCCGTCTCGCGTGAAGCCGGCCGGGAGGCCGTTGACCATCAGTCGCGAGATCTCGAAGCCGCGCAAATCGAGGTCGAACTGCCTCAGGCTCTGCGTCGCGATCGCGAATATCGTGGCCGTCGCGTCGAGTTGGTTGCCTGCACGCTGGTAGTCGAGCTCGAGCGAGTAGTGCTTGGCGTCATAGCCGCCGTTGCCGGCGAGCGGAAAGTACGGATCGCCGAGACCGGGCGGGCCGGCGACGAACGACTGCGCGGAGGCAGGCGCGGCGACCGCGACCGCGACTGCAACTGCAACTGCAACTGCAAGAGCAAAGGTGCGAAGAGCGGGCACGGAGTCCTCCTGACGAAAAACGATGGCGCAATCCTCTCGCCAACCGCCGGCGCAAAGTGTGATCTTGCTCCACCGCGATAATCCCGGCCGTGATCGCTCGCTACACGCGACCGGAGATCGGCGCCCTCTGGACTGACGAGGCGCGCATGGAGGCCTGGCGGCGCGTCGAGGTCGCGGCCTGCGAGGCGATGGACGGACCGACCGAGGAGGAGCTCGCAGCGATCCGCTCGGCGACCTTCACGGTCGAGGCGGTGCAGGAGCGTGAGCGGATCACCGACCACGACGTCGCGGCGTTCGTCGATGTCATCAGCGCCTCGGCCGGGGATGCGGGACGCTGGATCCACTACGGCTTGACGTCGAGCGACGTCCTGGACACGGCGCTCGCACTGCAGTTACGCGCCGCCGGCGAGATCGTGCTGGCGGGCGCGCGTGAGCTCGTCGCGGCGCTTGCCGAGCGCGCGCGGGAGCACGTGCAGACCGTCTGCGTCGGGCGCACCCACGGCGTACACGCCGAGCCGACGACCTTCGGCGTCAAGCTCGCCGGCTACGCGATGGAGGCGGCGCGCAATGCCGCGCGTCTGGAGCGCGCGTTCGCGCAAGCGTCGGTCGGCGCGATCTCCGGCGCGGTCGGCACGTACAGCGCGACATCGCCCGAATTCGAGCTGCTGATCCTCGAGCGCCTGGGCCTTGAGCGCGAGCCGGTGTCCACGCAGGTCGTGGCGCGCGACCGCCACGCCGAGTTGCTCCAGGCGATCGCTCTCGCCGGCGCCGGCCTCGAGCGCTTCGCCACCGAGATCCGCCACCTCCAGCGCACCGAGGTGCGGGAGGTCGAGGAGCCGTTCCGCGCAGGCCAGAAGGGCTCGAGCGCGATGCCGCACAAGCGAAACCCGATCACGACCGAGCGCATCACCGGCCTCGCGCGGGTCTTACGGGGCAACGCGTCCGCGGCCGTCGAGAACGTCGCGCTGTGGCACGAGCGCGACATCTCCCACTCCGGCGCCGAACGCGTGATCCTGCCCGACTCGACGATCCTGCTCGACTACCTCCAGCACCTTGCGATCCGGGTCGTCAAGGGGATGGTCGTCCACGAGGACCGCATGCGGCGCAACCTCGATCTCACGCACGGCGCGCTGTTCAGCCAGCGCGCGCTGCTCGCCCTGGTCAGCAACGGGATGGCGCGCGACGAGGCCTACCGGATCATCCAGGAGACGGCCCAGCGCGCGTGGGACGAGGAGACGCCGCTGCGCGACCTCCTGGAAGAGCGAGACCTCGGTATCGACCTTGACGTCGTGTTCGACCTTGGCGATTACACGCGTCATGCCGAGGAGATCGTCGGGCGGCTGGGCGGCGTTGTCGACGGCGAGGCCAGACGACGATGAGAGCCCGGCACTCGCAACCGGACTCTCATCGACGCCGTGTGGCGAACGGCGATCAGCCGCGCCTGATGCGCTCGCAATCGCCCAACTTATTCCGGTTTCCGATGACCCCACCGTCGACCTTGTCCCTGCGGTCTGCGATGACCGAGTCGTTCCCGGGACCGCAGTCGATCGTCTCGCTGCGCCCGTCGCGGGCATTGATGACGTCGTTGCCGTCGCCGCCCAAGAAGGTGTCGACCCCCCCGCCACCGGTGATGGTGTCGTTACCGGAGTCGCCGTTGATGCTGTCAGGGCCGCTTCCGCCGCTGATCCTGTCGTTGCCGCTGCCGCCGGTCAGCCGGTCGGCGTTGGCCTGGCCGTAGATGCGGTCCGCTCCGGACTCGCCGTCGATGTCGTCGATCCCACTGTTGCCGTAGAGCCTGTCGTTGCCGAGACCGCCCTCGATGGCATCGTCGCCGGCACCGCCGGTGACGACATCGTTGCCGCCCGCTGTCTCCGTGTTGGAGAGCTCGGTGCAGTAGCGGGGATCCGTGGTGCCGGCTGGGCACGGAGGTGTGCCGTCGCCGTTGATGAAGTCGTCGCCGCTGCCGCCGCGGATGGTGTCGCCGCCGCCGAAGCCGTACAAGGTGTCATTTCCGCCCAGACCACTGATCTTGTCGGCCCCCGGCGTGCCGAAGCGCTTGTCTTCGCCGCTCGTGCCGTTGATCGCGGCGAAGGCGAAACTGGCGAGGATCCCGATCACGATCGCGGCCATCATCGAGGTGGCTAGGACAAGCGTCGGCTTTCGGCGCCGTCGTGTCTGGCTGGGCTTCACGGGTTTCTCCTCTTTACGAAATCGCGCTTGGGGATCTCGTATACGTGTCGCCCCCGTTCGGGCTGACGTCAAGCAGATGACGTCCGTCGCGGACAGGAGTTGCCGCTGCGTACTAACACGCAGCGCTCGGGCGTTACATGCCGCGGCGTGCGAAGACGTAGGAGATGGTGCGTAGGAGGATTTTGACGTCTAGCCAGAGTGACCAGGTGGCGACGTAGAGGTAGTCGAGTTTGATCATTTCGGCGAGGGGGACGCGGGCGCCTTGGATTTGCCAGTGGCCGGTCATGCCGGGGGTGAGGTTCAGGCGTGAGCGGTCGCGGCCGGTGATCTGTTGGTCTTCGTCTGCGACCAGGGGGCGCGGACCGACGAGGCTCATCTCGCCGCGTAGGACGTTGACGAGTTGGGGCAGCTCGTCGAGGGAGCTTTGGCGTAGCCAGTGTCCGATGCGCGTGATCCTGGGGTCATCTGGGAGTTTGAACAGGCCGATCGTGGGGTCGCTGTGGGCGCGCAGGTGGCGTTTGAGGTGGTCGGTGTCGTGGCGCATGCTGCGCAGCTTCCAGATCTCAAAGGGCTGGCCGTCGCGGCCGATGCGTGTCTGGCGAAAGATGACCGGACCGTGGCTGTCAAGCTTGATCAAGATCGCGGCGAGCGCCAGCAGCGGCGCGAGCGCCACCAGGCCGATCGCCGCGCCCGTGCTGTCAAAGGCGCGCTTGATCAGCCTGGACGTGCGGGTCAGGCCAAAGCGTCGGACGCCCAGCAGGGTCAGGCCGTTGAGGTCGTCGACTTCGATCGTTGAGCCGACGACCTCTAGGATGCGCGGTAGCAGGCTGACGCGCACGCCGATCGATTTGGCCTCGCGCACGAAGTCCAGCGTGATCTGCGGCAGCGCCTCGCTGGGCTCGATGATCACGCGATGCACACCCAGACTGTCGATCAACCTGTGCAGCGTCGCGCTGGCGACCGCGACCAGTTGGTCGTCGGCGATCTGATTGAGCGCCATGCGCCCGACCAGCCGCGCACGCCGATCCCCGTCGGGAAGCTTGCTGTGCAAGCGCGCGTAGGACTCGTCGCTGCCGACAAACAAACAGCGCTCCACCGGCGTGCTCAACACGGCGACCCAGCGCGCGATCCGGCGCGCCAGCAGCGCCGCGACAAACAGCGAGCCCCACAACCCGACCGCCTGGGCCGCCCCCAGCGACCCATCCACGAACGGGTCCTGTAAGACCATGACCAGCAGCGCGTACAGCGTCGCGCATGAAAACAGCGCCGGCGCCTGATCGATCGTGGTCTTGTTGAGGACCAACTCATCACGGTCATACAAGCCATGCGCCTTACCCGCGACGACGATCAACGGCAACGCCAACAACGCCACCGGACGCAACCCATCATCGCCCAACACATCCACACAGAACACCAACGCCACCGCCGCCGCCACAACATCCGCGACCGCCAAACTGCGCCGAAACACCGCCTCACGAACCCGCACACCCCGAACGCACACACCCTCCCGGATCGGCAACCGCACCGCCCGAGGCCACGAACCGCGCCCAAACGCCGACCGCGTCAGCCGAGAGCGCTCCCCCGCCGTCGTGGTGCGAGCGTCAGCCGGCATGGAGCCGTCCGGCCCCTCGACCGACGCGGCTAACCGCGGTAAGGGTGATGGTATTGGATGGAGGATGAATCATAAGCAGACCATAATTTATAGAACGACGGTACAACACGCCCGGTCAGCGCCGATTAGAAAACCTGTAACCGCCTGCGAGTTCGATCTGGATCAATTTCTTGGCAAGGGACGTCACGAAGGCGCCGCGTACCTACTACACCGAAACGTAGGAGTACCGGCACAGCGAGCTTCACGCGCCCAACGATCAACCGGCAAAGAGAGAGACGGGAGCCCGGCCGCTCAGCCGGGCCCCCTATCGCGCGCCGGAAGCGCGCGCCCTCAGCCAGGCTCAGCCGGGCGAAACGTGCTCGCAGTCGCCGACGCGAGCCCGGCTGCGGTCGCGACCTTCGCCGTCGCCGCGGCCGCGGCCGACGAAGACATCCTTGCGATCCGCGGTCACCGTGTCGTCGCCGCGGCCACAGGCGATCTCGTCTCTCATCCCGTCTTTCGCGTCGATGACATCATCGCCCGAACCACCCGAGATCTCGTCGGAGCCTTTCCGGGCGGCCTGGTCTTTCGCGTCGATGACATCCTTGCCCGGACCACCCGAGATCTCGTCGGAGCCGTTCCCGCCGTTCAGCTCGTCGTCGCCACTGCCGCCGGCGATCTCGTCGTCGTCGTCGTCTCCGAAAATGTGGTCGTTGCCGCTGTCGCCCGAGATGCGGTCGTCGCTGCTGCCGCCCTCGATGGTGTCGTCCCCGCTGCCGCCGTAGATGCTGTCCGCGCCATCTCGGGAGCAGTAGTCACTGCTGTCCCTGTTTCCGTGCGGGCAGGGCCGGCGGGAGCTGACCCCTTCTTCGTCGAATTTGGCGCGGATGCTGCGCGACCGGCCGCGTGGGCCGTCGTTAGGGCAGTAGTTGATGATCTGCGACCCGGGCGCGCACGTCCCGTCGCCGTTGATCTTGTCGTCGCCCGCTCCGCCGGAGATGCGATCGCCGCCGCCCAGTCCGAAGATCGTGTCTGCACCCCCGAACCCCCTGATCGTGTCGGCGCGGTTGGTGCCCACCAAGACGTCGTCGCCCTCAGTGCCGTTCCGCGTCGCAGCGAACGCCGCCGCCGGCGCCACCACCGCCACAATCGCGAGGAGGATTGAGATACGTCCTCCAATTTCCCTGCTCTTAGACGTCTTGGTCATCAGATGCACCTCGGTGACGTGGTTGGCCGTGTCACTGTGAATACGCGCGTCGCTGCTGCGGGCTGACAACGTCCGCGTCAGACCGCGAAGCGCCGGACGACTCAAGACGCCGCGCGGCGTCGCAGCAGCACGAGCACGATGACCGCGAGCAGGGCCGCGATCAGGATGGCGGGCAGGACGAACCCCATGCCATTCCCGCCGTCGCTGCCGGTCAGCGTGCCGGCCACCTCGCCCACTGGTGAGCGACCATCGCTCTTGGGCACCGCCTTCTCGCTCTTGGGCACCGCCTGGCCGTTCTCGGGCACCGCCGTCGCCTTCTTCGGCCTCTTCCTCGGCGGCACCGGCGAGGTCGCATCGACAGCATCGGCAAGCGACTTGCCGTCGGGCCCGAGCCGTTCGAGCCGCGCGCGCTGAGCGGGGGTGAGCGCGCCGGTGTCACCGCTCTGCCCGGCTGGCCGCGGGCGGGCGTTGCCGGCCGCACCCGGAACCGTTTCCAGGTATTCGTCGATCGCCGAGTTGCCGGGCGGCGCGTTGGTCTGAGGCGTCTGCGCGACGGACGCCGCGGGCAACGCCATGGCGAGCGCGACGAGGACCACGAGCGCTCGGTTCATGCTTGACAATGTACGCACGTCATCGCGACAGCTGACATTCCTCGCCGACCGTCAGCGTTTGCCGCGCTTGCACGTATTGCTCAGCGATGGAGCTCACAGCCTCCAGACCAGCAGGAGCTCTGGCACTGCCGCGCCGCCTGGCCGCGCGCCTCGACCCGCCCGCGGTCGCGGCGTGGACGCTCGCGTTCGCGATCGTCGCCTACCTCGCCCTGAGCAACGGGGGATACGACACGATCGTGCGCAGCCAGGTGGGCGTCGCGGTCTGGTGGATCGTGCTGCTCGGAGCGCTGGCCGGAATCCTGCCCGGGCGAATCGGCCGTGCCGGATGGGTGGCGATCGGCCTGCTGGGCGGGTTCGCTCTCTGGACTGGGCTGGCCACCGGTTGGTCGGAGAGCGCGGAGCGCAGCACGATCGAGCTCGGGCGCATGGCGACGTACCTCGGAGTTCTCGTACTCACGCTCGCCCTGCAAGGGCGAGCGGCCGCCCGCCACACGATCAACGGTCTCGCGTGTGCGATCGGGCTCGTGACGCTCCTGGCGGTGCTGTCACGGCTGCATCCGCAATGGTTCCCAGCCAACGACCACCTCGAGTTTCTCGGTGCGAATAACGCACGTAAGCTCAGCTACCCGCTGAACTACTGGAACGCGCTCGCCGCGTTTTCGGCGATCGGCGTGCCGCTGCTGCTCGGCGTCGCGGTGGGCGCGCGCACGCTGGCTGGGCAGGCGCTCGCTGCGGCGATGCTGCCGCTGTCCGCGCTGTGCATCTACCTGACGATCTCGCGCGGTGGAGCGCTCGCGCTGGTGGTCGGTCTCGTCGCCTTCTTCGCACTCGCGCCGCTGCGGCTGCACGCGCTGGGTTCCCTGCTGGCGGCCGCAGCCGGCTCCACGATCCTGATCGCGGCGGCGTCCCAGCGCGACGCCGTCCAGGACGGCGCGACGACCGCGACGGCGATCGGCCAGGGCACTGAGGTGCTGTGGCTCGTGCTCATCGTCTGCACGGGAGTCGCGTTTCTCCAGGTCGCGATGGGGCTTGCAGCGCGGCATCTGTCGCGTCCCGCGGTGCTGGCTTGCGGACGGCGCGGTACGGCGTTGCGTGCGCTCGTCGTACTCGCGCTGGCGGCCGTCATCGCCGTCGGCGCCGGCGTGCCTGGCGCGGTGGGCGACCGCTGGCAGCAGTTCAAGGCCGTCCCCGGAACGGTCGACAGAGGAAGCCAGGACAACGTCTTCAGCCGGTTGGGAACGGCGAACGGCACCGGCCGGTACCAGCTCTGGCAGGCGGCTAGCGACGCGAACGCCACTGCCCCCTGGAAGGGCACCGGTCCCGGAACCTTCGAGTTCTGGTGGGCGCGCAACGGAACGCTCACAGACTTTGTGCGCGACGCGCACTCGCTGTACTTCGAGACGCTCGCCGAGACCGGATTCATCGGCCTCGCGCTCCTCGGCGGCCTCCTGCTGTGGCTCGCCGGCACCGCAGTGGTGCGGTCGCTGCGGGCACCCCCCGGGCTGCGCCTCTGGATCGCGGCCGCTGCAGGCGGCCTGGCCGCCTTCATGACGGCCGCCGCGCTGGAGTGGGTCTGGGAGATGGCGGCCATCGCCGTGGTGGTGCTGGCGCTCGGCGCCGTGATCGTTACCGGCCGCGACGAGGCATCGATTGCCGTCGACATCGACGAACCGCGTGGCGGGATCGTGCCGCGTGCAGTCGTCGCGCTGCTCGCCGTCGTCTCACTCGGCGCCGTCGCCGTGCCGATGGCCGCCGCTCTGGCGACCAAGAACAGCCGCGACGCCGCCGCCGACGGGCGCCTGACCGCGGCGCTGGAGGACAGCCGCACGGCCGAGCGGCTGCAGCCCTATGCCGCGACGCCGCGACTACAGCGCGCGCTCGTGCTCGAAGCTTCTGGCGCGCTGGACGCCGCCGCCTCCGCCGCACGCGCAGCGACCGAGGACGAGCCGACGAACTGGCGCACGTGGCTCGTGCTGGCCCGTATCGACGCGCGGCGAGACAGCTCTGCGTCCGCCCTGCACGCGCTGCGCGAGGCCCGCCGACTGAACCCCCACTCAAGACTGTTTGCCAGATGACGCCCGAACGCGACATCCGCAGCGACCTTGGGCCCGACGCCCCGGACGAGCTGGTGCGCCTCGCCGAGCGCCTGCAGCGAGAGCGGCCGGTTCCAGCCGCCGGCTTCCGCGGCGAGCTGCGCCGAAGCCTGCTGGCCGGCGGAGCCCGACACGCACGACCGCGACGACTGCGCGCGCTCATCACCGGCTACGCGACGGCCGGATCGCTGCTGCTGCTCGTGGGCGCGCTGAGCGCCGTCGGTGTCGGCCCGCTCGGAGCCTGACCGGGGCGGGCGAGCCGGCATTTTGGGCGGGCGGCTGGCGCCGCCCGATCTTCGAGAATCTCTGCGCGACCGCCGCAGCTCAACAGCAGCTGTCGAACAAGCCCTCGGCAGGAGGCGGTGGGGGCGGCGGAGGCTTCGTCGGACGCTGAGCCGGCGGAGGAGGCGGCCGTGGGGGCGGCAACGAACGCCGGGCCGGCGGAGGAGGCGGCCGCCGAGGCAGGGGCGCCACGCGCGGTGGCGGTGGACGTACCGGAGGATGAGTGGCGGTGCGGGACGGAGTGCGCCGCCTCGTCGTGGCCGGCACGCCCACGGGGCGACCTCGTGTCACCGCGACGGTCACATTGCGACCGGCGATGGTCAGGCGGACACGATGGCGCTGCAACGCCTGCTTCTCGACTGCGTCCGCAATCTCGAATCGGAGCATGAGCCGCTCGGTTGCTCCGCGATCCAGCGGTCGCAGTTTCCTGGCGCCCGGGTCGGTCTGTACCCGAGCGTTGCCAGACACCAGTACGGGTCGCGACATGACGATGCGACGCCTACCGCGGTTTGTCAGGCGCACGTGCATGCTGAGCAGCGCACGCTGGCGATGTAGCCCGGAACGCGGCGCGGGATGCAATACCGCTGAGACGATGAGCACTCGCACGCCTTTCGCCGATTTCGGACGAGCGCGCTTCGTGTCAGCGACCGGCGTCGTGATCGCGGTCGTGATCGGAAGAGATGCTCGGGGCGGACCGCCCGTCGCGATCGACGCGCTATCGCTGTGGCCCGAAAGCTTGGCGACCGCGGCGCCGACCGCGAACCCGCCGATCCCGGCGACAACGATGGCCGCGACGAGCTTCGCGAGCCCGCGTAGCACCTTATCCGGCGTCAGGCCGTATGGCGTGCGCGATCGGCCACCGGGATCGCGCGTGAGGAAACGCAGTCGCACTTCAGCCAGTGCGCAGCTTCCGCACCACTGGCGCTCTTCCAATGACTCCGCGTTCCGCCACGACGCGCCCGGGGGGCGAGCAGCGATCCGCGCTGAGCGAGGCTGTGATGCCGAGGACTCCAGTCGATCGGGGCCGTAGCGAGGGCGATCGATCGTGCGCCCTTGCGTGGGCTGTGGGCTGTGTCATGAGTTTGGCGTTGCTATCCGTGCAGCGCAGACCTTGAACGCCTGGATCGGTGGATGCGTCAGCCTTCAGGTCTCTGTCCAAGGTAACAGATTGCTGCCTATTGGCGGATTGGCGCCAGTTGAATCGATGCCCGCTGCCGATGCGGCCAGGCCTTCGCTCGGCGTCGCACAGACTGGGAGGCCGGCCGAGCGACTGGGAGGCTGGTTGCCCAAGCGCGGCAGACACCGATCAACGTCCCATCCCGCGACCTTCCGGGTCGATCTGGATGGCCTCGCCGTCCTCGATCACCGTGCGCATGCGCCGCAGCGAACGAGACAAGATCTGCTGCACGTTGGCGAGACTGAGACCCATCGCCTCCGCGATCTCGGGTCCGCTCAGCTCGCCGCCAAACCGCAACGCGATGATCTCGCGCTCTCGCGTCCCCAGACTCGCCAGCGCCCGCTCGAGATCGGGCTCGAGCCCGAGGTCGGGCTGATCGGAACGGTCTACGAGCGCGTCGTGCCCAACGTCGAGCTCGTCGAGCGGCTGCTGGCTCGCGCTACGATCGGCGCGCAGGTGATCGACGAGCAGGTTGCGCGCGATCACAAACAGCCACGTGGCGACGCGTGCGCGGCTGGGGTCGTAGCGCGACCACGACCTGAGCGCTCGCTCGAACGTCTTCTGCGTCAGGTCCTCGGCGTCGACACGGCTGCGCATCCGGTACGCGAAGAAGCCGTAGACCTGCCAGACGTGCTCGTCATAGACGGCTGAGAAGTCGCGGGCCGGCATCAGTTGCGGACGGGGGCTGGGGCGCCACAGTAATGCACGGTCCGCGATGTCTCGCTGGTTCGAGGGCGGCCGAGAAGACGCTCAAGGAGACCATCACCGGTCCGTGAGAAACCGGAGGCGGTGCATCCGCCACCGATCGCAGCGATCGATAGCAGTCCCAGCCGACAGGTGGAACACGCTTTAAGACAGCGGTAGCGCGCCTCTCGTCGTTAGACGAATCGTCCCGCCGGCGCCCTCGCGTACCAGTCGGCGAAGGCGCCCTCCAGGTCGAAGCGGTAGGGATAGCCTTCGTCGATAAGGATCTGTGGAACGATGTGGGTGGAGTGGACGAGCTTCGCGACCCGCTGAGGATCGAAGTTCGAGGCACCGAGCGAGGTCAGCAGCCTGGCGGCGCCCATCATGAGGAACTCGGGCGCGACGATGCGTGGACGTGGGAATCCTCCAACGCGGCAAAACGCCAAGCAGACCTCCTCGATGGTGGGTGGTCTAGGCAGTCCAAAGTTGTAGGTGATGGCAGGCGAAGCCAATCCTTCGGCGAAGCGCATCGACTCGATCAAGTCATCGACATAACCACACGCCTTTATCGTGTCACGGCGCCCGGGGTACACGAATCGGCGCTTTGCGAGCGCCGCCGCTAGCCGCGTGAAATTCCCACCCTCCCCGGCGCCGAAGACCGTGCCCGGACGTGTGATGACGAGGCTTCGGCCCGGGCCACGCTCCGCCCACTCGGTTTGAATGCGCTCTGCCTCGAGCTTCGACTGCCCATACGCAATGTTCGGTCGAAGTGACGTCGTCTCCGTGGTTGCCTCCTCGGAGGGCCCATATACAGCTATGGAGCTCGTGAAGAAGAGGCGACTGACGCCCGAGCGTTCACAAAAGCTGACGACCTGATGTGCGCCGGCAACGTTCGTCTCGAAGTATTCATGGTCCTCATGCCCCGGAGTGCGATGTACCGCGGCTAGGTTGAAAACGGCGGTGTCAGCCGGAGCCGGAAGTTCGATCGGCTGGCGTACATCGCACTCAACGAACTGGACGGGGCCTTGAGGATGACGATCGGGCGGGACGATGTCGGCGAGAATGATCTGACCGGCTCCGCGCACTCTCAACCAGTTGGCGAGGTGCTGGCCAACGAAGCCCGAT
>Ga0307502_10000003_pt1 | contig 56639 bp, 62 predicted proteins | sample 16_S_MG_FD_201364 | JGI IMG/M metagenome (GOLD analysis project Ga0307502, IMG submission 201364) | Soil microbial communities from Populus trichocarpa stands in riparian zone in the Pacific Northwest, United States - 16_S | ecosystem: Environmental > Terrestrial > Soil > Riparian zone > Trees... | reverse complement strand
TCCTGCCCGACTACATCTACTTCAGCTCAGCGGCGCCGGCCGCAAGACAAACCAACCTGCACGTAGTCGAATGCAAGGGCACTCGAGCACTTCGTCGCAGACCGTCATATGAGCATTGCGCCCGAGCTCGAGCAGGCGTCGACCGCGATCGTCGAGTGTCTACACCGCGCTCAGGTCGATACGCTTGGACCATGTCAACGCTCGTGCTCGGCAGCCCCCCACCGGAGCTGCAAGCGCTGCTCGAGCGCCGCCGCCAGGCGGGCGTCGACCGCCTTGACGAGGTCTGGGAGGGTGTCCACCACGTGGTTCCGGGCCCCAGCTTTGAGCATGCGCGCATCAGCCAGCAGCTCGCCGTGTTGCTCGACGGCCCGGCGCGCGCCGGCGGACTGCTGCCAGCGATCAGCGAGTTCAACCTGGGCGAGTCCGAGCACGACTTCCGTGTGCCCGACGGAGGACTGCACCGCCCCGGAGCCGCCGGCGTGTGGCTCTCGACAGCGGCGCTCGTCGTGGAGATCCTCTCCCCGGACGATGAAAGCTGGCAAAAGCTCCCGTTCTACGCCGCCCACCACGTCGACGAGATCCTGATCGTCGACCCGACCGAGCAGACCGCCACCTGGCTCGAGCTGCGTGAGGGCGAGTACCACCCGGTTCAGCGAAGCGGGCTCGTCGAACTGGGACCAGTAGAGCTCGCCGAACAGATCGACTGGCCGTAGCGCCGCGGGTCCCTGGTCAGGCCTGCGCCGGCGCGACCGCGGCGGCGGGCGGCTCGACCGCACGCGCCGGTGACGCCGGCACCGACTTCGGGGTCCAGCCCGGGCGCGTGGTCGCCTGGTCGCCGCCCAGCGCGACGATCGCCTTCGCGGTCGCGAGGTGATACAGGATCAGGACCTGGACGATCGCCAGCGACTCGGAGCGATGAGCGACGGTGCCGATCGAGAAGACGCCGAGGCGCTCGGTGCGCAGGTGGCTGGCGAAGTGCATCCGCTGCCAGATCGCCTCCTCGATTGCGGCGCCGCGGGCGCGATCGACGTCGCCGGGGATGAACAGGCAGCGCTCGCGACCGCGCTCCTCGAGCGTGATGCCGTCGCCGAGATCGTCCCCGACGAGAACCGACAGGTCCGGATGCGGCAGGCCCTCGCGCAGTGTGAGCACCGCGTCGAGATGGGCGGGGTCGCCAAGCGCGCCGGGGCGGAAGGAGACGACAAGGTCGGCGCGCTGCTCCTGAGGACGGACGAACGCTTCGGAGTCAAGCTCGCTGAGCGTCAGCTGGCGCAGCGCCTGCTCGGCGCTGTACCCGCGACGCGTGTGATCGCGCTTGGTCTTCCAGCCACGCCGCAGCTCCTCGGGCGGCGCCAGGTACACACGCACGTCGAACAGCGAGCTCAGCTCGTTGGAGTAGTAGCCGAGCAGCCCCTCGATGACGACGAACGACTTCGGCGCGACGTACTCCGGACGGCCGAACGTCCCGTCTTCGTGGCGGTAGACCGGCTTGAGAATCGGCTCGCCGTTGCGCAGCTGGCGGATGTGCTGCGCCATGATGTCGAGGTAGTTGGAGTCGGGATGCAGGGCCGTGATCCCGAGCTCGGAGCGCTCGCCGCGGTCGTACTTGTGGTAGTCCGCCATCGTGATGCGGGTGACGTTGTCCCGCCCGAGAATCTCGATGAGGCCCGTTGTGACCGTGGACTTGCCAGTCCCTGAATCACCGACGACGCCGAGAATGATCGGGCGTGCCATATGCGTCTCCCTCCGTCGTCGCGGTCGAGCCGGGAAAGATAGCGCCTGGATGCCCGGACGCGAATGGCCGGAACGTCGAAATTATCCCGCGCGCAGCAGGCCCGCCAGGGGGCGAGCGACCCACCACAGCACGAGCAATCCGGCGAGCGTTCCGAGCACCGCGGGGACGATCCCGATGACGCCGACCTGACGCACGATCCCCGCCTGCCATGTTGCGAGGTAGCGGCGCTGGTCGTCGTGGCGGGCCGCCGGGTCGTTCGCCATCTCGATCGAGCGCCTGGCGAGCTGCGGCAGCTGGCGGTACTGACGCACGATCTGCGGACCGTCGGTGCCCGGGACCGCGTTCAACAGCTGCACGCCCACGGGGGCGAACAGGGCCGCGAGCGACACGACGAACCCGACGGCGAAGAGGGCGGCCGCAATCCGCATCCGCGCCTTGCTCTGCGCGATCCACGGTGCGAGCACCACGAGCACGACCGCAACGCCGGGGATGACGAGCCGCGGCCCCCAGCTCCAGCCGCCCTGCCACGAATGCCATGTCGCCGCGAGCGCGAACGTCGCCGCGAACAGCGCGAGCACGAGCACGACCACTGCGCGCTGGCGGCGCCATAGGGCGACGACAGCCCATGGCACGAGCACGATGGCGGGGGCGAAGACGAAGATCGACTTCTCCGGTGAGAACAGCAGGCCGGCGGCGCCATCCAGCAGCGGCGTCGTGAAGCCCGGATCGACGGGCGGCTTGTAGCCGAACTGCAGCGGGTCGGCGAAGCGATACAGGTTGTAGGCGACCGTGATCGCGGCGGCGACGGCAAGCGGCGCAACCGTGCGCAGGACCGCGCTCGGCCCGCCGCCTCGCAGCAGCAGGAAGCCGAACAGCAGCGGCACGAACACCGCTGACTGCGGGCGCGCGAGCACCGCGAACGCGAGCCCAGCGCCGGCCTGAAGCTCTCGCCCCGCGAGCGCGCGCTCGACCATCACGACGAGGCCCAGCGCGACGAGCGGCTCGGTGAAGAAATCGCGCCCGTAGGGCAGCAGGTAGGTGCCGAGTACGGTCCCGGCGGCGACGAGCGCAGCCGCCGCGCGCGGCGCGGCCAGGCGACGTCCGAGCAGGTACAGCGCGGCCACCAGGGCGCCCGTGACGAGCGGCATGATCGATGCGGCAAGCGCCGCCTCCCAGAGATCGAGGCGGCCCATCACCGCACCGAGCGGTTGGGCGACTGCCACCGGGATCACGCTCAGCAGCGGGAGCAGCAGCCCGTATTTCGAATAGGACAGTCCGTCGTGTCCCGGCACGCCCAACGGCGCCGGCACCGCAAGCGTGCCGTGATGCACGATCGACCGCGCGACCGCGAGCATCGAGCTGCCGTCGAGAACCGTCACCTGCGCCTGGCCGAGCAGGAGCAGCGCCAGCGCGACGGCGCCGCCAAGCCTCACCGCGACCTGGCGGTCCTCGCGCGCCGGAGCCATCGCGGCGAATGTACTCAAACGGTCTTCGCACGTGTCCCGTGAGGTTGAATGCGCCGATCGGCGTCTCCTTCCTCATCCCGGCCTACAACGAGGCGACGACGATCCGTGAGGTCCTCGAGCGCATCGACGCGTTGGACCTCGACGCGCAGATCGTCGTCGTGGACGACGGCTCGACCGACGGGACGGCCGCGATCGTCGAGGCGTTCGCCGCCGAGCACTCGCAAGTCGAACTGCTGCGCCAGCCCAACCGCGGTAAGGGCTCGGCGGTCCGACTGGCGTTGACGCGGATCACGAAGGAGATCGCGGTCATCCAGGACGCCGACATGGAGTACGACCCCGCCGATGTTGTCGCGCTGATCCAGCCGATCGAGCGGGGCGTCGCCGACGTCGTGTACGGCTCGCGGCTCAGCGGCGGCGCGCCGCAGCGGGCCTACCTGTTCTGGCACCTGATCGGAAACCGCTTCCTATCGCTGCTCACCGGCGTTCTGTTCAACACGACGCTGAGCGACATGGAGACCGGTTACAAGGCATTTCGCTCCGACGTCCTGCGTTCGCTGCGGCTGACGCAGGACGACTTCGCGATCGAGCCCGAGATCACCGGCGAGGTGTGCCGGCGCAACCTGCGCATCTACGAGATGCCGATCGCCTACTACGGCCGCACGTACGCCGAGGGCAAGAACATCACCTGGCGCGACGGCTTCAAGGCGATCCTCGTGCTCTTCCAGGTCCGGCTGCGACGGCGGTGAGCTCCACGCATGCCGTCCGGTCGATGCTTGTTGCGGCCGGCCTCGTCGTAACGGCCGCCTGCACCTACATCGCCGTCCGCGGCGTCGAGCTCGACGAGGCTGCTCACGCGCTGGCCCACTGCGACCTGACCTGGCTCGTTCCGACCGGCATCGTGTTCTCCGCCGCGATCTGGCTGCGCGCGGTCCGCTGGTGGGCCGTGTTCGTCCCCGAGAAGCGCCCGCCGCTGCGCGCGCTGACGCGTGCGCTGTTCATCGGCTTCTTCTTCAACAACATCCTGCCGGCACGAGCCGGCGAGGCGGCCCGGATCATCGCGCTGCACAGGGCCACCGGCACGCCGCGCGCGGAGGCGATCGGGACCGTCGTCGTCGAGCGCGTCTTCGACGTCCTCTCGCTGCTGATCTTGCTGTTCGCCTCCTACCCGCTGCTGCCGCAGGTGAGCTGGCTGCGCACGGGCGCGCTGTTCGGGGCCGCAGCGCTCGTGGCGCTCGCAGCGCTCGTGTACGTGCTCGTCCGCTACGACGAGCGTGCGGTGCGCTGGCTGCTGTCTCCGCTGCGGCGCCTGCCGGGAGTCCCCGACAGGATCGAGCACGCCGTCGTCAACGCGACCCGCGGCCTGACCGCGATTCGCGACCCGCGGGTGGCGCTGCGCGGCATGGCGATCACGCTTGCCTCGTGGATCGGCCTCGGCGTTTCGTACTGGATCCTCATGTTCTCGTTCTCGCTGGAGCTGCCGATCGTCGCGGGGATCCTCGTGACGGTTGCGATCAACCTGTCGCTCGTGCTGCCCTCCTCGCCGGCGGCGCTGGGCGTGTTCGAGGCGGCGACGGTCATCGCGCTGCGCGCGTTCGACGTCCCGCAGGCCGAGGCGCTCTCCTACGCGCTGGTCCTGCACCTGGTCAACCTGCTGCCGTTCCTGGCGATCGGGATCGGCCTGCTCGGCCCCGGGGTGCTGCGTGGGCGGCGACCGGGCGGCGGCTGACGGGCCGGCAGCGCACGCGCAACTGCGCACCGTGTGCCTCCGGCCAACCCTGACTGACGGCCCCGCCGGCGCTTGGCTGACGCGCGGCGGGCGCGGTGCGCCATCATCGTGCGTGTGCGCGACGAGAAGGACGAAGCCAAACCGACCGCGCGACAAGCGCCGACGAGCATCGCGGAGGCTGTCGGCGGCCCGCTGGGCATGGCCGAGACATCACTGCCGGCCGTCGCCTTCGTCGTCGCGTACACCGCCTCGGGCTCCGATACGAACACCGCTGCGATCGTTGCGGTCGGCCTCGCGCTCGTGCTCACCATCGCCCGGCTGGCGCGGCGTGAGTCGCCGCAGTACGCGCTGTCGGGACTGATCGGAGTCGGCTTCGCGGCGTTCATCGCCACCCGCAGCGGCAAGGCCGAGAACTTCTTCCTGCCGGGCCTGCTGGCGAACGCCGCCTACGCGTCGGCGTTCCTCATCTCGCTGGCGATCCGCCGGCCGCTGGTCGGGATCATCGTCACGACGCTCGACGGCGGTGACGGCAGCTGGCGTGCGGACCCGCGCCGGATGCGGGCCTTCGCGCGGGCGACCTGGCTGTGGGCCGGGCTGTTCCTCGCGCGCCTGTTCGTCCAGCTGCCGCTCTATCTCGCCGGCGCAGTCGTCGCTCTCGGCGTCGCCCGTACGGCGATGGGCCTGCCGGTCTTCGCCCTCGGCCTGTGGCTGACATGGCTGATCGTGCGCCGAGTTCGGATGCCGGCGCAGGCGCGAACCTGACGCTCCGCGCCCACCCGCGTCCACCCGCGGTCACCGACATCTCGCAGCGGGGCTGTAGTGTCCGAAGCAGACGATCGAGGAAGGGAACGAATGGCGGTATCGAGCGGGGTCGTGCATCAGCGTGGAGGCGACGCTCGAGTCCTGAAGCGTCGAGCTTCACTTCAACGGAGGTGAGCGCAGTGATCAACGGAGTCCACGCGGTGCTGTTCAGCGAGGACGCCGAGAGCGTGCGCGCGTTCTTTCGCGACGTGCTCGGGTTCTCGTCCGTCGATGCGGGCGGCGGGTGGTTGATCTTCGCCCTGCCACCGGCGGAGCTTGCCGCCCACCCGACGCTGGCCGGCAAGAAGCAGGAGCTGTACTTCATGTGCGACGACATCGAGGCGACGATCGCAGAGCTCGAGGCCAAAGGCGTGGAGTTCACGGGCCCGGTCAAGGACCAGGGCTTCGGGCTCGTGACGGCGATGCGGGTTCCGGGCGGGGCCGAGCTTGGCCTCTACGAACCGAAGCATCCCAAGGCGATCTGAGCCCGCGCCGAGCGCTACGCGTGGAAGTCGGCGAGGCGGTCGGCCTCGTCCTTCAGGGCCTTCAGCGTCGAGTGGTCGAGCGGCTCGAACGGGTCGAGCTGGATCTGGCCCTTCGCGTAGCGCCATGCGCCTGCGACCGCTCCGTCGACGAGGAAGGTCGGCAGCGAGTGCGGGTTCTTCGTGCTGAAGATCCTTGGCCGGTACTCCTCGGGCAGGATCCCGGCGCGGCGGGCGTGGACGAGCAGCGTCGCGTCCCAGGTCGGCAGGAAGCGCACGGGCGCGGGCCTGTCCGGGTCCGGGAGCGGCTGGCGCGGGAGGTCGAGCAGCTCGACGCCGGACTCGCTTGAGAAGCGGCGCAACGGGAGGCGCTGGAGCGCGAGCACGATGTCAGCCCCGCGCAGGCCGGTGTAGGAGGCGATGTCGCTGCGCGACGCCGGACCGAAGCCCTTGAGGTACCTGCGCAGGAGATGGTCTGTGGCGTCCTGCACGGTGATGTCCGGTGCTCCGATCCAGTCCTCCGCGGCGCCGAAGAGATCCGCGCGACGGCGCTCCCACGTGCCCGACGGCGGCACGCGCACGAGGTCGATCCAGAGGCCGACGCCGACCGTGTCCGCCTTGCCGACGAGCTGCTCGAGCTCCTTGCGCTGCACGACGCCGTTGGCGCAGAGACGCTGGCGAACGAGCGTCGCGGCCGCCTCCATCGACTCGGCGCTGACTGCACCGCGGCGCGCCTTGAGCCACAACGCGCGCCGGGCCTCGCGCGTCGCGAGCGCGAACGGCCAGAAGTCGGCACGGGCGACGACGTGGATCGTCACGCGCATGAGCGTCGCCTGCACCGCGGCGCGCTTCTCCACGGCGCTGGTGAGCTCGGCGCGGGCGAGACCGGTCTGGCGCGACCACAGCCCGACGTAGGTCGACGGCGCGTACTGCGCCTGCAGGCCGCCGACGCTGTGCAGCGTGCGCGGGACCGTCGCGCTCGAACGCGCCAGCAGGTGCTGGCGCGCGAGGACGGCCGGTCGAGCTCGCGCTGGCTGAGGACGCGTTCGGTCAGCGCAAGATCAGCCACATCCGGAAGGCGGGACCGAAGCGCGTCTGCGCGCGTTCGGAGCCGCGGAAGCCAAGTCGTTCGTAGAACTCGACCGCGGCCGGCTCGGCGACCACGCCGATGCGGCCGACGTCGCTTGTGATCGCGCGGGCGATGACATCGCGCAGCAGTCTCGTGCCGATGCCGCGGCGCATCGCGGTGGGCTCGACGAAGAGGCCCTCGAGCTCCCATTCTTCGGCGCTGCTGACCGACCACTCGGCGAACCCGACCGTGGTTCCGTCGGCCGCCGTCGCGACCCTGACGCGCGACTCCTCGATCGCGCCGGGCGTGAGCGCGATGGCATCGGGGTGCTCGTCCAGGTCGCGCCGGTACTGGAGGTGGACGCGTGAGGACCGCAGCTGCAACGCCTCGAGCGCCTCGCGGTCACCGGGCGCGGCCGGCCGGATGTGGAGCCGGTCGGGCATCTGCGGCCGAGTCTAGTTGGGGATTCAGTGGTCATCATGCGCGAGATGTTCCTGCGCCTGCTCGTGGCCGCCGTCGCCGCGCTCGCCCTCGTCCTCGCCCGACCAGGCGGCGCGGCCGCTGTCGCCCCCGAGCCGAGTGCTTCGATCCCGCGTGAGCCACGCGCGCTCGCGACCCGGTTGACGTTGGCCGATGCCAGCCTGCGCCGCGCGATCGAGGCGTGGCGGCTGCACGGCGACCCGGCGCGGGGCCAGCCCCCGCATGACGTGATCCTCGAGGCGCTGTACGTCCAGCGCGTGCTGCGGACGCTCTCGCGCGACGCCCGGCTCGCCGGTCTGACGACCCGGCGCCTCGCCCCGCCCCTCGCGCGCAGCACGCGCGAGATCACGCTCGCGTTGCGCGACCTGCGCCGGCTGTCTGCGGGGTGGCCACCGCACCGCATCCGCACCGGTCCGCCCGAGCCACTCGGGGCGCTGCTGGGTTACTACCGCGAGGCACAGCGACGCTTCGGCGTCGGCCGCCATGTCCTCGCCGCGGTCAACCTCGTGGAGTCGTCGTTCGGGCGCTTGCGCAACCACAGCGTCGCGGGCGCGCGAGGACCGATGCAGTTCATGCCGGCGACGTGGCGCGCCTACGGGCTCGGCGGCAACATCGACGAGCCGCGCGATGCGATCCTCGGCGCGGCGAACTACCTTCGCCGGTCAGGTGCTCCCGGCGATTACGCGCGCGCTCTATACGCCTACAACGCCTCCGCGCTGTACGTCAACGCGGTGCGCCGCTACGCCCGCCTGATCGCGCGCGACGGCGCGGCCGTGTACGCGCTCTACAGCTGGCAGGTGTTCGTCAAGGCACGCGGCGGAGGGGAGCGGCGGGTGACCGGACCGGGGCTGCGCTGAGGACGTCCTACTCCCATTCGATCGTGCCAGGCGGCTTAGACGTGATGTCGAGTACGACCCGGTTGACGTCGCGCAGTTCGTTGATCATCCGCGAGGCGATCCGCTCGAGCAGGTCGTACGGCAGGCGCGCCCAGTCGGCGGTCATCGCGTCGTCGGAGGTGACCGCGCGGATGACGACGACGCTGCCGTACGTGCGCTCGTCGCCCTGGACGCCGACCGTGCGGATGTCCGGCAGGACGCAGAAGGACTGCCAGAGGTCGCGGTACAGGCCAGCGCCGCGGATCTCGTCCTGAAGGATGTAATCGCACTCGCGCAGGAGGTCCAGGCGCTCCTTCGTCGCCTCGCCGCCGACGATGCGGATCGCGAGGCCCGGTCCCGGAAACGGCTGGCGCCAGATCAGTCGCTCCGGCAGGCCGAGCTCGGCGCCGACCGCACGCACCTCGTCCTTGAACAGCGCGCGCAGCGGCTCGACAAGCTCGAAGCGCAGATCCTCGGGCAGGCCGCCGACGTTGTGGTGGGACTTGATCGTCGCCGCGCCGGTACCGCCGCCGGACTCGATGACGTCGGAGTACAGCGTGCCCTGGACGAGGTACGTCGTGTCGCCGAGCTTCGCCGCCTCCTCCTCGAAGACGCGAATGAACTCCGACCCGATCGCCTTGCGCTTGGCCTCCGGATCGGTCGTGCCGGCCAGCCGAGCGAGGAAGCGCTCTTCTGCGTCGACGGCGACGAGCGGCACCTTGAAGTAGTCGCGGAACGCCGCGATGACCTGCTCGCCCTCGTTCTTGCGCATCAGGCCGTGGTCGACGAAGACGCAGGTCAACCGATCTCCGATCGCGCGGTGGACGAGCAGCGCGGCGACACTGGAGTCGACGCCGCCGCTCAACCCGCAGATCACCTTGCGATCGCCCACCTGGGCGCGGATCTTCGCGATCTGCTCGCTGACGATCCCCTCCGGGCTCCAGGAGCGATCGGCGCCGCAGATCTCGCCGAGGAAGCGCTCGAGGATCGTCTGGCCGTATGGCGTGTGGACGACCTCGGGATGAAATTGGATGCCGTAGATGCCGCGCTCGACGGACTCCAGTGCGGCCACGGGCGAGGCGGTTGACGAGGCGAGCGCGGTGAAGCCGGGCGGCGGTGCGAAGACCGTGTCGCGGTGAGACATCCAGCAGGTCTGCTGCGCCGGCAGACCCTCGAACAGCCGGCCCGATGCGCGCACCGTCAGCTCAGAACGGCCGAACTCCCCCACTTCGGCCCCTTCCACCCGTCCGCCGAGCTCGGTCGCGATCAGCTGCATGCCGTAGCAGATCCCGAGCACCGGAATGCCGAGCTCGAGCAGCTCGCGGTCAAGGCGCGGCGCGCCGTCGGCGTACACCGACGCCGGGCCACCGGAGAGGATCAGCCCCTTGGGATTGCGGCGGCGCACCTCCTCGGGACCGACATGGTGGGGCAGCAGCTCGCTGAAGACGCCGAGCTCGCGCACGCGGCGGGCGATGAGCTGGGAGTACTGGCCGCCGTAGTCGAGCACGACGACCTCGTCGACCGCGCGCGGGACCGCGACCTCGAGGACGTCCTCCTCGACGAGCTCGGTCGCGGCCGTCGCCGCCGTGACGACGCCCTCGCTCATCGCGAGCGCTGACGCCGGTGGACGAAGCGGACCATCGTCGAGCAATGACGCGCTGTCATCGCGAGCGCTGACGCCGGTGGACGAAGCGGACCATCGTCGAGCAGTGACGCGCTGTCATGAGTCGTGAAGCACCGGCTCCTTGTGGATGCCGTTGCCGTTGGCGGGCTCCGCTGGCACCGGCGTGCCGGCATGCGCGCCGCGCGCGCCCATGCCGATGCCCTGGGCGGTCTGTAACTGCTTGCCCTCGGTCTGCAGCGCCGGCGCGATCATGAGCTCCGCGCGGTTGAACTCGGCGATGTCCTTGTAGCCGCAGGTCGCCATCGAGGTCCGCAGGCCGCCCATGAGGTTGAACGTGCCGTCGTTCTGGTGCGCGGGGCCGACGAGGATCTCCTCGAGCGAGCCGTTCTGGACCGTTCGCACGCGCGCTCCTCGCGGAAGCGTCGGGTGGAACGTCGCCATGCCCCAGTGGTAGCCGCGGCCCGGCGCCTCGTATGCGCGAGCGAGCGGCGAGCCGATCATGACCGCATCGGCCCCGCACGCGATCGCCTTGGACACGTCGCCGCCGTTGCGCATGCCGCCGTCGGCGATGACGTGGCAGTACTCGCCCGTTTCCAGCATGTTCTGCGAGCGCGCGCCCGCGACGTCGGCGATCGCGGTCGCCTGCGGCACGCCGATCCCGAGCACGCCGCGCGTCGTGCAGGCCGCGCCCGGTCCGACGCCGACGAGCACGCCGGCGGCGCCGGTGCGCATCAGGTGCAGCGCCGTGTGGTAGCTCGCGCAGCCGCCGACGACGACCGGCAGCGGCACCTCGCGGATGAACTCCTTGAGGTTCAGCGGCGGCCGCGACTCGTCGTTTGAGACGTGCTCGGCGGAGACGACCGTTCCCTGGATGACGAGGATGTCGAGGCCGGCCTCGAGCGCGAGCTCGTAATGCCTGCGGACGCGCTGCGGCGTCAGCGAGCCCGCGACGACGACGCCCTGGTCCTTGATCTCGCGGATCCGCTGGGCGATCAGCTCGGGGATGATCGGCCGGCTGTAGATCTCCTGCATCTCGCGCGTCGCCGAGTCCCTCGGCAGGTGGGCGATCCGTTCGAGCTGCTCCTCGGCGTCCTCGTAGCGAGTGAAGATCCCCTCGAGATTCAGGACCGCGAGGCCGCCGATCTTGCCGATGATGCCCGCAGTCGTCGGCGAGACGACGCCGTCCATCGCCGAGGCGAGCAGCGGAAGATCGAATCGGTAGTCGCCCAACTTCCACGAGACGTCCACGTCGTCGGGGTCACGCGTGCGCCTGGATGGCACGATCGCGATGTCGTCGAAGCCGTATGCTCGGCGGGCCTTTTTTCCGCGGCCGATCTCAATCTCCATGTACGAATCCTAGGCGTCGGGGCGGACAAGAAGACCCCGCTGGGACGGGGTCCAGGACGACACAAACCGCAGTTTGCGGGCTGCGGAAAACCGCATCTCCACCTTAGCAGCGGGCTTGGGAGCCGCTCCGCGGATGGCTGTCACATCCGCGACGGCTGCGTCGTCTCCTGGTTTAACCCGCAACCATCTGAGCCAGAGGAAGGTGATCGCCGTGGAGATCGCAGTAGCAGGAGGAACCGGCGTGCTCGGCAGCCTGGTCGTGGAGGAGCTCGCGCGTCGCGGACACGCGGTGCGGGCGCTGTCGCGGCGAGCACCCGGGCGTCCGGTGGCGGGCGCCGAGCACCGGGCGGTGGACCTGACGACCGGCGCCGGCCTGCGCGAGGCGCTCGCCGGCGCGGACGCCGTGGTCGATGCGGCGAACCGCAACGACCGCCGCGCCGCCGCCGTGCTCGTGGAGGGCACGAAGCGGCTCGTCGAGTCGGCAGCAGCCGAAGGCGCCGGCCATATCGTGGAGATCTCGATCGTCGGGATCGACGATGTGCCGCTCTCCTACTACATGGTCAAGCTCGAGCAGGAGCGCGCCATCCAGCAGGGCGACGTCCCGTGGAGCATCGTGCGGGCGACGCAGTTTCACCAGCTGCTGGACTGGGTGTTCGGCAGCGCCGCACGGTTCGGTGTCGTTCCGTCCGGGCGCTTTCCCGTCGCCCCGGTGGACGCGCGCGTCGTCGCTCGCGTGCTGGCGGACACCGTCGAGAGCGGCCCCGGCGGTCGCGTCGCCGAGGTCGGTGGGCCTCGGTCCGAGCCGCTCGCCGATCTCGCGCGCACGTGGATGACATCCACATCCGGCCGCCGCCACGCAGTGCGAGTCGCGCTACCGATGCGCCGCCGCATGCGCGCGTCGCTGGCCGCCGGTGGGCTCGTCCCTGCTGACGGTGCGATCGTCGACGGTCCGAGCTTCGCGGAGTGGCTGCGCGTGCGGTCGGCCGCGACCGCAGGCGCGAGCGCCCTTGCCAGGACCGCGGGATGACGAGCCTTGCCGACGAGTTCGAGGCGCTGCGCCCGCGGCTGCTGCGCCTGGCCTACAGCCAGCTCGGGAGCCTGGCGGAGGCGGAGGAGGACGTCGTCCAGGAGGCGTGGCTGCGTCTGCAGCGCAGCGATCGCTCCACGATCGACGACCTGCGGGCGTGGCTGACGACCGTCGTCAGCCGGCTCGGACTCGACGCACTCGGCTCGGCTCGGGCGCGGCGCGAGCAGTACGTCGGACCCTGGCTACCCGACCCGCTCATCGACGCGCCGGCCACCGACGCCGATCCGGCCGACCGCGTGACGCTCGACGAGTCCGTCAGCCTCGCGCTGCTGTTCGTGCTCGAACGCCTCTCGCCCGCCGAGCGCACGGCGTTCATCCTGCACGACGTCTTCGCGTTCTCGTTCGACGAGATCGCCGCTGTCGTCGGTCGCACGCCGCAGGCCACGCGCCAGCTCGCGTCGCGGGCCCGGCGCCACGTCGTCGACGCGCGGCCGCGGCAGCCCGGCACTCCCGAGCAGCAGCGGCGCCTGGTGCAGGCGTTCGCCGCCGCCGCCGCCGAGGGCGACGTCGACGGCCTGCTCGATGTGCTGGATCCCGACGTCGTGATGCGCGCCGACGGCGGCGGGCGAGTGAAGGCGGCGCGCAAGCCGCTGGCGGGGGCCGACCGTGTCGCCCGTGCCGTCGTGGCACTGGCTCGCAAGGAACTGCGCGGCGCCGACCTGCGCATCCTCGACGTCAACGGACTCCCGGGTCTGCTCGTCGTCGGACGCGACCCCGCCTGGGTCGGGGTCGCCGCCTTCACGGTCGACGGCGGGCGGATCACGTCGATCCACAATCATCTGAATCCCGACAAGCTGCGTCACCTTGCCGCCGGCGACGCCGGTTGTTCAGTGGTGACCATCCTGTGAACGCCGGTCCCCGGCGCCCGGCAGCGGGGAGAGCCGCCGCATGGACGCGCAAGACGTTGTCCTCGGGCTCGTCGTCGTCACCGCGCTCGCCTTCGATTTCACGAACGGCTTTCACGACACCGCCAACGCGATGGCCACCTCGATCGCGACGAGGGCGCTGAAGCCGAAGGTCGCCGTCGCGCTCGCCGCATTGCTGAACTTCGTCGGCGCGTTCATCTCGCTGAAGGTCGCCGCCACGATCGCCCAGGACATCGTGACCCAGAGGCGATCACGACCACGATCATCTTTGCCGGACTGCTCGGTGCCATCTTCTGGAACCTCCTGACGTGGCGGCTCGGCATTCCATCCTCGTCATCGCATGCACTGATCGGCGGCGTCGTCGGCGCGGTGATCGTGGCGGCAGGATTCGATGCCGTGACGATCGACGGGCTGATCGGGAAGGTGCTCGTGCCCTCCGTGGTGGCGCCCGTTCTCGCGCTGGCGGTCGCAGCGAGCGTCACCTTCCTGGTCTACCGGCGTATCCAGCGCCGCGACCCCGAGCAGATCATGCGCAGCTTTCGCATCGGGCAGGTCGCCAGCGCGTCGCTTGTGGCGCTCGCGCACGGCACCAACGACGCCCAGAAGACGATGGGGGTGATCGTGCTCGCGCTGGTCGCCAACGGCAATCTCAGCGCAGGCGCGAGCGTGCCGGCGTGGGTCATCGTCGCGGCGGCGACCGCGATCAGCCTCGGCACCTATGTCGGCGGCTGGCGGATCATCCGCACCCTCGGGCATCGGATCACCAAGATCGAGACGCCGCAGGGCTTCGCAGCCGAGACCTCGAGCGCCGTCGTCATCCTCGCCGCATCGCAGGCCGGCTATCCGGTCTCCACGACTCATGTCACCTCGGGGGCCGTGCTGGGCGCCGGGCTTGGCAAGCGCGCCGCAGACGTGCGCTGGGGCATCGCCGGCCAGATGGCGACCGCCTGGGTGCTGACCATCCCCGCTGCCGCGCTGGTCGCCGGCGCGTTCTACTTCCTCACCGAGCAGATCGGTACCGAGATCGCGGGGCCGCTCGTCGTCAGCATCCTCGCGATCCTCGCCGCCGCCACGCTGTTCGTTCAGGCTCACCGATCCTCACCCGTGAGCGCCAAGGACGTGTGATGCTCGCCACGATCGTCGACTGGGCTGCGCTCGGCACGGTCATCCTGTACTCCTTCGCGGGCGCGCTGCTGCTCACCGGGCTCTTCACCACCGGCGTGCTCTTCATCGAAGGCAACGGCGGGCGCGCATCGCCGGCGCGGCGCGCCGCCGGCGCGTTGTGCCTCGCGCTCTGCCTGGCGCTCGTCGCGTTCGGCATCTACGCGATGTTCACCACGAAGTAATCGCTACGAAACGACGAACTCGATCTCCACCGGCTCGCCCGGCGCGATCTGTGTGCGGTCGGCGGGCACGAGCGCGAGCGCGTCGACGCCGAGCATCGAGGTGAGGATGTGAGAGTCCTGGGACTTCGTCGGGCGCACGTGCCAGCCGTCGTCGTGGAGCGTCGTGCGGCAGCGGACGATCGTCGTGCGGCCGATCGCGCCCGGAAGCTCCTCGTCGGCGACCGCGTTGACCGGATGGATGACCGTCTCGCGGCCGAGCATCGCGTCGAGCGCGGGGACGACGAACAAGCGAAAGCCCATCAGCGCTGAGACCGGGTTCCCGGGCAGCGCGAAGACGAGCGTTCCGTCCTCGCCGACGGCGAACGTCGTCGGGCGCCCGGGCTTCATCTTCACGCCCGCGAAGACTTCGCGGAAGCCCAGGCGCTTGAGTGCGGGGCGGACGTGGTCGTGGGGGCCGACCGAGACGCCGCCGGTCGTGATCAGCATGTCCACGTCGCGCAGGCCGGCGCCGAGCACGGCGACCGTCGCCTCGAGGTCGTCGCCGACGCGCATGCGCGTCACGAGCTCCGCGCCCGCGCGATGGACCGCGCCGCCGAGGGCGGGACCGTTCGAGTCGCGGATCGAGCCTGGCTTCAGGGGCTTGCCGGGGTCCGTGAGCTCATCCCCCGTGCCCGCGATCGCGACGCGCGGCCGGCGCACGACGCGCGGGCGCGGGATGTTCATCGACGCCAGCACGCCGAGCTCCGCCGGGCCGAGCAGGCACCCCGCGGAGACGACGAGCTCTCCTGCGCGGATGTCCTCTCCCGCGCACCGGATGTGGTACCCGAGCGCGATCTGGCCGTCGATGACGACCGTGGAGTTCTCCCTGGTCGTCAGCTCCTGGGGCACGACCGCGTCGGCGCCCTCCGGGATCGGCGCGCCGGTCGAGATGCGCACGGCGGTGCCACGGCGAACCGCGACGCCGGCGGCGGCGCCGGCCTTGGACTCGCCGATGACCTGGAGCTGGGCGGAACCGTCGATCGTGTCCGCCGCGCGGATCGCGAAGCCGTCCATCGCCGAGGCGGCGAACGGCGGGACGTCGTTGGGCGCGCTGGCGTCGGCGGCGAGCGCTCGGCCGAGCGCGTCGTCGAGGACGACCTCCTCGGAGCCCAGCACCTTGACGTGCTCGAGCACCGCGTTGCGCGCTTCGTCGATCGAGACGGCCACGCGAGCGCTCCTAGGCGGCGCCCTCGGCGGGAAGCACGCGCTGCGCGGCGGCGAGCAGCTCGGAAACGGGGCGCCCGCTGGCGCCGGCGATCCAGCAGGTCAGCGGCGCGGCGAGCCGCTCGGATCCGTGCGCGGCGATCGACGCCAGCTCGAGCAGCGCGTCGAACTCAGCTGCCGTCGGGATCGGCCCTCCCACCTCCGCGGCGAAGGCCACGAGGAACTCGCTGGCGGTCATCGGCGAGGCACGTTAGCAACGCGCCTCGTCGAGGCGGGCAATGATTTTGGATGCTCGCCTGACGGTTCGCCGGACGCGGCGTTCCCTACTCCGGCAGCTGAGCGCTGTACGCCCGGCCGGCGTTCGTCCAGCTGGCCCTGTTGCCGGCGAGCTTCAGCGAGGCGGCGGGGATGTCGGCCGGCAGTCCGGAGTCGAAGTCGCGCCGCTCACCCAGGCTCGAGAACCCGCTGATCGTCGTCGCGCCCGAGCCGGCGACCCGCAGCGCCGCTACGGCCTGCCCACGGTCGTTGACGACGGCCTTCAGCGCCGAGCTGCTGCGGCCTGCGCGGCCGCAGTCGTTGCCACCGAGCTGGGCGCAGCGATAGGCGATCTCATAAGAGTCGCCGGTGCCGATGTCCCTGACGGTGACGGTATCGGCGTTGGCGGACGGGGTGGTGCCCGCGGCGCGCAGCAGCACGAACGCACCCGCCACCTGCAGGACGTCGTAGCCGCGTCGTATCGTTCCCTGGGCGCCGCTGGAGGTGAACGTGCGAATGCGGCCACGCGGCATCGCGCAGCCGAGGAGATCGGTGCCCTTGTACGCGTTGGCGCGAGTGACGAGCTTGATCGCGCGCGCCGGGGCGAGGTCCGCTCCGCGCAGGCGTTCGCACCCGATCGCGCGCTTGGCCTCGGAAACGCCTGAGAGGGTGAACGCGACCAGGGCGACCAGCAGCACGATCCAGCCATGGCGTCGCATTGGGGCCCGCCAAGCGTAACCCGCCGCAGCCTCTTAAGCAGCCAGTAGCGCTGCGAGCGTCGCCGTCGCGCGGCCGTCGGCGACAGCGTCCGACGCGGCAGCGGCGCCGGCGCTGACGCTCTCGCAGCGCCCGGCCACATACAACCTCAATCCGGCGCTGAGCATCGCGGTGTGCGCGGCGATCCCGTGCTCGTCGCCGTCGACGATCGCGCGCGTCAGCTCGGCGGCGACGTGCGGGTCGGCGTCGCCGCGCAGAACACTGCCCGGGCTCTCGGGGATGTCGAGCGGCCCAGCCACGTCAGCGGCCGACGGGCGCCCAGCACGCAGGACGTCGGCGCCCTCCATTCCTCGAACCGCCACAGCGCGCGGCGCGCCGAGCAGCGTCAGCGCGCCGAGGAGCCGGTCTCGATACGAGCTGTGCGTATGGCCGACCACGAAGTGCGTCGCACCGAGGTGGTCGACGAGCTTCTCCGCGCTGTGCACCGGGCCGCGCAGCCCGATCTCGTCACGCACGGTGGCGAGCGCGTCCCAGCCGGGGATCGCTGTTCCCGCGTGGACGAGCGCGACGTCGGCGCGCTCGAGCATCGCCAGCGATTCGACGGGATCGGGACGGACCGGGCCGCCGAGCGCGACGAGCACGTCGGCGGGGGTCGTGCCGCACTTGGGCCCCAGCGTCGAGCCGCAGTGCACGACGATCCGAGCCCCGGCGGCGGCGGCGATGACGGCCGCGGCCAGCGACAGATGCGGCGCCTCGCACATCCCGTCGAAGGCGCCCGCGCAGGCGACGACCGGCCGTCCACCGGGGGGCCGATCGGGCGCGATCGAGCGCGCGGCGTCGCGCAGCGCCTGCGTGATGCCGGCCAGCTCGGGCGGCGTCTCCCCCTTGATCCGCATCGCGACGAGAAAGGCGCCGGCCTGGACCGGGCTGACCTCGCCGGCGAGCAGCGAGGCGGTCGCGCCGCGCGCCTCGTCGAACGTGAGCGCGCGACTTCCGCGCGGGCCGGTGCCGACGGCCTTGATGACCGAGCGAAACCCTGCGTACGGTGTGCGGCCGCGACGGTCGGGCAACGCTGTGCTGGCCTCTGCGCGTCCCTGCGGGCTCATGTTCCCTCCCAGCGGTAGCCGACGCTGCGTACCGTCTTGATCCGCGCCGCATGCTCGGAGCCGAGCTTCGCCCGGACCCGCCGCACATGGACGTCGACCGTCCGCGCACCGCCGTAGTAGTCATATCCCCACACCCGGCTGAGCAGCGCCTCGCGCGAGAACACGCGCCGCGGGTGGGTGACGAGGAACTTCAACAGCTCGTACTCCATGTAGGTGAAGTCCACAGGCCGCGCGTCGATCGCCACCTGATACGTGGCGAGGTTCATCTCCAGGCTGCCGACTCGGACGACGTCCTCGTGATCGATCCCGTTGACCGCGCGACGAGCGCGAGCGATCCGGGCCTGCAGCTCGTCGGCCGAGAACGGCTCGACCAGCAGCTCGTGGCCTTCGGTGATGCCGATCCCCTCGGCAAGGCCGCCGGAGGCCAGCGCGACGAGCACCGGGACCTCGCCGAGGTCCTCGTCGGCGGCGAGCCGCGCGCACAGCTCCGAGCAGGAGGGTTGCTCCAGGCCATCGGCGAGAATGACCGCGAGCGCCGGCGCGCGGCTGCCACCGTCGGATGGACGCAAGGTGCCGTTTGCGGCGACGCGATGCGGGCTGAATCCGAGCTCTGCGAGCAGCCGCGACGTTCTCTCCGAGCCGTGCGTGCCGTAGATCCAGGCGTCGGTCACGACCGCGCGCCGTTGCTCGTCAGACGGTGGATGGAAGCGTTCATCGCACGTCCTCGCTCACAGGAGTCGCAGATAGCGAGAGCGGTCGAACTCCGTCACCGTGCGGCGCTCGTCGTCGAGCTCGCGGCGCTTGTTGGCGACGAAGACGTCGCAGAGGCGGTCGCCGAGCGTTTCGCGCGCGAGCTCGGAGTCGTCGAACAGGTCGGTCGCCTCGCGCAGGTCGAGCGGCAGCTGCGGCGCGCCGTTGGGCTGGTCGTCGATCGACTCGGCCTGCAGCTCATAGCCGCGCTCGATTCCGCGCAGCCCGGCGGCGAGAACGAGTGCGAGCACCATATACGTGTTGCAGGACGGGTCCGGCGAGCGCAGCTCGAAGCGCGCCCCCGCGGCCCGGCCGGGGCGGCGGGAGGGCACGCGGACGAGCGCGGCGCCGCCACGGCGCGTCCAGCTGACGAACGCCGGCGCCTCGAAGCCGGTCGCCAGGCGCCGGTAGGAGTTGATCCACTGGTTCGTGACGGCCGTCATCTCACGCGCATGCGCGAGGACGCCGGCCAGGAACGCACGGCCGGTCGGCGACAGCGGCTCCTTGGAGTCGGTATGGAAGGCGTTGCGGTCGCCTTCGAAGAGCGAGATGTGCAGGTGCATGCCCGAGCCGGGATGCGCCGCCAGCGGCTTGGGCATGAACGTCGCATAGGCGCCGAGCTCATGCGCGGCCTCCTTGACGGCGATGCGAAACGTCGTCACGGCGTCGGCCATCGAGAGGGCGTCGGTGTGCGCGAGCTGGATCTCGTGCTGGGACGGCGCGACCTCGTGGTGTGAGGCCTTCACCGGGATGCCCATCTGCTCGAGGTACTCGATCGTGAGGCGCCGGAAGTCCGAGCCGACGTCGAGCGGCGTGAGGTCGAAGTACGCCCCGTCGTCGAGCGTCGTCGGCGCCGCGCCGTTGCTGCCCAGCGGCCCGAAGATGAAGAACTCGACCTCGCAGCCGACCTGCATCGTGTAGCCGAGCCCGGCCGCATGCTCCAGGAGACGCCGCAGGGTCGCGCGCGAGTCGCCGCCGAACGGCCCGTCGTCGGGCTGGCGCACATCGCAGAACATCCGTGCGACGATCGAGTCCGGCTTCCACGGCAGAACCTGGAACGTGCGCGGATCCGGGTACGCGATGACGTCGTGCTCGCGCAACCGCGAGGCGCCTTCCAGCGACGAGCCGTCGAGGCCGACGCCGTCCACGAGCGCCGACTCGAGCTCGGAGACCGGAATCGAGATGCTCTTGAGCAGGCCGAGCACGTCGACGAACCAGAGCCGGATGAACCGCACCCCCCGTTCCTCGACTGTGCGCAGCACAAACTGCTCGCGACCGGTCACGCAATGAAGGTATGGCCGGCCCGAGGGTCTGTCATTGGCCCACTGGTCCCAACCCACTCGACATCCGGTCGAGTTGTTCACATGCCGTTCACACAAGGTGTGCGCCGTACGTAGCGGTGCGACGCGTCGTGGGGAGCGGTCGGACTACGCTCAGCCCTATGAGCCCCCGCATCCTTCCCGCCGGCGAGGCGTTCTGGCGCCCGTCAAATCACATGGGCGTGCTGAACACCGACCTCGGCAAACAGCTGGAATCCGACTCGCTCGCGGCGCGGATGTGGCGGCTCACGCCCGGCCAGGCGTCGACGAAGCACCGGCATTTCACGCAGACCGAGCTCTACGTCGTGCTCGAGGGAACGGGGCGGATCCGGATCGGCGACGAAGTTCACTCGCTTGAGCCGCTGTCCAGCGTTCTGATCGAGCCGGAGGTCGTGCGACAGGTGTTCAACGACACCGACGCGGACGCGCTCTGGCTCGTCGTCGGGACGCCGCCCGAGCTCGCGAACCCGCTCGCGATGACCGAGGAGCAGCTGGTTGTGATGTACCCCGACGGGCCGCGAGCGCTGCCGCCGGAGCTGAGTTAGCCGACGGGCTCGGGGCTCCGGGCTGCCCGCCGTGAGCGGCGTGAGCCGGAGACCCATATATGCTCGCCACCGATGACGCGCGGGGCCGCGACCCCCGAGCCCGCGCTCGGCGCGGCGTTCGAACCGCAGTTCGAAGAGCCGGACTGGCGGCGCCTTCCCGGCTATCGCGGCGTGACGGCGTGCGAATGGCACAGCGCACGCTGGCAGCGACGGCATTCCGTGCGAAGCGTGCCCGAGCTGGCGGCGGTGCTCGGCCGGGCGCTCGACGACGACCTGGCGGCGGACATCGTGCGCGATCAGCAGCGCCACGCCACGATGCCGATGCTCGTCCCGCCGCACATGATCAACACGATGCGCGAGGACGACCTGCGCGCCGATCCGGTGCGCCGCTACATGCTGCCCGCGCTGTCTGACCGCGATCCCGAATGGCCGAGTCATCCACGCTCGGGCCGTGACCCACTCGGCGAATCGGACATGTGGGCGCTGGAGGGGCTCGTCCATCGCTATCCGACGAAGGCGCTTGTCGAACTTGCGTCAGCATGCCCGCAGTACTGCGGGCATTGCACTCGGATGGACCTGGTCGGTCCGAGCACGACGCAGGTCAGCAAGCACGGCTTTCGTATGCGCCCTCGCGAGCGCTTCGCGGCGGCGCTCGACTACCTGCGCCGGACCCCCGCCATCCGCGACGTCGTGGTCTCCGGCGGCGATGTCGTAAACGTGCCCGTCCGTCGGTTGACCGAGTTCGTGTCGGCGCTGATGGAGATCCCGAGCATCCGTGATGTGCGGCTGGCGAGCAAGTCGCTGATTGCGCTGCCGCAGCACTTCCTGCAGCCGGAGGTGACGGTCGCGATGGAGCTGCTCGGCCGCCGCGCGCGCGATCGCGGCGTCGCCCTCTCGATGCATACCCACGCCAACCATGCCAATCAGATCACCCCGCTCGTCGCGCGCGCGGTGGCGCCGTTTCGGGATTGGGGATTTCGCGACGTGCGCAATCAATCGGTGCTTCTGCGCGGCGTCAACGACACCCCGGAAGAGATCCTCGCGCTGTGCCGTGCGACGCTCGACCACGCCGCTATCACCCCGTACCACTTCTATATGTGCGACATGGTTCCCGGCTCAGAGCACTGGCGCACGTCGCTGTGGCAGGCACAGGAGCTACAGCACGCGATCATGGGGCTGCTGCCTGGATACGCGACACCGAGGATCGTCTGCGATGTGCCGCGCGCTGGCAAGCTTTGGGTGCACCAGGTCGACGAGTATGACCGCGAGCGCGGAATCAGTCGGTGGAGCAAGCGCTACCGAACCGCGGCCGAGCGCGACGATCCGGAGGCCGACGGGCGCCGATATCGCTACTACGACCCGATTGACACGCTGCCTGAGGCTGGCCGCGCCTGGTGGCACGCGTCGACGCTGGAGCGCCACGTAGTAGCGACATCAGATACCGAGCCGCGCCCGGGCGGCACAGACGACACCGCCGACGAGCTCGTCGAACGTGACGCCGTACCGCTCGGCGAGGATCGTGACGTCGCCCCACCCCGGACGCAGCCCGGGTAGCGCGTTGATCTCCAGGAAGCTCGGTTCCCCGGCCGCGTCGACGCGCACGTCCACGCGCGCGAGGTCCCGGCAGCCCAGCGTGCGGTAGGCGCCGACTGCGACCTCGACAGCGCGCTGCACGAGCCGCGCAGGATGTTCGGGCGGCACGCGATAGTGCACCGCCGCGGCACTGGCGCGCTTGATTTCCGTCGAGAAGACGAACTCGGCGAGCTGCCCGCGACGAGGCACGATCTCCATGATGCCGAGCGGGGTCGCATCGGCGCCCGTACCGACGATCGCAACCGTGAACTCCGGTCCGGGGCAGAACTCCTCGACCAGCACCGGCTGCGCGTAGTCGTCGATCAGCCGCATGACGTGGGCGCGCAGCGACGGGGCATCGGTGACCCGCGACGACGAGCGCAACCCCATGCTCGAGCCCTCCGCCACCGGCTTGGCGATCAGCGGGAAGCGCAGCGTGACGTCCTCGTCTGGAGACTCGAGCACGGCAAACGCCGGCGTCGGGATCCCCGCGGCAGCGACGAGCGTCTTTGTCACCGCCTTGTCCAGCGCAGCTGCGAGCGTCAGCGGATCGCTGTGCGTGTACGGGATCGCGAGCATCTCGCATACCGCCGGGACGTGCGCCTCCCGCGATCGGCTGCCCTCACCCTCTGCCATGTTGAACACCAGCTCGCAGGCTCCGTCGAGCATCGCACGCAAGAACGACCGCCCGCCACCCAGATGGCGCACGTCGTGGCCCAGGCGCCCTAACGCGTCTGCAACGGCGTCTACCGTCGCCGCGGAGTCGTACTCCTCGTAGAGATCGTTGGGTTCCCACGGTCCCGTCGCCTGCGGAGCGAGGTCGTACGCAATCCCGATCTCCATCGGCGAGCCGTCACGCTACCGATCCAGCATGGCGTTGTTGTCGCAACGCATCCGCTGATCAGGCGCCACCGCACGTACTCATCTGGCTCTCATCGGGGCGCCGCGTGCACACCGATGGCGACCCGCTGCGCAGACCTCGTTCTGCGCGCACGTTCACGGTTTGCGTGCCGGTTGTTGCGCAGTCGCCGACGAACCGCCGTCCGAACGACGTTCACACAACGTTCATCGATCCGACGCGGCAGGGAAACCGCGCACGCCCAGTCTGCTCAGCAGTGCAGACCACCCCGACCCAGTGTCCCTACTGCGGCGTCGGCTGCGGCCTGCTGGCAGACGTCGAAGATGGCCGGCTGACCGCCGTTCGCGGCGACCCGTTTCATCCTGCGAACCGCGGCCGCACATGCCGCAAGCCACTCGGCCTGCCGTTCGCCGTCCACGCCCCCGACCGCGCGACCGTGCCGCTCTACCGCACCGACCGCGACGCGCGCTTCGAGCCCACCGGCTGGGAGGACGTGCTCGGCACGCTCGCCGGCCGCCTGGAGGCGATCATCGAGGAGCACGGCCCCGACGCGGTCGCGTTCTACATCTCCGGTCAGCTGCTGACCGAGGACTACTACGCGATCAACAAGCTCGCCAAGGGCTTCCTCGGGACGAACAACGTCGACTCCAACTCACGGCTGTGCATGTCCTCGGCGGTCGCCGGCTACAGCGGCGCGTTCGGCTTCGACGGCCCGCCGCCCGCCTACGCGGACATCGCACTGGCCGACTGCTTCTTGCTGCTGGGAACGAACACGGCGGCCTGCCATCCGATCGTCTGGGCGCGGATCCGCGACCGCCAGGCCGAGGGCGCGTTCCTCATCTGCGCCGATCCGCGCGTAACGCCGACGGCGAAGGGCTCGGACCTGCACCTGCCGGTTCGCCCGGGCACCGACCTCGCGCTGCTGAGCGCGATGCTGCACGTCATCGACCGCGACGGCCTGGTGGACGACACCTTCGTGGCACGGCACACGAGCGGCTGGGAGGAGGCGCGGGCGGTCGCGGTCGAGTGGCCGCCCGCGCGCGCCGCCGAGGTGTGCGGCGTGCCGGCCGAGCTCATCGAGCAGGCGGCGCACACGTTCGCCGGCGCTGGTGCAGCGCTCGCACTGTGGTCGATGGGGGCTAACCAGTCGACGGTCGGAACGCTCAAGAACCGTGCGCTGATCAATCTCTGCCTGGCGACCGGGCAGATCGGGCGGCCCGGCTCGGGCCCGCTGTCGCTGACCGGTCAGCCCAACGCGATGGGCGGCCGCGAGACGGGCGGCCTCGCGCACCTGCTGCCCGGCTATCGCAAGATCGCCGATCCCGTCGACCGTGCGGCGATGGCCGCGCACTGGGGAATCAACCCGTCGCGGATGTCCGACAAGCCGGGGCTGCCGGCCGTCGCGCTGTTCGATGCGCTCGAAGAGGGGCGCGTGAAGGCCGTCTGGATCATGGCGACCAACCCGCTCGTCTCGCTGCCCGACGGCCAGCGCGCCCGCGCGGCGCTGGAGCGGGCCGAGCTCGTCGTCGTCCAGGACCCGCACCACCCGACCGAGACGTCATCGCTCGCGCACGCCGTCCTGCCGGCCGCCGCCTGGCCGGAGAAGGAGGGCACGATGACGAGCTCGGAGCGGCGTATCGGGCTCGTGCGCCGCGCGGTCGCGCCGCCCGGCGAGGCCAAGGCGGACTGGGAGATCGTCGCCGCCCTCGCCCGTCACCTCGGGTTCGCCGAGCGCTTCGCGTGGCCTGACGCCGCCGCGGTCTTCGACGAGTTCGCGGCCTGCACTGCCGGGCGCCCGTGCGATCTCAGCGGGGTGTCGCACGATCGGTTGCGCCTCGAGGGCGGCCTGCAGTGGCCGTGCCCGGCGGTGGAAGTCGGAGACCCGCATTCCGGCACACCGCGGCTGTACGCCGACCATCGCTTTCCGACCGAGGACGGGCGCGCGCGCTTCGCCCCCACCCCGCACGCCGATCCGGCGGAGACCCCCGACCCGGATTTCCCGGTCCTGCTGACGACCGGCCGCGTCGCCGACCAATGGCACACGATGACGCGCACCGCCCACTCGCCCAGCCTGCTCGCATCGGCCGGCTCGCCCACCCTCGCCTGCCATCCGCTCGACGCGGTCGCCGCCGGCCTGGAGGAGGGCGCGCTCGCGCGGATCGTCTCGCGCCGGGGGGAGCTGCGCATGGCCGTGGCCTACGACGACGCGATGCCGCGCGGCGTCGCCTTCGCACCGTTTCACTGGGGCGCGATGCACGCCGCGGCGGGCGCGGGCGTAGTGAACTCGTTGACGCTCGCCGCTGTCGACCCGACCTCCGCCCAGCCCGAGCTCAAGGCGATCGCGGTGCGACTGGAGGCGGCGCGCCGCCGCGACGAGCCGGTCCATCGCCGCGCGCCCGCGCGGCCCAAGCGCCTCGTCGTCGTCGGCACCGGGATGGCCGGCCTGGCCGTGGTCGAGGAGGCGCTGCGCCGCCGGCCGTCCGAGGACTACCGGATCATCATGCTCGGCGAGGAGCCCGGGCCGTCCTACAACCGCGTCCTGCTGTCCAAGCTCCTGGCGCGCACATGTGGCGCCGGCGAGCTCGAGCTGCGTCCGCTCGCGTGGTACGCGGCTCACGGGGTCGATCTGCGCGGCGGCTGCCGCGCCGAACAGCTCGACCTGGACGAACGCTGCGTCGTCGACGAGGCCGGCGGTCGCCATCCCTATGACGCCCTCGTGCTCGCGACGGGCTCGCGCCCCTTCCTCCCACCGATCCCGGGCATCGATCTTCCTCACGTGGACACCTTCCGCACCTGGCGCGACGCCGACGCACTCGCCGCCACGGCGCCCGCCTCCCGCACCGTCGTCGTCGGCGGCGGGCTGCTCGGGCTCGAGGCCGCCGCGGGCCTGCGCGCCCATGGGATCGCCGTGACGGTCGTCGAGTTCGCCGGGCATCTCATGAACCAGCAGCTCGATCCCGGTGCTGCGGCGATCCTGCGCAAGGCGCTCGAAGCGCAGGGCATCGTCTGCATCGTCGGGCGCAGCGCCGCGCGGATCGAGTCCGACCGCGTCGTGCTGGATGACGGCAGCGAGCTGCCGGCGACGCGCGTCGTCGTGGCGACCGGCGTGCGCGCGGAGACGTCACTGGCCCGCGCGGCAGGGCTCCGCGTCGAGCGCGGGATCGTCGTCGACGACACCCTGCGGGCGAGCGCGCCGGGCGTCTGGGCGGTCGGGGAGTGCGCCGAGCACCGCGGCGTCGTCTACGGCCTGTGGGCTCCGCTCGCCGAACAGGCGCGCGTCGCCGGCGCGGGCATCGCGGGCGATCCGGCAGCGTTCCACGGCTCCGTCCCGGCGACGACCTTGAAGGTCAGCGGCGTCGACGTCTACGCCGGCGGCGAGTCCGCCGCCACGAGGCCCGACGGACACGACGAGATCGTCCTGAGCGACACGCGCCGCGGGGTCTACAGCCGGCTCGTCCTCGACGGCGAGCGCCTGACCGGCGCGGCGCTCGTCGGTGACGCAAGCGCGGCACGGGAGCTGTCGGATCTCCTGCGCAGCGGCGACCCGGTGCCGTCTGAGCTGCTCGAGCCGAGCGGATCGCGCGCCAGACCGATCGCCAGCGATCCCACGGCCACGGTGTGCTCCTGCAACGTCGTGACCGTCGGCGAGGTGCAGAAGGCGATCCGCCGCGATGGCTTGACGACGGTCGCGCAGGTCGGGTTGCGGACGCGAGCGACGACGGGCTGCGGCGGCTGCTCGCGCGATGTGCAGGAACTGCTCGACGCCGCGGCGAGCGCGGTCGCCGCGGAAGCGTAGAGCGCCGGCCGTGACGAGACCGCTACACCGTGCGCCGGGTCGTGTGTGTGCGCATGATCACGGAGCGCGCCCGGCGCGAGCGCCACAGTGTGCACATGCGCACCGCGTGAGGGTTCGGCGAATCGCTCGTTGAATGGCAGGACACATGGTCGCCGACCCGTGAGCATGAGACCCGGCGCGTCGCTGCGCTCCCGGCGCTCCAGCGGCTGTTGCTGACGACGGACGGCACCACGACAGCTGCGCTGGCAATGCTCCTCGGCGAGCCGATCGGCGTGCGCCTGCTCTGTCAGCACACGACGGTGCTCGCGCAGGACGACGACGAGCTGTCGCTGTGCGCCGGCGACGAGGTGCTCGATCGGCGAGCGCTGCTCCACGGCGCCGAATCGGGCACCCCGCTGTCGCGCCGGGGCAGCGGACGCGTCAGCCTGCTCGGCGACGCCGCCCACCCGATGTATCCAATCGCCCAACGGTGCCTCGCAGGCGATCATCGACGCGCGCGTCCTCGCGCACGAACTCGCCTGTAACGTCGATCCGGTCAGCGCACTCGTCGCGTACGAGCACCTGCGCCGGCCGCCTACGACCGCCCTCGTGCATGCCAACCGCCAGCACGGCCCCGAGCACGTCATGACCGTCGTCGAGGGCGCGCCCCCGACGGCTTTGCACAGATCGATGACGTAATCGGCCACGAAGAGCTGCGCACGATCGTTGCCCGCTACAGCCGCACCGCCGGCTTCGACGTGGACGAATTCAACGCGCGGCCGTCATGGAGCGTCGACGATGTGACGGCACCGACTCGATGACCAGGAGAGACAAACGAGATGCCGACCATCGACACGCAGATCGGTTATGCGCCGGTCAACGATCTCAGCATGTACTACGAGATCCACGGGCGGGGCCGCCCGCTGCTGCTCCTCCACGGCGCGTACATGACGATCGACACCATGGCCGCGATCCTGCCCGAGCTCGCCAAGACCCGGCAGGTGATCGCTGTCGAGCAGCAGGGGCACGGTCACACGGCCGATGTCGACCGCCCGCTCACGTATGAGCAGATGGCCGACGACACGTCGGCGCTGATCCGTCACCTGGGGATCGACGACGCCGACATCCTCGGCTACAGCATGGGCGGCGGGATCGCTCTGCAACTGGCGATTCGTCATCCGGACCAGGTGCGCAAGCTCGTCGTCGCATCCGCGTCCTTCACCAGCGACGGCATGCATGCCGTCGCTCTGGAGATGTTCCCGTCGATAACACCCGAGCTGTTCGCCGGGTCTGCGATCGAGGAGGCGTACCTTCGAACGGCACCTAATCCCGGGGACTTTCCCAAGCTGGTCGAGAAGCTCACGCAGCTCGACACGACTCCCTACGCCTGGCCGGAGCAGGACATCAGGGAAATCGCCGCCCCCACGCTGATCGTCTTGGGGGACTCCGACGGCATCCGCCTCGAGCACGCCATCACGCTCTTCGGCCTGCTCGGGGGCGGCGTGATGGGCGACCTCGCGGGCATGCCGAAGTCGCAACTCGCCGTGCTTCCCGGCACCGCCCACTTCGTCCCGCCCGGGTTCGGACTCCTCGATCGCGCCGAATGGCTGCTGGCGATGATCCCGCCGTTTCTCGACACGCCGATGCCGCAGAACGCGTGACGGGCCGGGATTGAACCGACGGACGACGGTTGCCTTCGCGTATCAGTGGCGCTCGGTGACCGCGACCGGAGAGCGCTGTTCGTGCCGAGCGCAAACGCAAGATGTGGGCGTTCTGACGGTTTCATGCCCCGCCAAGAGCTGCATCTGCTTCCGGGCCTCAGCAGCAAGAGCAGTCAATCGTCGTCTCCAGGGGCTCGATCCAGGCGATTTCGCGGGTTTGCTGCAATTGAGGACCGATATTGACCTAAATGGCGAATAGGGTCGCACGGATTCATCAGTCAACCGGAAGGGAGCAGCGATGCCCGAACGAGACCGATACATCCCCGGCGTCCCATGCTGGGTGGACACCAGCCAGCCCGATCCCGAGGCAGCCGTCGCCTTCTACAGCGAGCTCTTCGGATGGGAGTTCGAGGACGTGATGGCGCCGGGATCGGAGGGCAAGTACTTCATCGCCCGGATCCGTGGCGGCGCCGTCGCCGCCATCGGATCGGTCCCCGCAGCAGCGCCGCCTGCGGCCATGTGGAACACCTACGTCTGGGTGGAGAGCGCCGATGAGACCGCGTCGACGGTCCGTGATTTCGGCGGCAGCGTCGTGATCGAGCCGTTCGACGTCATGGACGCTGGCCGGATGGCCGTGTTCACCGACCCCGAGGGGGCGGCGTTCTGCGTGTGGCAGGCGAAGAAGCACACGGGCGCGCGGATCGTCAACGAGCACGGCAGCCTGAACTTCAACGACCTCAACACCCGCGACGTCGCTGGCGCCAGGCGCTTCTACGGCTCGGTGTTCGGCTGGGAGAGGCTCGAGCTGGAGGGCGGCTTACAGATGTGGACCCTGCCCGGCTACGGCGACCACCTCGAGCGCGACAATCCCGACCTCCGCAAGCACATGGCCGAGGCGGGCGCGCCGAAGGGCTTCGAGGACGTTGTCGCGTCGCTCGTCCCGATCGCGGACGACAAGCCGGACGTTGCCCCGCACTGGGGCGTGACGTTCGCGGTCGACGACGCGGATGCCATCGCAGACAAGACCACGGAGCTCGGCGGTACGGTGGTCGTCCCGCCCTTCGATGCCCCATGGGTCCGGATGACGGTCATCACCGACCCGCAGGGCGCAACGTTCACGGCGAGCAAGTTCGTACCTGAGAACCGCGACCTGGCGGCCCAAACTGACACGACGGTCAGCGCCGCCTAGGCAACGGGCGCGGCGAACACGGCGCCTGCACTACCCCGAAGGGCGAAAGCGGTCGCTCGGTCGCCCGCTTTCGCCCTCGGGCCCAACCGGGTCGGTCGCCGCCAGCTCCGTTCGGGCGACCGTCGCGCTCCATTGCGTGCCGCTGACTTGCCGCGAGCCTGGCCTCGGGTCAGGCTTCGATCTCGTCGATCTTCTTCGTCGCCACGTACTCGACCAACGGGCCACGCTTGCCCGTCTGGGTCGATCGTGATGTATCCCCTCTTGCGCAAGCGAGTCAGCCGGTTGCGCGCGGTGGCCACGTCGCACCCAAGGTAGTTGCGGACGTCCTCGTTGGCGATCCTCCGGTGCTCGAAGTCGATGAGCCTGACCTCGGCAGTACCGATTCGAAAGGCGTCGGTCTGAGCGACCCCTGCCAGCCGAGCCAGGACATCCTCGATCAGCAACACATAGCGCGAAGCTCATGCCTCGCGCTAGCCCCGTTCGAGTGTGCAGATCCGAGGGAAGCGCGGAGGAGGGATCGCAGCCGTCAGCGTGGCGATCGCGACGATTGCTTTCGTCCACTGCCGCACACGGCACGCGGCTATCGGGCGGACGATCCCGGCGACGTCTGTAGACCGTCCCACCCCCAGCGAGGCATCGCAGCGCCCGGAGCGCAACGGCGTCCTCGGCTGAATACGACAGGACGTCGTCCACGGCCCGGCGCATGTACGCGTGCAAGGCGGCACGGAAGGCGGGGTCCAGGGGCAACTCGGCGTCATCGGCGGCGCCGTCGAAGCAGCGCAGGAAGCGCTCGCCAAGATCGCCCATGTCCCCATTGCCCGCGTGCATCCGTAGGACGGCGGATTGCTCGCCACACGACTGCGAATAGGAGGGCGGCCCGCCCATCACCTCCGCCCAGTACGCGGCCAGCCGCTCCACGTGTCGCGGATGCTGGTCGGGATGCGAGAACGGATGGTTCAGCTCGGGGTCCTCGAGACACCGTGCGTGATGCGCTGCGGCAAGGGCAAGAAAGGCCGTCTCGCCCCCAACGAACTCGAACAGCGTGGGCGGCATCTGACGAGAATCGCACATCGGGCGGAGCAATCTCAATCGTCCAAGCCCGGTCGGACGCGGGAGACCAGGTGGGCTTCGAGCGGTAGCGTCACCACAGTGGGCATGCTGCTCCTGAAGCTGGCGCTGGCGCCCGCGCTGGTGGTCGGTGCGACCGTCGCGGGCCGGCGCTGGGGCTCACGCGCGAGTGGCATCCTGATCGCCCTGCCGCTGGTCGCCGGTCCGATCCTGCTCGTCATCACCCTGCAGCACGGCGAGGCGTTCGGTGCCCGCGCTGCGCGCGGCTCGTTGCTGGGTGTCCTCGCGCTGAGCGCGTTCTGCGTCGTATTCGCCCGCATGACGCGCCTGGGCTGGGCCTGGGCCGTGGCGGTCGGCTGGCTGACCTACGCCGCGGTCGCCGCCGCCGCGTCGAGATGGGACCCACCCCCGCTGGCCGGTCTCGCTGTCGCGCTTGCCGCGGTCGCTATAGCCCGCACGCTGTTGGGCGCCGACGATGGCGCGCGCGCGACGCCTCGTTCGCCGCCGCCGTGGGACCTGTACGCGCGCGCCGCGTCGACGGCCGTGCTCGTCATCACCATTACCACCGCGGCCGGCAGGCTCGGCCCCGCGCTCAGCGGTGTGCTGACGCCATTCCCGATCGCGACGAGCGTCCTGGCCGCGTTCACGCTCGCCCACGACGGCGCGAGCGCAGCGCGCGCGATGCTGCGCGGATTCGTCGGCGCCCTGCCGGCGTTCGCCGCGTTCTTCTTCGCCGTCGCCGTCGCGCTCACCTGAACCACGGGTCTCTCACGCCGTGCGTGCGCGACCCTGCCCACATGACCTCCGTCTCCGAGCTCCGACACGCAGTGACCCGACGACTCGCAGCTGCCGCGCCCGAGCGGATCGCCGCCGGTGTGTGGCTCATCCGCGGCGGCGTTACCCGCTCGCTGAACGTCTATCTGCTCGAGCAGGACGGAGGCGTGACCGTCTTCGACGCCGGCGAGAAGGGCATGGTCGACGCGATCATCGCCGCCGCCGAGCCGCTCGGCGGGATCGAGCGCGTCGTCCTGAGCCATGCCGACACCGACCACCGCGGCGCCGCGCCCGCGCTGAGCGCGCTGGCGCCCGTGCAGTGCCATCCCGACGCCATAGGGGAAGCGCAGGGCAGCGGCGGCCGCAGCTACTGGCGCATGGATCTGCTCCCGCCGGCCGTGCGGATCCTCCAGGGCTTCATGCACGAGCACGTCTGGGATGGTGGCCCGGTCACGATCTCGGCCACCGTACGCGAAGGTGACGAGATCGCCGGCTTCGAGGTAATCGAGTTGCCGGGACACGCTCCCGGCCTGATTGGCCTGTGGCGCGCAGCTGACCGGGTCGCGCTTGTCAGCGACTGCCTCTATGCGACGAGCATGTGGGGTCGCGCGGCAGATCCACACATCCCGCTCGACGCATACAACTTCGACACGAACCAGGCCCGCGCGAGCCTGCGCAAGCTCGCGGCGCTCGAACCGGCGCTCGTCTGCGTCGGGCATTCCGGCCCGCTCGCCGGCCCTGACCTGCGCGCGACGCTCGAGCGAGCCGCGGGCTGACCGGCGCAGGCTCCTCGAAGAACAGACCCCGCTACTGCAGGAACACCGGCGTCCCGACCTTCACCTGCCGGTAGAGCTCCTTGACGGCGTCCGGCGACATGCGGATGCAGCCGTGCGACGCCGCCGTGCCGAGCGACGCGATGTCCGACGTGCCGTGGATGCCCTCGCCGTCGTGGTAGCCCAGCCAGCGCGCCTCCAGCGGATTGCGCGGATCGCCCGCCGGGATCGTCTTGCCAGCGAGATCCCCCGCCCAGGCCTTGTTTGGCGCATGCCACGGCGGGTTGACGATCTTCTCCTCGATCTTGTAGCGGCCCGCCGAGGACTCCAGGCCCGCCTTGCCGACGGCGATCTGGAAGCGGCGTTCCAATCGCAGGTTCCTGTAGAGCCGCAGGACCTTCGCGTCGCGGTCGATCCCGATGACCCGCGGGTAGCGCTTCTTGAGGTCCGCGAGCGTGCGATCGGGACGCTCGGTCACCTTGACGGGCAACGTCACCCGGCGCGAGCCGGCGGGATCGGTGAGCCGATCCGCCAGCGCCGCCTGCAGCCGCGCGCGCTGGACGCTCACGCCGTTGCGCGCGTGGGTGCGGTCGAGCTTGCCACTACGCATGTCGATGTCGGCGTCGCGGGCGCCCCGATCTACGCGCCGCGCCACGCGCGCGACAAACCGTCCCAGCGTCTTGCCCGAGTACCTGACCCGCGCCGGCACCGAGGCGTCCACTTCGCCGCCGCCCAGCACGCGGCTGAACGCGCTGCCCTCGCGCCCGCGCTTGCGCGCCGCCTCGACGGTGCCGTTCACATCGAGCTTGAACGCCATGCTCGGCGCCTGCGGTCGCAGGACGAAGCGCTGCGCTCGGTAGGTCACGGTCACCGGCCGCTGAGCGCGGGGTGCGAGCTCACGCCGGACCCGGGCACGCGCCTGGTCCGGATCCAGGCCACCGACGTCGAGGCTGCCGATCCGGATGCCGTCGGCGATCCGGTCCGACCCCAAACTATCGATGGCGACGACTACGACGACGACCAGCACGAGAAGCCCGACCGCAGAACCGATTCCGACCATCCATCCGCGTCCCATGACTGCCTCCTCGTCCTCGAATGGCCCCCGGCGCGTGCTACCCGCCCGCGCGAAGCGCGACTCCCGCGGCTACGAGCTCTATGCGCCAGGAGCGTTCATCCCATGGAAACACTCACATCACGCCGACGAAACCCGCGCACGGCACCATCGAACGTAATGAGTGCCGGGATCGTCATCGTCGGTGGGGGGATCGCTGGCCAGGCGGTCTGCGAGGCGGTGCGCGCGCTCGATCGCGATGTCGAGCTCACGCTCGTCTGCGGGGAGTCCAGCGCGCCCTACGACCGCGTGCGGCTGTCGGAGATCCTCGTCTCGGGGGAGGATCCCGAGACCCTGCAGCTGCGCCCGGCCGAATGGTACGCCGACCACGACGTCGAGCTGCTCGTCGGCCGCAGAGTCACGTGGGTCGACCACGACCGTCGCGTCCTGGGAATCGACGATGTCGAGGAGCGCGGCTTCGACAAGCTCGTCATCGCCACCGGGTCGCAGCCACTCATGCCGCCGATCCCCGGCATCGACCTCGACGACGTCCACCCCTTCCGCGATCCCGCGGACTGCGAGGCGATCCGCAGCGCAGCAGCAACCGGCGATGTCAAGCGTGCGGCCGTCATCGGGGGCGGCCTGCTCGGCCTTGAGGCCGCACGCGGCATTGCCGCTCAGGGCTGCGCGGTGACCGTCGTACACCTGCTCGACCGGCTTATGGAGCGCCAGCTCGACGCCGGCGCGTCGGCGCTGCTGGCGCCCGCGCTGGCCGGTCTGGACATCGACGTCGAGTTCGAGCGCAACACGCAGCAGATCATCGGGCCGCAGCACGCCCGCGGCCTGCGCTTCACCGACGGCTCGGAGCTGGCGGCCGATCTTGTCGTCGTCTCGATCGGCATCCGCCCCGAGACGACGCTCGCGCGCTCGATCGGCCTCGTCTGCGACCGCGGGATCATCGTCGACGACGGCATGCGCACGAGCGTGCCCGGCGTGCTCGCGGTCGGCGAGTGCGCCCAGCATCGCGGGATCGTCTACGGCCTCGTCGCGCCGATCCATGACCAGGCGCGTGTCGCCGCCGCGACGCTGACAGGCTCGGACGCGTTCTACCTCGGCTCGGTCCCGAGCGCGAAGCTCAAGGTCGCCGGCATCGACCTCGTCTGCGCCGGCGAGGCCGTCGGCGACTACCAGGCCGTCGTCACCGACGCTGCCACCGGCGTCTACCGCAAGCTGTCGGTCCGCGACGGGCGCATCGTCGGCACCGTCCTGCTCGGCGACACGCGCGGATCGGAGTCGCTGGTCGCCGCCGTGCGCTCCGGCGATCTGATCGACAATCCGCTGCAGGCGCTCGCCGACGCCTCGCTCGCCGGACCCGCGGACCTGCCCGACACGGCGCAGATCTGCGACTGCAACGGCGTCTGCAAGGGCACGCTGATCGAGGCCGTCACCGAGGGCGGCTGTGCGACGCCGCGCGAGGTCATGGCCGTCACGCGTGCGGGAACCGGCTGCGGCTCCTGCCGGCCGGCGGTCATCGAGATCGTCGCGGCCGCGACGGGCGGGCTCAGCGACGAGCCGACCTATCTGTGCCCGTGTCGCAAGCAGACCCGCGAGCAGCTCGCGGCGCAGATACGCGAGGACGGCATGCAATCCGTCAGCGAGGTTGCGGACGCGTGCGGCACGGGCCGCGAGTGCGGCGTCTGCAAGCCCGCGCTGGCGTACCTCGTCTCCGAGGTCTGCGCGAACACGCACCGCGAGGAGCGCGACGCGCGCTTCATCAACGACCGCGTGCACGCGAACATCCAGCGCGACGGCACGTTCTCCGTCGTGCCGCGGATGTACGGCGGCGTCTGCACGCCCGACGAGCTGCGCCGGATCGCCGATGTCGCCGACAAGTACGAGGTCCCGCTCGTGAAGGTCACCGGCGGTCAGCGCCTGGACCTGCTTGGCGTGCGAAAGCAGGATCTCCCCGACATCTGGCGCGATCTCGGGATGCCCTCCGGGCACGCCTATGCCAAGGCCGTGCGCACCGTCAAGACCTGCGTCGGCACCGACTTCTGCCGCTTCGGCCTCGGTGACTCGATCGGCCTCGGGATCGAGATGGAGAAGCTGTGGGAGGGCCTGCATACGCCGCACAAGGTGAAGTCCGGCGTCTCGGGCTGCCCGCGCAACTGCGCGGAGGCAACGGTCAAGGACATCGGCTGCGTCGCCGTCGAGGGCGGCTGGCAGGTCCGCGCCGGCGGCGCCGCCGGCGGCAACGTACGCGAGGCCGACATCCTCGCGACCGTGCAGACGCGCGCCGAGGCGCTGCGGGTGGCGACGACGTTCCTGCAGTACTACCGCGAGAACGCGGACTACAAGGAGCGCACGTACGACTTCATCCCGCGGATCGGGCTGGACAAGGTACGCGAGATCGTGCTCGGCGAGACCAGCGGCGCCGCCCTGCGCGAGCGCCTGCGGATCGCCAAGGCGGCCGTCAAGGACCCCTGGATGGAGCGCGACGATCCGTACCATCCACGCCAGTTCGACGACCTCGATACGCCCGAGGACGGAGACTTCGCCGAGCCCGCGCTCGTCGGCCCGCCGGCTGGAGGCGAGCGATGAACTACGCCTGCCTCGTGGACGACATCCCGCTCGGGGAGGGTCGCGCGATCACCCTCGACGGGCGCCGGATCGCGATCTTCCGCACGAGCGCCGGCTGGTACGCGCTCGACGCCGTCTGCCCGCACCGCGGCGGACCGCTCGCCGACGGGATCGTCTGCGACCGCGCGGTCATCTGCCCGCTGCACGACCGCCGCTTCGACCTCGCGAGCGGCGCCCCGCTCAGCACGGGCGACGGTGTCGCAGCGCACGCCGTGGAGGTTCGCGGTCAGCGCGTGTTCGTCGAGCTCGCAGACGTGCAGCAGCGAGCTGCGCGCGCGGCCTAGACGCCTCGCGCTCCCGGAGATGTGCGGCTGTGGATCCCACGGCGGGCGATCTGGCTAGTGGCTTGCCCGGCGCAGCGTTACTGTGCAGCGATGGGATGCCCATCCGGGTTCCCGTCCAGCTCGCGATGAGGGGGTGTCAACCCGCATGGCTCGACCGATCATGCTTGGAATAGTCGGCGACTCGGCGTCCGGGAAGACGACGCTGAGCAAGGGCCTCGTGCGCCTCCTGGGCGAGGACGCCGTCACCCACATCTGCACCGACGACTACCACAAGTACGACCGCCGTCAGCGGGCTGAGCGCGGGATCACCCCGCTGAACCCCGACTGCAACTACCTCGACATCATGGCCCAGCACCTCCTGTGCCTGCGCGTCGGCGATCCGATCCTCAAGCCCGTCTACCAGCACACCAACGGCACGTTCGGGCCGCTCGTCTACCTGCAGCCCGAGCGCTTCACGGTCGTCGAGGGACTGCTCGGCTACTACACCGACGAGATGCGCGAGGCCTATGACGTGCGCGTATACCTCGATCCGCCGGAGTCGCTGCGCCGCCAGTGGAAGGTCGACCGCGACTGCACCAAGCGCGGCTACACGACCGACGAAGTGCTCGCCGACCTCGATCGCCGCGAGCCCGACTCCGCGGCGTTCATCCGCCCCCAGCGCCTGCACGCCGACATGGTCGTCTGCCGGATGGAGAGCGAGGACGACCCCTTCATCCTCGACGCCAAGCTGACGCTGCGCGACACCCTCGACCACCCAGATCTGACGCCCTTCGTCGAGGAGAGCGACGGCGCGATCACGCTGACGGAGAACGACGGCGAGAGCATCCTCTCGATCCCAGGTGCGCTCCCGCGCGAGCGCGCGGCCGCGATCGAGGAGGACGTCTGGGATCGCATGCACTTCGCCAGCCACCTGCGCTCGGACGAGCTCGGCGAGTTCACGGTCGGCAAGACCGTGCATCGGTCCGAGTCGCTCGCCCTGGTGCAGCTGCTGATCGTCTACCACCTGACGACCGCGCGGGCCAAGGTCGCGCTCGGCGGTGACCCGACCGCGGACGAGCGCGCGCCGGTGCCGCACGTCTCGCAGAACTGAAGCTGCGGCGCTACCCCACCTCGGCCGCCGCCGGCAGCCGCTGGACCTCGATCTCTCCGACGAGCTTCTCCACCTTGTGCGGGTCAACGAGCCCGGCCCCCAGTCGCTGGACCGACTCCGCGCCGCAGGCGACTCCGAAGCGCAGACACGCCGGCGGCGACTTGCCGGCGTAGCGTGCGGCGACGTAGCCCGCGAGGAACGCGTCGCCCGCTCCGACTGTGGCGACCGCCTCGCGCGGGGCGATCCGCACCCGGTGCAGCACCGCCTCGCCGTCGATCAGCACCGACGCGAAGCAGCCGTCGGGAACGGTCATGATCGCCTCCTGAGCGCCGAGCGCGACCATCTCCCGCACCGCGATCACGCGATCCTCGTCGTCGTTGAACTCGTGGCCGACGAGCTCCTCGGCCTCGAGCACGTTGGGCGAGACGACGTGCGGCTCGGCGCGGACGGCGTGACGCAGCGGGTCGCCGTCGGTGTCGATCACGACGACGAGCCCGAGCTTGCGCAGCTCCTTGATGAGGTCGGCGTAGACATCGGAGTTGACGCTGCGCGGCAGCGAGCCGGCGAAGACGACGATCGCGGCGCCCCGCGCGAGGTACATGAGCTTGTCGCGAAACAGCTCCAGCTCGCGCGCGCTGACTGCCGGGCCGCGTTCGTTGATCTCGGTCTGCTGGCCGTTGGTCGGATCGAGCACCGCCGTGTTCGTGCGCGACTCCTCGCGGATGCGGACGAAGTCGTTGAGGATCGCCTCGTCCGTCAGCGCCTCGACGATCCGCGTCCCCGTCGCGCCGCCGGCGAAGCCCGTTGCGATCACGGGCTGGCCGAGCGTCTTGAGCGTCCGCGCGACGTTCACGCCCTTGCCTCCCGGGAGCGTCGTCTGGTCGACGGTCCTGTGGCGGCGCCCCAGCCTGAAGTTCGGCACCGAAAGCGACTTGTCGATCGCCGCGTTCAGCGTGACGGTGATGATCATGGAACCGGTGTTTCCTCTCGGCGGCGAGTCCGCCGATTCTCCGCGTCCAGCGCTCGCCGGCGATTCATGGCCCGGCGTCGCAGGAGCACCAGAGGGAGGCTACAGGCCAGAAAGAGTAGCAGCGCGAAGAGCGTCTCTGTCCGGCCCATGAGATCGCCCAGGCGCGCCCCGACACCGGCCTCCTCGACCGGCTCGGCGTTGACGACCGGCGCCCGCGCGAGCACCTTGGTGCCCCTGCGAACGATCGCGGTCCCGAGCCGCGTGCCACGCGGCAGCGGCCCGTCGACCTCGGGTGGCAGGCCGGTCACCTGCACGCTCGTACGCGTGCCGGTCCGCACCACGCGCCGGACGGTCGCCCCCGCGATGACGTTGACGAACTCGCCGTCGCGGTAGCGCAGCGGGATCTTGCCGAGCACGCGGCCCTCGGGCAGCGCGGTCACGCGGTCATAGCTGCGCAGCCCGTAGCGCAACAGCGCGAGCGAGTCGGCGTCGCGGGCGCTCTCCGTCGGCTCGCCGAGGACGACGCTGACGACGGTCACGCCACTGCGCGTCGCCGACCCGACGAGGACGTAGCCGGCCTTGTTGGTGCGTCCGGTCTTGACGCCGTCCACGACGTCGACGCGGCGCACGAGCGTGTTGCGGTTCAGGACGGTGCGCTTGCGCACGCCGCTGCGCAGCGTGGCAGCTGGCAGGTCGACGGTGCGGCGAAAGAACTCGTAGCCGCGTAGCCGGACCGCAAGCGTTGCGAGATCACGAGCGCTGGAGTAGTTGTGCGGGTCATCGAGGCCGATCGGATTGGCGTAGTTCGTGTCGCGCAGTCCCATCGCCGCCGCGTGGCGGTTCATCTCGGCGACGAACGAGTCGATCGAACCAGTCGTGCCGACGGCGAGCGTCGCGGCCGCGTCGTTGGCACTTGGAAGCAGCGTCGCGCGCAGCAGGTCGCGGACGCTCATCCGCTCGCCCGTCGTCAGGCCGATCTGCGACTCGGCCGGCAGGGCGTTGTAGGGAGCGGCGCTGAAGACGTCGTCGAGGTCGTCGCGCTGTAACGCGACGAGCACCGTCATGAGCTTCGTCGTCGAGGCAATCGAGCGCCTGTCGCGCGAGTGGCGTGCCAGCAGCACATCGCCCGTCGATGCCTCCATGACGACCGCCGCCTTCGCCTGGAGGCGCGGGCCGCCGGAACGACTCTGGGCGTGCGCACCCGGCGGTGCAACGAGCAGCGCGATCGCCGCCCAGAGCAGGACAGTCCGCGCCTTCACCGTGCGAGCGTGAGTTTCTGGCCGGGGCGCATGCTCCGCGGATCGAGCGTGGGGTTCAGCTCGAGCAGACGGTCCACGCTCATGCCCGCGTGGCTGGCGATCGGTGTCGGAGTGTCTCCGTCGCGGATGGTCAGCAACGCGAGCAGCGCAGGCAGCGCGCAGTGCTGATGATCGACGTCCTGCATCGTGAGCGAGAGCATACGCGCAGCTATGACAGCGCCCATGCGGCTGCTCGCAAACGCTCGGCTTCGGCGCGCGCCGCGGCGGCCGGTTCGCCCCCGTGCGACTCGTGCGCCGCGGCGATCGAGCGCGAGGCGCTGACGAGCCCGCCGGCGCGACCCGGGGCGAACGCCGGCGCCAGATCCTCGACCCGCCCGCCCTGCGCGCCGATACCCGGCAGGAGCAACGGCGCGTCGGGCATCAGCTCGCGCATCCGGGCGACGTGCTCGGGAGCCGTCGCTCCGACGACGGCGCCGACGTCGGCGAGCCCGCTCCCTTCCCCGGCTTGGCCGAGCTGCGCCACGATCTGCGCGAGGCGCTCCCAGACCGTTCCGCCGCCGTCGAGCTCGAGATCCTGGACGTCGGCGGCGCCCGGGTTCGAGGTACGGACGAGCACGAAGACACCCGCGTCGACGGCACGGGCGCCATCGACCATCGGCTCGAGCGCGTCCACGCCGAGCAGCGGGTTTGCCGTGAAGGCGTCGACCCCGAGGCCGCCGACGTCGCCGAAAGGCGTCGGGGTGCTGCCGACGAGCGCCCGCGCGTAGGCCGCTGCGGAGACCGAGATGTCGCCGCGCTTGCCATCGGCGATCACGAGCAGGCCGGATGCCCTGGCGTGGTCCACGACGGCGGCGAGCACCGCCCAGCCGTCGGCGCCGAGGCGCTCGAAGCACGCGAGCTGGGGCTTCACGGCGACGCAGGCCGGGCCAGCCGCGTCGATCAGCGCGGCGCAGTGCATCGCTACGGCGCTTGCAGCCCGCCGCACCGCCGGCCCCTGCGCGGGGGCCCGCTCGACGGCGTCGGGCCACAGCCCGGCAGGGTCGGGGTCGAGCCCGAGGACGATCTGCGACTCGCGCTGCGCGACGCGCTCGGCGAGCCGGTCGCCGAAGCTCACCGGGAGCGCAGTGGCGGCGTGATCACGTGCGGACGGCCTGCTTGAGACTCGAGCCGGACGTGAACTTCGGCACGCGCGTAGCCGGGATCTGCATCTGCTCGCCGGTGCGCGGGTGCACGCCCTGGCGCGCGGCGCGCTCGGCGACGGTGAACTTCCCGAAGCCGGCCAGCGAGACCTCGCCGCCGCGGCTGAGCACGCCCTCGACGGTGTCGAGCACGGCATCGAGGGCATCGCTCGCCTGCCTGCGGGTGAGGTCAGTCCGAGCGGCGACGGCGTCGACGAGTTGTGACTTCGTCACGAAAGAAGCTCCTTGGGGATACGGGGCTTGGAACGGATCGAAGCTAGCAGCACGACCGGACCGCTCCGGATCGGGCAGGATGCGAGCCGTGCCCCTGAACCGGATCGCCTGGCTCGTCACGGTCGCGGCTGCGCTGATCACAGCGCTGTTGCTGTTCCTGTCGGGCTACAACGGCTACGCCGCCCTGGCGATCGCCGTGGGCGTATCCGCGGCGATCAACCTGCGCTGAGACTGGGCTGCGGTCAGCTTCCACGCGCCCGCGCGCTGGCTCGGTCGGCCCGGGCTCGAGCTCTCGGAGCCTTCTTATTGACGTATCGATAATCGTTGCGTATCGCTTGTCGATAGCAACGACTGTCGATAAGGAGTTTCGCCGTGAAACCGCCCAGCCCGTCCTACGCCGCGACCGTGGCACATCGCCTGACGACGTTCATGCTCGTCGCCGCGATCGCGGTTGGCGTGCTCGCAACCGTCGACGCCGTGCGCGGAGGGCCGCGGAACATCACCTTCTACGCCAGCGCGCCACTGGACTACAAGTTGCTGCCGAAGGGCGTGTACGCCAACAGCGAGCAGCGCACGGGGATGGTCATCAAGCACCCGACGGCGCGCGAAAAGCGCCTCGCACTCGCCGCCAACCTCGTCCCGCTGGCGCTGGCGCTGCCGCTGCTGTGGCTGCTGCGCGGGATCGCTCGGTCGATGCGCGACGGCGACCCGTTCGGACCCGAGAACGTCCGCCGGCTGCGCGCCATCGGCGTTCTGCTGATCGTCGGCAGCGTCGCCGTCGGGTATGCCGGCGGAGCGCTGCAGAGCGCGCTGGCGGATCCCTACACGCGCTCGCCGTTCTCCTCCGTGCGCACGCCCGGATTGCTACCGGCCGACAGCGATCTGCCGTGGATCCCGCTTCTCTGCGGTCTTGGGGCATTCGTTCTCGCCCAGGTCTTCGCCCACGGGGTGCGGCTGCGCGAAGACGTCGAAGCGACGATCTGAGATGCCGCCCGAACCGTCCGACGACAGGATCGGCGTTCATCTCGACCGCCTTCTCGAGCGGCGCGCCATGACGCTGACCGAGCTCGCCGACCGAGTTGGCGTCACCGTCGTGAACCTGTCGATCCTCAAGAACGGCCGCGCGCGCGCGATCCGCTTCTCGACGCTCGCCGCGCTGTGCGATGCCCTCGACTGCCAGCCCGGCGACCTGCTCACGTGCAAGCCGGCGGCGACCTCGGGTGCGGCGCCCGCTTCCTGACGGGCGCACTGTCTGGGTAGCAGGAGCATCGCAGTTGAGTACCTGATTACTCACGACGACGGGCGCCGTCGCCGCGACCATCGGCCGGCAATGACCTGCGAACGACATGCTCGGCGCGCGACAGCGGCGGTCGTCCCCTCCCCGTGCCTCGGGCCTGGATGTGGGGCCTACTACGGCAGCGACGTCCTCGGGCTGGTGTGCGCCATACAACCGACTCAAGGAGGTCCCTCTCATGCAAGGTAGATTGCGTTTCTGGACGATCACGGGGCTAGTGCTGGCGGCGCTGTCGCCGTCTGCCGCCCTGGCCGACGATGATGCGAGCGAGCTGCCCGTCAACGTCCAGCAGGCGGCCGGCACAAGTGCCGCTGCGATCCAATCCGCGGTCGACGCGTATCGCAACGACCTCGGCACACTCAATCCGGCCACCCCGGGCTCTGTCGGATCTGGCCGGCGCGAGATCGCATGGGATGGGGTTCCGGACGCTCTTTCGGCGCCGAATCTGCTGCCGGGCGACTTCTTCAACGTGACCTCGCCCCGCGGTGTGGTCTTCTCGACGCGCGGCACGGGCTTTCAGGTCAGCGCAAACGCCGGTGTAGCGCCGATCGAGTTCGACAATCTCAACCCCACGTACTCGGGCCAGTTCACCCCGTTCAGCCCGCAGCGTCTGTTCACGCCGCTCAACAGCAACGAGCTCGTCGTCCGGTTCTTCGTGCCGGGCTCGCAAACGCCGGCCACCTCAACCGGATTCGGCGCCGTATTCAGCGACGTCGACCGGCCCGGGACCAAGATCTCCTACTTCGACGCCCGCGGCCGCAGGCTGGGGACGTTCGCGGTCCCGGTCAGCCCTGGCAGGGAGACCCTGTCGTTCCTCGGCGTGCGCTTCCTCAAGAATCGCGTCGCAGCCGTGAAGATCACCAGCGGCAACACGAAGCTCGGCCGCGACGAAGGTCGGGGTCGCGATGTGGTCGTCATGGACGACTTCATCTTCGGCGAGCCCACCCCGTAGGGCCTTCTTGACCCTGCGCACCACGCCGAGCGGCGCGGTGCCCTTCATAGCGGAGGGGCGGGGCTACGCCCCGCCACTCTTCATTTTGGAAGGCACTGCATGGGATTTCTGGGTTACATGAGCATCTTTGGCGAGAACCTGACCCTGGTTGTTTTGGTCAAGGTCGCGGGCTCATGCACTCCCCATGGGGCCTTCGTTCGATTTTCACGCTTGGGATGAATTCGAACCTCGCCTGTACGACGCGACCTTCACGAGACGCCGTGCGGCACAACCTCATCACGTGGACGTTCGCGTAAACGGCGGTGGCGGTCGTCACAGCAGCCGCAATGGACTGCGATGACGTCGGTCATCCCTTACGTGTCTGGGGCCTCGCGGGTGTCCAAAGGCAGACCTCCGTTAGCTCGATCGCCGGATCTCAAGTCTACGAGCGAACGGTTCGACGTCAAGCGTGTACTAGGTTGCAGCCATGGACTACAAGCTCGAGCTCGTAAGCGTTCCCGTCTCCGACGTCGACGCGGCAAAGGCGTTCTACACGGAGAAGGTCGGCTTCAACGCCGACCATGACCACCGCGTCAGCGACGAGATCCGCTTCGTGCAGCTGACCCCTCCGGGATCGGCGTGCTCGATCGCGATCGGCACCGGGCTCACCCGCGCTGAGCCCGGTTCGGCGCAGGGCCTCCAGCTCGTGGTCGCCGACGCCGCCGCCGCCCATGCGGAGCTGTCCGGCCGCGGTGTCGACGTCAGCGACGTTCAACAGTTCCCGTGGGGCTCATTCGTGTTCTTCAGCGACCCGGACGGCAACGGCTGGGCGATCCAGGAGCCGCCCCCGCGCGTGTAGCCGCGGGCCGACTTGGACGCGTAGACACGTGGCGTAGCCCCGTTCGAACCTGCATCCGGGATGAGCCGGGTGGGTAGCCACGCTGCGTGGCTACAAACGAGAGATTCATGCCCGTGCCCGCGAGGGCTGTATGGGAGGCACTCGCAGACCCCGGCAGCTACGGCTACTGGGTCGTGGGATCCAAGGTTATTCGCGATGCCGACCCGGCTTGGCCGGCACCCGGGGCGAAGTTCCATCACACGATCGGCGTTGGACCGCTGACGGTCAGCGACCACACCGAGTCGCTCGAGGCCCAGCCGCCGCGACTGCTGCGGATGCGCGCGCACGGCCGTCCGCTGGGGACGGCTCAGGTCACGTTGCAGATGACGCCGAGGGACGGCGGAACGCTGGTGCGGATGACCGAGAACCTCGACGGGATATTCGCCGTCCTCAACCTCAACCCGGTTGTTCACGTGGTCACGAAGGCGCGAAACGCCGAGTCGCTGATGCGTCTCGAGGAGCTCGCGCTGCGTAGGGCACCGTGAGCTTCCGTCGCACTGGCACGCCGAGCTCGTTCTGGATCGCCACCGGTCCGAAGCAGACTTCGTTCACGGAGCTCGATGGAGCCGTCCGCGCTGACGTCGCCGTCATCGGCGGCGGTATCGTCGGCATCACGACGGCCCTGCTGCTCGTGGAGGCGGGCGCGCGAGTGTCCTGCTGGAGGCAGATCGGCTCGGGCACGGCGTGAGCGGCCACACGACGGCGAAGGTCTCCTCCCAGCACGGCATGATCTACTCGCGCCTACGGTCCCGCTTCGGCGCCGACGGTGCGCGCGCCTACGCGCAAGCCAACGAGGCCGCGTTGCAGTGGATCGCAGACCGGGTCAGACGCGACAAGATCGAGTGCGACTTCCGCCGCCGGACGTCGTATGCCTACGTCACGTCGCCATCGAAACGCTCCTACGCCGAGGAGGAAGCGCTGGCCGCACGCGAAGCACACCTCGCGGCTGGGCTGGTGCAGTCGACGCCGCTGCCGTACGACGTCGAGGCCGCCGTACGCGTCGAGAACCAGGCCGAGTTTCATGTCACCAAGTACCTGCTCGCGCTCGCGGACGACACGGCCCGCGGTTGCGACGTCTTCGAGCAGTCGCGCGCCGTCGAGGTCGATACAGACGAGCACTGCGTGGTCAAGACCCCCGGCGGACGCGTGGTGGCCGACCAGGTCGTCGTCGCGACGCACTATCCGTTCCTTGACCGGTCCCTGGCATTCGCCCGTGTCCATCCGCAACGCTCCTACGTGATCGTCTGCCGGATAGCGGGAACGCCGCCGGAGGGCATGTTCATCAGCGCCGACGGGCCGACCCGCTCGGTCCGCAGCGTTCCGCTCGACGGCGAGGAACTGCTGCTCGTCGGAGGCGAAGGTCATCGCGCCGGCAAGCGTGGAGACACCGAAGAGCATTATCGACGGCTCCAGACTTTCGCCCGCGAGCATTGGGACGTTCGCTCGGTCGACTACATGTGGTCCTCCCAAGACGCGACGACGCTTGACGGCGTCCCCTACGTCGGGCGCCTTACGCCACGCACCGAACGGGTGTTCATGGCGACCGGCTTTGCCAAATGGGGCATGACAGGCGGCACCGCGGCCGCGTTGCTGCTCGCCGACCTGGTGCTCGGTCGCGAGAATCCGTCGGCGGGGCTGTTCGACCCCTACCGCCTCACGTTGCGTGCTTCTGCGCCTCGGCTTCTGAAGGAGAGCGTCGCGGGCGGGCTGCACTTCATCGGTGACCGGATTCCGACGTGCAACCGGCGATCGATTACCGACCTGCAGCCCGGCGAAGGTGACATCGTGCGCGCCGACGACGAGACGGTGGCTGCCTACCGCGACGAGGACGGCGTTCTTACGGCTGTCTCACCGACGTGCACGCATCTCGGCTGCCGGGTCAACTGGAACCGCGCGGAGCGCAGCTGGGACTGTCCCTGCCACGGGTCGCGTTTCGCGCCGTCGGGTGAGGTGCTCCAAGGACCGGCGGTCCACCGGCTCGAGCGCAGGCCGGTCGACTGAGATGCCGTTCTACGGCGATTGCCAGAGCGCCCAGATCGCGGCGAGTCCCCGACGGTGCTTCGACGCCCTAACTGATTTCGAGCGTCTACCCGAATGGCAGCGCGCGGTCAAGGACGTACGCGTGCTCGAACGCGATGCGAAGGGGCGCGGGACCGTCGTCGAGTACGTGGTCGACGCGCGCTTCAAGACTGTGCGCTACCGGTTGCGCCAGGTGTACGACGAGCCGCACCGGCTTGCCAGCGAGTACCTCGGGGGAGACTTTCGCGACTTCTGCGGCGAGTGGCGCTTCGAGCCGTTGGGCGACTCCCACACGCGCGTGGAGCTCGATCTTCGCATCGATCCTGGGCGCTTCGTTCCGAGGCTGCTGCGCGCCGGGATCGCCGACGCCGTCATGCGCCGCGCGCTGCGCGATCTCAAGTCCTACGTGGAACCGTAGCCCAGGTTAGGGCGCCTCAACATGCTCGGTCTCGAGCCGCCGCTCAAGGGGCGGTTGGTAGCGGCGCGCAGGCGCTCGAGCGCCTGGCGCACAATCCGCGAGACCTGCATCTGGCTGACACCGAGGAGCAAGCCGATCTCGGCCTGCGTCAAGTCCTGCTCAAAGCGCAGGCGCAACACCTCGCGCTCGCGCGGGGTGATCTGCCGCTGCAGCGTGGCGAGCATCGCGCGCTCTTCCGCGCGCTCGAAGCCGTACTCCTCGACGCCGATCGAGTCGCCGAGCGTCGACCCATCATCGTCGGTTCCGCGAGGCGCTTGGAACGAGAGCGTGCGGTACGCGCCGCCTGCCTGCAACGCCTCGAGGACAGATTCCTCGTTCGAGCCGACGACCGCAGCGATCTCCGCTACCGACGGCTGGCGGCCCAGCTCCTCGGCCAGACGTCCGACGGTGTGATCAACGCGCAGCGACAGTTCCTGCAGGCCGCGCGGCACACGCACCGCCCACGTGCGATCGCGAAAGTAGCGCTTGATCTCTCCGAGGATCGTGGGCACCGCGTAGGAGGGGAACGCGATCTCACGTTGTGGATCGAAACCATCGATCGCCTTGATGAGCCCGAGTGACGCGACCTGCAAGAGATCGTCGAAGGGCTCGGTCGAGCGCCGGTAGCGCAACGCCAACGAGCGCGCCAGCGGCATGAAGCGGGTCACCAGTTGCTCACGTGCCAGCTTTTCGCCGTTAGCAGCGCGCCGCAGAAGCTCGCGTTCCGTGCGCCTGGTCAACTTCTCATGGACATCAGCGCAGCCTGCAAATCGTTGGGGAATGTCAGCGGTTTCGCGTGTGACCACGCTGTACCTCCAGGTCTGTTGGCACGCGCTCGGAAGCACGCTGCGGACGATCGTCAGATGGCACGGGAGCAGCAGCGACGTGTTCAGGCGGCCGGGTGCGCAGCGAGTGCGCACCCGGCTGCCACTACGGCGTTGGGCGCCGCGAAGATCACCGACTAAAGGTCGCGCCGGCCGGCCGTGTCCGCGTGTAGGCGTCACGGCTTCCGCCTTTGGCCAGCCCGCGGCTGACGATGTACGCCGCCGTGACGATCGAGACATACAGCCAGGCGTCCCTGGCGATGAACTCGTCGGTCCCGCTCGTGTCCCCGCCCTTGATGATGGCGGCGGCGAGCAAGATGCCGATCACCACGACGATGAAAGCGGCGAACTCGGTGGTCTTGTTCGAGTGCTTCGTCTCGGTCGTCAGACGCTGTGGTGTTTCCGATGAAGCCGCGCGTGCGGGTGCTGGAGATGTTGCGGCCATGATGTGCTCCTTCGAGGTATTGGGGTGCTTCTACGTCGCACTGTCACGAGAGGCAGTGCGTCTGACGGGGTACCGCACATCGCGCCGCCTACGGCAGCGCCATCGGCAACACTCGGTCCGGTCATGGAGCTGCGACATCGTGCTGCGCTGTGCTCTGGGTGCTGCTCTACGCGAATAGGCAGCTGGTCCGATCTGCAGCGCAGTCGTCTTCAGCTAAGAAACAGGCGCCCGGCTCGCGAGGTCGTCGCGGCCACGTCCGTCTGCGCACGTAGTCACCGTTTCGCACCGAAGGTAAACCACCAGCATTGGACTTGGCGCGGCGGCAGCCAAAGATCGCCTCGCGCACGTGTCCACCATCTCCAAGAGTTCTCCTGGGAGCCGGCGAACCCGCTGGTCGGGCTCAGATACATCGAGGTGACGTCTTGACTGACGCGCACTCCGCCGCTGGATCCCGGACGTGAGCAGCCACGCACGCTGCTCTGATGCCGTAGAGAGCGAGCGGCGGGTCCGCGCGGCGGCGCATGTCCGCCGGTTGGCCCCGGCTCAAGAAACAGGCATAGCTCGCGGGATCGCCGCGCACACGCCCATCTACTGCCCTGCCAGCCTAGCGACCTCAGCGCCCACCATCAACGACTATTCCGCTTGGTCGTCGAGGAACTCCATATCGATGTCGACGACGATCTTCATCCCCGCCGGCTCAAGCAGGAACATCTCGACCGCGATCGCGGGATCGGTACTGATCTGGCTCATGTAGCAGATGACCTTGCGTCGCAGATTGGTCTCCACGACCGCGGTGAACTTGTCGCGCATCGCCGCCTGAAATTCGAGACGTAACTCCTTGACGATCGCGTCCCGTCCGACGTCGATCAGCGTGCGCTCCACGATGGTGAAGCCGCCCTCGAGTAGGCACACGACCATGTTGTCGATGAGGAAGCTCTTGGCGCGGATCGGGCCTTTGCCATAGGAGCGCTTGTGCAGCCCGACCAGCTCGGTCGAGATATCGGCCAAGGCCGCACCCAAGCCCTCGGTCGTGCGCTCGTCGCTCATTGGTCAGTTCCTTTTGACGCTCGTATGCCCGCGGCACTCAGACGGTGGGCCGGACCCGTTAACCCTAGCGGCACTCGGCGATTTTTCCGGGCGCGCCAAGCGATCGCGGTACCAGTTAGACCAGGCGCGCGTACTGGCTGGCGATCGAATCATGACCGTCTTCCACAGCCACCACCAGGCTGAGCCCTGTGCTCGCACGCGCAGCATCGTTCTTGCGGACGACGTCGCGTTGCTACAACGGTGGCTGGGTGCGGCGCTGGCCACGCTTGCGAGACAACGCACCGATCGCGCGGAATAACGCCGTGACGATCGTGACGATCGATCCTGCCTCACGGCCACCGGCGCCCGCTGGGAAACCCCCGCGGCCTGCGGACGGAAGTGCTAGTCGTGATCCGGTAGCCGCGAATGAGCGGAGCCCCGCGCGATCTCCGTTCCCGGGTGGACGCTGCCCTCGGGCTCGAGGTGGATGAGGACGTCGGCACCACGCACGCGCTCGCGGATCGCGTCCTGCAGGCGGTGGGCGGTGGCATGGGCGTCCTCGAGCGTCGTGCCCGCGACGAACTGGACGTGCAGGTCGACGTAGCGCCGCGACCCCGCCCGGCGGGCGCGAAGCTTGTGATAGCCGACGACGCCCTGGGGACCGAACTCCGCGACGGCGGCGCGGACGGCGTCGAGCTCCTCCGGCGGCAACGCCTCGTCGACGAGCACGCGCGAGGCGCGCATGAGCAGCCGCACGCCGGCGTAGACGATCGCCGCCGCCACCGTCAGCGCGACGACCGGATCGAGCCAGGTCGCGCCGGTCAACTCGACGACGACAAGTCCTGCGAGGACCGCGGCCGAGGTTGCCGCGTCGGTGCGCAGGTGCGCCGCATCGCCCTCGAGCGCCGGCGAGTCGGTCTCGCGCGCGCGGCGCGCCAGCACACTCGAGACGCCGACGTTGGCGAGCACGGAGAACGCGATCACCCCGATGCCGACGCCGAGCGAGTGCACCTCCGCCCCCGTCGACAGGCGCCGCACGGACTCGAAGACGATGATCCCCGAGCCGACGAGGATCAGCATCGCCTCGATCGCCGCAGCCAGGTTCTCGATCTTGTCGTGGCCGTAGGGATGGTCGGCATCGGCCGGCTTGTCGGCCTTGCGCACCGAGACGTAGGCAACGATCGACGCGATCAGGTCGATCGACGAGTGCATCGCCTCGGTGATGATCGCCACCGACCCGGTGATCGCTCCCGCGGCGAGCTTGAGCGCGATGAGCAGCGCGTTCGAGGCGATCGAGAGCGAGGCCGCGCGGGTCTTCACCGTCGGTGGATGCCGGGAATGAGTGGCGATGAGGGGACCTGCCATATCGTAGGTCGATCAGCCGTTCAGGCGCGCGAGGAGTGCGCGCGCGGCGCGCCCGCGGTGGCTGATCGCGTCCTTCTGCTCAGGTTCGAGCTCGGCCATCGTACGCCCGTCTGCGACGTCGTCGGGCAGAAACGCCGGGTCGTACCCGAATCCGCCCTCGCCACGTGGCTGCGCGGCGAGCGTTCCGGTGCAGCGCCCCTCGACGACGTGCTCGGCGCCGTCCTGGTCTGCGTAGGCCAGCGCACAGACGTAGGCCAGCGGCGAACCGGCCGGCGCCTCGCGCAGGAGCTTGTCGAGGTTCTGCTCGTCGGTGGCGTCCTCGCCGGCGTAGCGGGCCGAACGCACCCCCGGCGCGCCGCCGAGCGCGGCGGACTCGATGCCGGAATCGTCGGCGATCGCCGCCAGACCGGTCTTCGCGGCGGCGCAGCGGGCCTTGCCGAGCGCGTTCTCGGCGAACGTCTGCGCGTCTTCGGGCGGCAGCTCGACGTCATCGGGCAGCGCCACGATCTCGTGCGGCGCAAGCAGCGTCGCGAACTCGCGCGCCTTGTGCGCGTTGCGGGTCGCTAGGACGAGCTTCATGTCACGGCCTGCGCCTGCACGGCACGCAGCTGTTCGATGCCATCGGCGGCGAGCGCGAGCAGGTCGTCGAGATGCGCGCGCGAGAGCGGCGTGCGCTCGGCCGTCGCCTGGACCTCGATCAGGCCACCCTCGCCCGTCATGACGACGTTCGCGTCGACCTCGGCCGTCGAGTCCTCGGAGTAGTCGAGATCCAGCAGCGGGACGCCGTCTACGATCCCGCAGGAGATCGCGGCGACCGTCCCCGTCAGGGGCGAGCGCTCGAGCTTGCCCTCCTCGACGAGCCGGCGCGCGGCGAGGTCAAGCGCGACGAAGGCGCCGGTGATCGACGCGCAGCGCGTCCCGCCGTCCGCCGTGAGCACGTCGCAGTCGAGGTAGATCGTGCGCTCGCCGAGCGCCTCGAAGTCGATCACCCCGCGCAGGGATCGGCCGATGAGTCGCTGGATCTCCACCGTCCGCCCGTCCGGCCGCCCCTTGGTCACATCGCGCTGCTTGCGCTCACCTGTGGACGCGGGGAGCATCCCGTACTCCGCCGTCACCCAACCGCGCCCCTTGCCTGCCATCCACCGCGGCACGCTCTCCTGGACTGACGCCGTGCAGATCACGCGCGTCTCGCCCTGCGTGATGAGCGCCGAGCCGGTCGCCGGCTTGACGAAGTGCGGCTGGATCGTCGTCGGGCGCAGGTCGGCTGCCGCGCGGCCGTAGGAGCGTTGGAGTTCGGGGTTCATGCAGATCCCTTGACTGGGAGATGGTCGCGGTCGGCCGCGCCCGCCGGCAGCACGGTGAGGCCGCAGACGGCAGAGTCGATGACCCCGTTCGGAGCGGTTCGCGGGGCGAAGACCACGCCGGCCATGTTCCCAGACGCGCCCGGCGTGGCCTGCTGCGCCGTTGCGCCGCCTATTTCTTGGCCTCGCCCACGGACGAGATCGTGTCCTTGAGCTTGGCCGCGATCTCCTGGGCGATGCCGCCGCCCTTTATGCCACCGGCAGCGGCGACGACGCCCGTCAGCAGCGTCGCCAGCAACAGCATCAGCCCGACGTACTCGACGGTTCCCTGTCCTGAGGCTTCGCGCCACAGGCGGGCGACGGTTGCGTGGATCCAGCCCATCGTGCGATACGGCATGTACGGCCTCCCAGCGGTGAGTTTCCGATGCGGCACCGATGCTGGGCGCAACCGCGTAACGGATCTACGCGCGAATGTAAGAACTTGACCGCGAATGAGTGCCGACTCTGTGAATCTGCGCAACCTCGGATGCGCGCGCTCGTCGTCACGAACATGTACCCCTCGCCCGCCCGGCCCGCTCTGGGCAGCTTCGTGCGCGACCAGGTGCGCGCGCTGCGGCGTATCGACGGCCTCGACGTCGAGGTCCACGCGTTCGCCCCCGGCGGCCCGCGCAGCTACCTGCGCGCCGGCCGCGACCTGCGCCGGCGCTACGGCGGCCAGAGCTTCGACATCGTCCACGCGCATTTCGGGCTCACGGCCTGGCCGGCACTGACCGTGAAGGCGCGCCACCGCGTCGTGACGCTGCACGGCAACGACCTCTACCACCCGCGCTCGCGACGCCTCACGACGGCGGTGCTCGGACGCATGGACCTGATCGGCGCCCCGACAGCCGGGTTCGCCGCCGCGGTTCCCGGCGCGGGGACGCCGGGCCGTCCGGTCGCGATCCTCCCCTGCGGGATCGACGTCGAGCGCTTCCGGCCGATGGACCGCCGCGCCGCGCGCGAACGGCTCGGTCTGGATCGGGCCGGGCGCTACCTGTTGTTTCCCTACGACCCGTCGCGCAAGACCAAGCGCGCCGACCGCGCGCGCCAGCTCGCGCGCGCCTGCGATGCCCGGCTGCTGACGCTCGGCAGCGTCGCGCCCGAGGAGGTCCCAACCTGGGTGAACGCGGCAAACGCCGTGATCTGTCCCTCGGAGTGGGAAACGTTCGGGCTGGCGTGCATCGAGGCGCTCGCGTGCAACGTTCCGGTGCTGGCCCGCCCGACCGGCGCGCATGCCGAGGCGCTGCGCGGGGTCGCGGGCGCCCACTGCGCCGAATGGGACCTCGACGGCTGGCGCGAGGCCCTCGCTCCGCACCTCGCAACAGCCGATCCACGCGTGCGCGGACGTGCCCGGGCGTTCGAGTTCTCCGCCGACGCAATGGCCCAGCGGGTCGCCGACGCGTGGCGCTGGCTTGCGTCGGGAGGCCAAGCGCCGCCGCTATACTCGCCCGCCGAGGCGCCGGCCGAGGCATTGCGCGGCGCCCTTCCGTCATGACCGGACCGATGCAGCGCATCTTCCGCCGTCGCGACTCCGGCTCACCTCGCCGAAGCGTTGCCGGCCTCCTACGCCGCCCTGCCGGCCTCTTTCGGCGACGCTCCGGCGCTGCCAAGCGGCTGCCCGGGAGCGGGCAGTCCTCGCCGCCGGCGCACACAGCGAACCAGAGCGACGGCGTTGTCGCAGCGCCGGCCGGCAAGGCGAGCTTCCGCGACCGCGGCCGGCTGCGCCGCCGGCTGCGCTTTCTGCGCCGCGCGCGTGAGCTCGCGTTCCGTGACATCGGCGGCCTGCTCTTCGACATGCGCCGTTTCGACCGCGACCGCCCCGATCTGCTCGAGTCCAAGCTGGGCGCGCTGACGGCCGTCGACCAGGAGGTTCGTGCGCTGGAACGCATCCTCGACGACCGCCGGCCGATTCACGAGCTACGCGAGCCCGGGATCTCCTCGTGCGCGCGCTGCGGCGCGCTGCATTCCAGCGAGGCGAACTTCTGCCCACACTGCGGCCTGCAGCTCGGCGGCCCGCGCGCGATGGGCGAGGTCGGTGGCGCGATCGCGGCGCCGCCACAAGCGCCGCCCCCACCGGCAGCGGCACAGGCGGCGGCTCCCGCCGAGCAGCCGACGGCGGCGACGATGACCAAGCGGCCGCGTTCGGAGTCACCGAAGACATCGCCGCCGACAGAACGACTTCTGCCGCCCGACGAAGCCGCGTGATCCCCCGATGAGCGACGGGGGACGGGCGTGAGCGCCCAGCCGCGGGAGCCCACTCCACCCAGCGAGTTCCCGCCCCCCGGCTCGATGCGCTGTCCGCGCTGCTCGGCGAACCTCGACCCCGAACAGGACTGGTGCCTGGAGTGCGGCGCACCTGCTCGGACGCGACTGGCCCCGACTCCGAACTGGCAGCTGCCGACCGTCGCAATCGGCGCGATCGTCGCGATCGCCGGGGCGATGCTCGCGTTCGCCTTCGTCAGGCTCACCGGCGACAACGGCGCCGCTCCGGCGGCCTCGGCCCCCGCGCCGGCGGTGCAGCCGATCGCACCCGCGACGACAGCGCCGCCCGCTGCCACGACCACCCTGCCGACGACGACCAGCACCGTCCCGACCGGTACGACCGCGCCCGCGGCGCCCGTGCCTGGCCAGACGGCGACGGCCACGACCACGCAGACGACGCCGGCACAGACGCAGACGACCGGGACGACGACTCCGTCACGGACGCAAACCACGGGGATCACGACCGCCCCGACGCCAACCACGGGGACCAGCACACGAACGCAACCGGCGCGGACCACGACGACCCCAACGCGCACGCAAACCACGCGGACGACGACCACAACGTCGACGCAGCCGTCGCGCTACACGCCCTGAGCGATACCACGGCGGCCTCCGAGCACGCTCGGGCCCATGCGCGCGCTCAAGCCAGCGCCGGCCAGTACCTCCGCGCGAGCCGCCCCGCCGCCCGGGCAGCGAGCGGATGCACCGGCACCTCCGGCACCTGCGGCGGCTCCTCCGCGCCCGCGACGGCCAGTGTCGCAACGAGGCTGCGCGACAGCGCACCGAGGTCATAGCCGCCTTCCAGGACGATCCCGAGACCCACGCCGAGCTCGTCGGACATCGCGCGCACGGAGGCCGCCATCGCCGCGTAGCCGGCGTCGGTCACGACACAGCTCGCGAGCGGGTCGTCGACGTGCGCGTCGTAGCCGGCGCACAGGAGCACGAGATCGGGCCGGTAGGCACGCGCCAGCGGCCGCACCACGTGCTCGACATGTGACAGGAACACCGCGTCGCCCGAGCCGCCGGGCACCGGCATGTTGACCGTGTACCCCTCCCCTGGACCACTGCCGACGTCCGACGCCGCGCCCGTCCCGGGATACAGCGGCGACTGATGGATCGAGCAGAACAGGACGTCGGCGCGCTCGTGGAAGATGTCGTTGGTGCCGTTGCCGTGATGGACGTCCCAGTCGAAGATCAGCACGCGCTCGACCCCGTGCGCGTCCAGCGCGTGCTGGGCCCCGATCGCGACGTTGTTGAACAGGCAGAAGCCCATCGCGCGCGTAGCGTCGGCGTGATGACCTGGCGGGCGGTGCAGCGACGCGCCGGCCGGCGCGCCGTCATCCCCCAGCAGTGCGTCGACCAGTGTCATCGCCCCGCCGGCGGAGTGCAGCGCCGCATCGAACGAGCCCGGCGACACGATCGTGTCCATGTCGATCAGGCCGCCGCCGCGATCGCACAACGCCTTGATCCGATCGACGTGCGCGGCGGAATGGATCGCCTCGATCTTCGAGCGGGCGGCGGCCGGAGAGAGCCGCACGTCCCAACCCAGCCAGCCGCGCTCGCTCAGCGCGTGCTCGATCGCCACGATCCGCTGCGGCGACTCCGGATGCGCGCCCGTGTCGTGTTCCAGCGACGAGGGATGGCGCAGCAGGACCGGCGAGGCCATCCGGGTACGGTACCCGGCGTTGACGGATGCACCGGTGCTCCTCAGTGATCTCGCGGTCGTCGGAGCAGGCGCGGCCGGGTTGTACGCCGCGCTGACCGGCGCCGCGAGCGGTGCGAGCGTCGTGCTCGTGTCGGCGACGCCGCTCGCGCAGACCGCGAGCTACTGGGCGCAGGGTGGGATCGCGGCGGCGCTCGCGCTCGAGGATTCCCCCGAGCGCCACCTGGCGGACACCGAGGCCGCCGGTCGCGACGCCGTCCGCCGCTCTGCCGCCGAGGTGCTCGCGCGGGAGGCTCCCGCGCGCGTGCGTGAGCTGGAGCGACTTGGCGTGCGCTTCGACGCCGACCGCCATGGCGTCCTGGCGCTGGGGCTGGAGGGGGGGCATTCGCTGCGGCGCGTCGTGCACGCCGGCGGCAGCTCGACCGGTCGGCGGATCGTGCGCCAGCTCTCGGCCCTCGCCGTCGACGAGCCGCGCATCACCGTGCTGGAAGGCGCGCGGGCGATCGCGGCCTGGATGCGCGATGGCCGTTGCGAAGGCGTCGCGCTCGAGGACGGCCGGGCCGTCCACGCCCGCGCCACGGTGCTCGCGACCGGCGGCGCCGCCGCGCTGTGGTCACGCACGACCAATCCGCCGGGCTCGCTTGGGATCGGGATGTCGCTCGCCCATGCCGCCGGCGCGGAGCTCGCGGACCTGGAGTTCCTCCAGTTCCACCCCACCGCGGTCGCGGGCCTGCCCGGCCGCGAGGGCTTTCTCGTCACCGAGGCGATTCGCGGCGAGGGCGCGACGCTGCACGGGCCGGACGGCGAGCGCTTCGTCGACGAGCTCGCTCCACGCGACGAGGTCGCGCGTGCGATCGCGGCGCTGCTGACGGACACCGGCGCCGCGGCCGTCGGACTGGACATGCGACACGTCGACCCATCGCTCTTTCCGAACGTCGT
>Ga0307502_10000002_pt1 | contig 60393 bp, 107 predicted proteins | sample 16_S_MG_FD_201364 | JGI IMG/M metagenome (GOLD analysis project Ga0307502, IMG submission 201364) | Soil microbial communities from Populus trichocarpa stands in riparian zone in the Pacific Northwest, United States - 16_S | ecosystem: Environmental > Terrestrial > Soil > Riparian zone > Trees... | reverse complement strand
TCCGAGGCTCACGGTCCCAACCACCAAAGGGCAAGACTTGTGCCCTGGTTATTTGCCGTCGTTCCAAGAACCTGAACGTTAACACCGGCGCTATGTTGGGCGCGCGCTTCGATAATGTCGTTCAATGCAAATCGGTCCATTGCCACAACGTTCTGTGCTGTACCACCACTACCCGAAGGTGATCCGAGAATCCATCCCAAGCGGTTAGTTGCGGCGCCGCTTCGCTGTATCCAACACTCCCGGCTACCGGTCTGGTTGGGGTTATCCCAATAGATGTTGAAAATGATCAGCCAGAATCCGGGCCGTAGAATCTTCCATTCGTGCAAGGTTGGCCGGGAGATCTCCGAGGAGTCGAATGTCGCAATGTCGAAGTCGATCGCGGTTGACGTGCCGGTTGCCACGATCTGATAGCTACTGTCCACCGTGTATCGCGCGGAGCCATCGGTGAAACGTTGGATGGAAGACACCTTTCCCGCCGCGATGGTGACTACCGCTGCGTCGACAACAACCGTGCCGAGCTGGATTTCCCAGATGGATGCATTTTGCGTGACAACGGGATACGTGGGCGATGCCGCCGGAGTTCCGGTGAGCACATCCAATTCAATCCGATTGTTAACGAAATCGTTCCGCAGAATGACCAAGTCTCGCCGCCCCAGCGTCGCGTGCGATGCGGCAATCGCTAGCGTTTTCTGAGCGGTGCTCGATCCCCAGTTTCCTTGAATCCAGCACTCACCTGTCGGCACCTTAACTTGCATTCCGGTTGAATCACCGAACACAGCGAACTCATTAGCAGTCGCTCGAATAACCCCGTCCCCACGCCAGTACTTCGCAAACTGTCGCCAACCGTCTTCGCTTACCGATGACCCGGGGCCAGCGTCATACGGCTTATAACTGTCAAGCGTGGTTGCCATGATTTACCGCCGTTCCAGATTTGATAGCCGCCGCATAGTCTCTCGATAGGTTCGGAATAGCCGGTAAATCAATGGCGCACTGGGCGTACCGATGACCGGCGTCATGGTCTGCGGACCACCCGGGGTCAAGTTGATTCCGACCTCACGGACAATCTCAGTGACCGGAGCGGCTGGTCCTTCGAGCTGTACCGTGATCCGATCACCCAGCGCATAATCCCTGCCGTACACACAGGACGCCGTGTCAACCGGAGTGATTGACAGTCCTGCCTTTTCAGCATGCTGTACCAGGTAATCCGTGCCACCCTGATGCAGCTCTGTAGTATCGGTGGTATCCGTCTTATCTACCAGTGCTTCGCGACGGCCCCACGTAATCATCGGATCAGGATCGGGAAAGTCGACAAACGTTCGCGCGGTTCCATCACCCTGTCCGCCCACAAAGACGTAAGTAGTTTCCGGAGATTCAGACGAATAGTCCCAGGATTGCAGATTGCCCAACGCTTCCGAAAGAATGACATCGGTTGAATGATCCGTGACCGCATACGTATTGAATACCGGAACCCCAGCGACCATTGTTACATTGAATCCGATACCACCGCTTTCCGCGAGATCTTGCAGGAAAGGCAGTAGGGGATTCCATCGCGCGCGACCGGTAATGCTGGCCCCCACCACGGGGTCCGTACCGATGGTGAGCCCGGGAACCCGGCGGGGGGCAATGGCGCCTGGTCCAAGGTTGACGTTCACGTACGCGCGGATCACAGTCGACGCCACGCCGGTTCGCACGTCGTCCGCCTGTAGATTGTACGGGGGGAATGATTCAGCGGGCGACGGATGAGCTAGTCGCCATTTGAGGTAGACCTCATCGGAGTATCCCGTTGCCGTAAGCGTATTCGAGTCGGTCGCCTTCGCGTGCTTGCGAGAATGAATCGGTCCGGAGATCAGCGGCACTTGTGTCGTGTCATCGATGTTGAGCACGACTTCTATTCCCCATCCGGGCGTGCTCAGCCATACCGCTTCGGGGCGCGTTCGGTCAACGACGATTTCCCAAGTGCCAACGTCAAGGAATCGGAGCTTAAACTGAGCACTCTGATAATCGGCGATTACTCCCTCGCGTTCCATATTCAGGTTACGCGCATAGATTTGATACTTGAGAGTCATCGCTACACCGACAAATACAGTTGACGATACGAGAACACAATGGATGAGCCAAAAGCCGAATCAGCGCCCGCCATTTCGAGCCGTATCGAATTGCTGCCCGGAGCAAGTGACCAGAGGGACGACGTAGCGCTGAGATACGGAAACTTGTTTACACCCGCACCGGAGACAACTGTTTTCGCTCCCGCCTGCGTATCAACGATGACGGATTCCCCGGTACCCAGAACTAACGTACGAAAGTCCATCGTCTCACCTGTCGTGAGGTTCGACGCTTTAATGACGGACCCCGGTCCAGTGATTGTAATGACCGGCCAAGATTCGATGTCACCATTGTTAAGTACAACGTCGTCAACAACGACCTGTGACGATGACAGGCGAAGCGGAAAGATCGGAAAGAAATTCGGCACAAGCCCAGTGGTGAAAGATGACGTGATTGCCGAAGTGTCCGACCAATAAGGATAGTGCGCTCGAAACGTCACCTGTGCAATTTGGACTGTCGGCCCGGATGATGTACCGAGCTTTTCGGAAAGGTCTAAGCCATCCTGATAGCTGCACGTGATCTCGCGCGAGTCGCCCGCCGGGGTGGCGAAACGGATCTTGCCCGGTCCGCGTTCCGGATTCATCTTCACAACGAGACTACGGATTGCCGTGCGCAATGCGGCATCGTTTGCGGCAGTGATCCATAGACTCAAGGTGAAATTTCGCGCATCGTGGCGTGCCGCACGCAACCGCATTCCTGGTTGCATGGGCACGCCGTCTTCCTCGAATTTGATCGGGGGCATAAAGCGTCCCGACGCGTCCCAGGAAACTTCGATACTTGTTAGTCCGCCGTCCGCGTCAATCCACTGTGCCGTCTCGGTTGTCATGGCGCGTCCATCAATTCGAGTCGGGCGAATTGCTCGCGAAGGTCCACAACGGAATTGCCAGCTCCGTAGATATTTAGGATGTACGTATTGCCGCCGGAGGTAATAGCATTCCATTGCGACTTGTTGAGCACGGCTTCGGGCTGACTAGTTTCGTTATACGCGAGCTGTCCTGGGCCGAGCCATCCGCCATCCTTGTACCAGTGAGGAGAGCGCGAAAGCCATGCGCTATAAGCTCCGGCAGGCGTGTGATAGCGGCTCTTGATGTAGCCGAGTCCCCAATTGATTTGAGTCGACGGGTTGGTCTTCCAGTCCGGACCAGCCGATGCCATTTTCGATCCCGGCAATGCTTGCGGAATTCCCGTCGCGCCAGAGGTCGGATTAACCTTCCACCATAGCCAACCACTCTCACCATTCCATAGTGGAATCAGCGAGTTCATTTGGTCTTGGCCCCAACCGAATTGGCCAAGGATGCTACGCGCGTAATTCTGCGCGGAGAGCGCATCTCCACCGATAGCCGGACCACCGTTACCGCTTGTGACCTGCGTCGAGAACCAGCCGGTGACTTTGTCCTTAAGCCAATTGATTGCATTCGAAACGAGCTTACCGGGGATATCGGTGATAGCTCGGCCGAACCCCGTTGCTCGAAATTGTTCGATGCCATCCGTGACACCAGAGAAGGCGTTACGCAGTACAGCAAGCGGATCGTTTAGGAAATCATTAATGAACTTAGACCAGTTCAAGTTATTTGCTTCAGGGCTTCCACCGCCGCCAGGGTCAGTGCGGTTGTTTCCTTGATTGCCACCGGGCCCATACGTGATTGGACCACCGTCGGCAAATGCACGCCCCGCATTGATCGCTTGAACGAGAGTCTTGTTCCTTGCGTATGCGGCAGCATTAACAACGTACTCACCGTTCGATACGGCCGCAATGATCTTATCGCCCTTCGGCCCACCAGCGCCGTGAATCTCACCACCCGTTGCGAGCTTGATTAGTGGCAGCTCATCGATAGTGCCGATGCCGATTTTCTCAGCAATCCAGTTCCAAACCTTCCGGATGCCGTTGTTGAAAACAGTCCCAATGATGAAATTAATTGGCGCGGCAACAATCGCCTTCAGGCCATTCCAAATCTTCTCAATGCCGGAGGATCCGGTCTGGAAACCCTTCTTCACATTATCAATGCCAGTCTTCAAGGCTTCGAACACTGGCATGATTACGTTTTCCCAGACAAATCGGATGACAGCTCCGATTGCCTCGAATATCGGCTTGAATACGTTTGTGAACAGAAATGAGATCGCCGAGCCGATGCTTTCAACCACGGGGCCGATCGCAACGTCCCAAAGCCACTTGAACAGACCACCGATGAATGAAAGGACTGGGAACACTACCGCATTCCACAAGTTCCACAGCAATTCACCGAAGGCGGCAAGGATCGCAAAGATCAGCCCAAAGATCGGCTGAATGAAGTACGTCCATACTGCGGACACGACTGTGCCGATTGCTGTAAATACCGGCGAGATTACGGAGGTCCAGATCACCGACAGGATCGTGCCTAGATCACCGAAGAGTTTGCCAAACGTTGACAACACCGGCTGTAGCACATTCGTCCACACCATCGAAACGAAACTGCCGATCGCACCAAAAACTGGACTAACAACGTTCTGCCAGAATGACTGCAATGCGGATGCGACAATGCCCACGTAGTAAACCAGCGCATCGAAGACTGGCTTAATGTATGAATTCCACGCTACCGAAATCGCGTTTTGCACGTCGGCCCAGACCTGCATAACGATGATTCGGAACGTTGCCGAATGCGTCCAAGCATAGTAAATAGCAGCAGCAAGCGCAGCAAGCGCCATGATGATGAGCAGCACGGGATTAACCGCCATTGCTGCATTCCATAAGGTGGTTGCTGCGGCGAGTAGCTTCATTGCGGCAGCTGCACCGGTGAGCCCTCCGGCCGCTCCAGCCATTGCGGCGAGGACGACACGGTTATGGTCGAGCCATGTCCACATGTCCTTAAGAACCGGGACGACGTTATCCCGAATCCAGCCACCGATGAACTTGATGATTGGCGCGAGTCGCGCGGCTAGCACATCGGACAAGCGCTGAGCGGCGGGAATGATGTTGGCGGTAATCCATCGAAAGATGGCACCCATGGCGGGCAGGAACAACTTACCGATGTGTTCTTGTAGCGCCGCGTACGCTGCTTTCATTTTCCCGCTAGAACTCGCCGACGCTTCGGCCATTCCGCCGAATTCGGTATTCAGTTCCTTAAGAATGATTTTCTGCGCGCCAAGCGCATCGCCCTTAGCAACCAGCGCTTTGATTTCGCTCTTTTGTTCGGCACTAAAGTTCACACCGGCACGCGACAGTGCAGTGATCCCCTTGATTGGATCCTGTAGCGCTTTACCGATCATCACTACGGAACCCTGTAGGTCCTTGCCCAATGCGGTTGACATATTCAAGGAGGCCATCGTCGCCTGATCGAAAATGTCATTTCCCTTGCCGACTTCATTGCGAATCTTGGTAAACGTCAGCAGGACATTTTCCCCGCCTTGAATCGTCTTACGATCGATCCCCGTCTTAGCAGCCATCGCTTCAGACAGCTTGACAACTTGCTCGGATGAGACCTTCGCAATCTCACCCGTCGACTTGAGTACGGCATTAGTCTGACGTGTCAACTTAGCCGCTTGGCCAGCTTCGTCAATCGCCTTTTTAAAGAACGACATGACGCCAATGGCCGCACCAATTTTTGCGACTGCGCCAAGAGCCTGGTTAAACGCACCAGTCTTTTTGGTTACTTCGTCCAAACCCTGGTGAAGGCTCTTGGTATCGCCGAGGAATCGAACCACGAGGGACTTAGTGGCCACGTCCACTCCTTTGTTTTGGTTCAATCCCGCATACGCGGCAACCCTGCCGATGCTGTTTCTTCATCAGCTCGATTAGCGCTTGGTACTCCCAGACTTTTAGTTTCCAGGCATCCGTCAGTGACATGCCGTAATGCCGGGCGAGAAGCGCGAGCCCAATCAGTCGCTCTTTTTGTCGCTCTCGCCGTGCGGCGGGGGGTTGTCGCCATCGTCCTTAGCGTCGGAATCCTCGACCTCGACGCGCATCTTTCGCGCCTGGTCCAATGTGTACTTGGGGTCATCGCGCAAGCCGATGGTGTAAGCCACGGCAACCATCATCTTGCCTTGCGGCTTGTCAGAGTTTCCTAGCCAACCAATCGGTTGGCCGGACAATTCCTCAATGGTCTCAATATCCCCGAGCGTCAAATCTTCCGGGTTGATCTTGAGAATGTTACTCGGTTCGGTCACTTAAACCCTGCCTTTGAGGCGACGGTATCGATTACCTTTTCAGCGTCGCGATAGAATTCGGCTTCGCCAGCTTGTACCGCCGGGAACATGAATGGTTTGCGGACCATCGGCACCCACACGTTTCGATTACCGAAGAGTGGGTGTCGACCTCCAAATTCGTTTGGCCGCGCGGCCGGGTCAGCGTTAGTAATCATTGCGTCACCACGTGACGAGACCCGTGCACGCGTAGCCGCTGCCATCTTGCCGGTTTTCTTCGCTGCTCGGCTTGCTGCGTCAGCCGCTACCTTTTTTGCCAGTGCGGCAAACTCACGGCGACATTCCTTGGCAGCTTCCAAATCAAATACCCGAAGGTCGGCCATCAGTTGCCGAATGGCCGCTTGTGTCCTCGGGTCAACCTGCGCAGTAGTTCCCATTTAGACCGTGACATCCGTCGTCTGGTATTCAACCTTGATCGACGTCGTTCCGTCGTTCACGACCTTGAACGGAAGGTTCTGCGGAACGATCTCGGGGCCGCCAACCTTCGGGGTCTCTCCGTCAAAACGAACGTTCATGGTGATCTTCGTTTCGAACTTATAGATCCCCGAAATCGTCAAACCCTGAAAGAGAAGAACAATTGCCGCTTCGGTGCCAGCGATAAACCGGTTGTAATTCGTCAGTCCATTAAACTCGACCTCAAACGTTCCCGTTACCTCGCGAAGCGCATTCTCTAGTGGCTGACTACGCAATACGCGCCCGAGGAAATAGCGATCGTCAGCAAGGTTGTTCGCTGCCTTGAGACTCACGCTCTTAATATCCGTCGCACCACCAGCCACGGTAATCGTGCCCTGAACCCACGTGAGAGCCTTATTCGCGGTCGGATAGGACGCGACAGCTAGGCCAGTCGAGTTGTCCTCATCTTCGCCAAGAATGCTCATGGTCATGTGAGCAAAGTCGCCAACACCGCACTCAAGAGACCATTCACTGATTCGGCAACCATGATATGTAAACGGTTGCGCAACGTTAGCAATATCCGGCTTCGAAATTTGCAGCGTAAAGCTCAACGGCAAATCGTTCGGAGTGAATGTGTGCTTGTACACAGTCGGGTCCGGACCGGCATTCGGTTGAGTTGTGACGAGACCGCCGATCGCGTGATTCCACCAGAACCCGTGACCTTTGGGGCGTAGTTCCATTTCAACGTCTCCAGCAACGTTGATGGCGCCAAGAGCCCAGTTATCTGTCGTAATGATTCGGGACTGTGCGCGCAGTGACGCGGACTCCATGCGCTCTTGCTCGCGCATCATTGATTCGCCCGTGAAGTCAAAGAACTTAGTCACGACAACGGGCGTACCGTAGACGGTTTCAGTTACTGCACCCACTTGCGCCTTATCAGAGGTAGCCATTGCTTAGTCCTTCGTCTTCGTCGAAACACGCGTGGGAGCTGAAACCCAATCAGCCTGTTTGATCATTTCCAAAGCGATTTCATCATCAACATTGACTGCATAATCGCGCTTGACGGTAACGTTCAAGGTCGGCACTTCTACTTCGTCATGCGGACCCACATAGGTAATCTTCACCGGTGCTCCCAACCTTCTATGAGCCGCTTAGCCTTGCTCTGCACTGAACCTCAAATTGCACACGCACTCCCGCACCATCCGCTGTCTGCAATGGCGTGTAGGTAATTCGGCCGGTAACGCTGCACCACAGAACGGCACCGCCGAGCGTGATATCCGATCCCGGTTCTCGTGGCCTAACGAGACGTTCAACGGCGGCTACGATGGCATACGCTCGATTACGTTCAACTTGAATATCGTTGTTGCCCGATCGTGCGTACGCTCCACAGAGGATCGAAAAACTTTCATCACGTTCACGTGCGGGCATCGTGATAAATGACTGTGTTCCTTCTACAGCCGGTTCGCCGTCCGCCGTTGGCATGGCGATATCGAGATATCGTTCGTCGGACGAGCGGGTGATCGGGCTACCGTCATAAATGACTACGCCGTCGAGCGCACCCCCAGTAATGGCAACGCTCGTACACAATGCGATTAGTCCATCGATAGCTGCCGGTACCGCCGACGTTTCAGCAACCATGGCTAACCCACCTTTGGCGGCCGGGCGTACGGCTGCAATAGTTCAATTGCCCGGTTCGGCAACGCAAAGCCCAACCCGCTGATCATGGTTGTTCCGTCAATACGTTCACCGTCAGAATCAAAAGACGGAAGACCAGCGGTCCCATTTTGGATTCGCCAGAGGTGCTTAAGGATGATCCTTGCGGCATCACGAATTCCCGCCGGAGTCACTGGCCGTCCCGCGATGAACGTCACCCGAACCGGGCCGACGAACGTACCCGAATCCTTCCGGCATAACTCACCAGTCGGCCCGTCAACGTCGATATCTGCGGGTAAATAAGAGGTTCCACCGTCGAATACGGGAACGATCGACGTCACAGAAATCACGGGCGATTCGCGGAGCACGATCGTGTCACCACCGTTGTGTTTCTCAACAACTGTTTGCCGCATGACCGGGCCCGCGATGTATTCGACCGCACCGGTGACCGATTCGATAAGATCCCGGATTTCTTCGTCGTTAGTCGTACCAGTCACGTTCAACGTTGCTTTGCCGTCGTCCAATGAGAACAGCAAGGGCGGATTCACGGGCCGAACATCGAACGCATCAGTGTGCGCAGATTGTGGTCCTAGCGATGTCCAACGCACACCGTGCCGACCGGCCACTGTGGTCACATAGTCAACCGCGTACATACCCACGACGGCCGGAGGGTTGGCTACCGCCGGGGTAACCGTGGTGCCGTCCGGCAGCGTAATCGTGAGCGTGATAGTTCCAACATTCGTTAGCACGCTCACAGCGTCATATACCGCAATAGACAAAGGGACGACGTCGCCCAAATCGAAAGGCATTCCTACCGTCCTTCCATTCTCGCGGTCCCATGGGTGGCCGGTTCAATATGAGCTGTTCCTCGGTCCACATTAGTCATCGCCGTGGTATCGCGTTTAACGTCGAACATCGATCCACGTCGTTCAGTGAATGCCGCCGTGAGATCACCAGCAAGTCCAGTTGCCGTTGCCGTGGTGACGTTGACAGTGATGAACACCCGAGCGTCGAGCGCAATGCCGATTCCGGTTGCCGTGTCGGTGACGCTGATTGTGGACACTGCCGGATAGGCGAGCCCGGTTCCGGCCCCCACCCCCGCAGTGACGATTGCCGACGTCGAGATTGCCGGATCGTTCGCCGTACCGGTTGCGTCGGCGGAACCCGCCGGAACTGTCGTGCTGCTGCTCGTGTTGATCGTTGCGTCGAGCCCGGCACCGGTGCCACTGGCCACCAGGGCGACGGCGCCGAGCTGGGCACCGAGGTCGAGTGCATCGCCGGTTACCAGAGCCTCTGTGACGACCGGAGCTACGGCGGACGTGGCGTCAGGCGCACTACCGGTCCCCGGTGCCTCCAGAGCCGTGCTAGCCGTGCCAACGGTGACGTCCTGGGCAACGCCCGTACCGGTCGCCGAGGTAGCCGGGGCCGTGGTGCCCGCCGAGGTGGCCACGCTGGCATCGGCCGCCGTGCCAGTGCCGTCCGCCGAACTGCCCAGTGCGGAGATGACCACCAGGGCGTCAGCCGCCACACCGGTACCAATACCAAAGTCAGACACCGAAGCAACGGTGATCAGCGCATCGCCCGCCGGGCCGGTACCGGGCGCATTGCCAGCGCTGGCCGTGACTGAACTGGAAGTGGAGATCGCCGCATCATTGGCCGCGCCGACACCATCCGAAGACGATGCCGAAATACCAAGCGCCGCAACGGAATCGTTCGCCGTACCGGTTCCGTCGCCACTGGCCGCACTCGCCGTGACAGCGCGAACCCCATCATTGGCCGTACCGGTTCCACTAGCGACAGCGGCAAGTACGGTAAGGACAATCGGGATAGTGTCAGCCGCGCCGGTTCCATTGGACGAAACAGCAACGGGGCCAACGATGACAATGGCATCGCTCGCCGCACCGGTTCCATCGGCGGAACTGGCATTAGCGGTGACAGCGGCCGAAGTGGATATGACTGCATCATTCGCCGTGCCGGTACCGGCAGCAAAGGCGGCAAAGACGGAAACAGCAACCGCAATAGTGTCAGTGGCGCCTGTTCCGTCCGATGAGGACGACTGTGCATCGATGTCTGGTACGGCATTGCTGGCCGCGCCGGTCCCATCGGCTGACGTTGACTGTGCATCGATATCCGGCACCGCATCGCTGGCCGCGCCGGTTCCATCCGCCTGTACCGCATTGGCTGTGGTGCCAGTGGCACCTAGTAGCTCAACCGAAATGATTGCGTATTTCTGGCCGGTCGGCGCGGTGAGACCGGTCGTTTTCGCACCAGCCGTACCAGCATCAGTGTAGTACGCACCATAATTCGTTTCGTCGCCCGCAACGTCAACGTACGTAACTTCCGTACGCGTCACATTGACCGTGCGCCATGTGCGGCTAGTTCCAGATACTTCGTTCCAGTCCGAAGTAAATGTAACTACTACGGAATTCGCTTGAGTGGTCGTCAATGCTAGCGAGGGTGCGCCGGACGCATTCGTCTTCGATGACGCGCCGACACCGGTAGATCCGGAAAACCGAAGACAGTTGTAGCCCCATGAGGTAGGACTACCGGTAACAGCTTCCGACAATGTGAACGTTTGCGAAGTAGCGCACGCGGCAACCCATGCGGCCACCCCGCAGTACTGGGAAACCGCGATATTCTGCACCGGTGTATAGGTGAGGCCACCACCCGAGGGTGTACCCGGTACCTTGGCCGCACCATCCGGGGTGATGGCGAAAATGAGCAGGATATCATCGGCGGCAACCGTGACGGAGATCGTCTTCGGGGACGTGCTACCGGTCCATGTATTTTCGTATTCGGCGACGAATGTTGGTCCGGCCACCGTCGCCCCTAACTAATCCTTAGTAGACGCCAACACCGAGGAAAAGCTTTGTGAACTGGCGATAGTCATAGGCAGGCGTACGGGTGCCGGTACCTTCGAAAACGGTCTTGAGCTGAACAAGATCCGCAATGCCAGACTTGAGCGTTGCAACCTCACCAGCCGAAAAGCCAAGGGCCACAAGCGTTGCATCCGGCGTCGCAAGAAGAAACGTCGAGAACTCTGCCACTGTCGCAAAGAGACTGAACGCCTGTCGTGCGATCGCCGCCGCAACCTGGTTAACTTCCGATTGCGAAATCGCTGCGCCAAGTGCCATTAGTGCATCCTTAAATGGTGAGTCGGAAAAGACCGTTCGCCGACCAGGCAATGGTGAATGTGCCAGCGGTAACCGACTGCGCACCACCGAAGTAGTTGTAACAGATACCCTGATCAGCAACCGGAGTGGTGATCGTGTCGTCGTAGACGAGACAACCCATTACGCCGGAAAGGGTGACGTTGCCACCACCGGAAAGGTCAGCCCCGTCAAAGAACACAACGCCTGCTGTGCCAACGTCGATAACCGGCGTGACGAGAGCACGGCCACCGGCAACCCAGTTAGTAACGTCAACAACCTCATTGGCAGTTACCCAGGGACTGGTAGCCGCGTTATACGCACTGAGCGCGGCCGTTGCATTTTGATCCGGCGTTCCAGTGTTGTTGTACAGAGCCACCTTAAACGTGTCGACGCCCGTGCTGCTCAAGTCGAATGCGGCAGTATTTGCAAGGGCATCACCGAGGAATGCGCGAAAAATCTTGCTCGCGGTAAAGGCCATGACCTAATCCTTATCTGTCGTTGCCGTGGGCGGGAACGTGATGCAATCCTGTCCGTCATCCCGCGTAGTGACTACGGACATGATCGGTCGACCGTTCGCATTAACCTGAACGAAATCACCGCCGATATAGTCCTCACGCTCAACGGCAACGATCGATGCTTTTGTACCCACACGAATGAGCGGTGACATCACCCCGGCGAGCTTCGGACATACGTGATACGGAAACTTCTCCGAATACGTCCGGGCCAGCGCCTCACAATTAGGGCAATACCAGTCCTTCATTAGGACTTCTTCACTGTGGCGTTGTGGGCGGCACCACCGGCCGTTGCGCTCGTCTTACTCGCGGGCACACTCGGCCGGACCATCATTCGCTTTTCGCCCGGCGCGGCAGTCGCCTGTTCAACCGGGGCAGTTCCTTCGGCCCGGTCCTGTAGCTTTCGCTGAACGTCCACATGGGTTTCAACGTCTTCAAAGTAGTCCTTGAACTTCTTGTATGCTTCGTCGTCGGAACCGACAAGCATTCCCGCCGGAATCACGCGCGTGATTCCGTCAACGTCGAAACCGAACGGGGTCTTGCATCGCTTGATAGTTGCCATGATCTTACCGCTTCCATCCGGCCGTGCCATAAAGCACAGCAGCCGCACCGATGATTGCGCCTGTAGTCGTGCCGGACGACGTCAGCACAATTCGTACGTAGCGCTGATTGCCCGAGTATCCGAAATCCTTGACAACGTCATCGTCAGTGGCCGTCAGGGTCGGCAGCGAGCCCTGTAGGAACCCGGCGGCTACCGCCGTCCACGTTGTACCGTCCGGTGAATCTTCCATCGTGAACACGTGCGATCCATCGGTCGCAGTTGCCGAGAGCACGACGAACATTACCGATCGGTAATCGCCCGCACCGGTCTGCTGACGATCGACAGAGTCACCGTTCACCGCGCCGGTAACCTTGGCACCGGTTGCCGTCATCGCCCGAACAGTCTTGGAATTCTTGTACAGTGTTGCCCTCATTGGACTTCCCATCTTCACGCCGAACGGGTAAGACGACTTTGCGCCTTACCCGTTCGGTCGTCACTGTTCGGTTTACGTGCTCTTGTTCATCCGGAACGCATCGTCATTCACGCTGTCCGCACCCACACGGTAGTAGGCGTACCAACCGCGCTGGCCGGTCGGACGCTGGTTAGCGCCAACCAGGTGGGGAATGAATTCGATGCTCATTCCGACGCGGTCCGCGATGACGTAATTGGAGAAGTCACCGTAGATAAGGTTTCGCTTCGTGGTGGCCGTAGTGCTGTCCATTGCTTCCGCTTCGTACGCAGGACGACCCACCAGCTGCGGAGGAACATCGCCCTGCAGCTGAACCCACATGCCCGCGCCACCGGCCGTGTCGAACTGTCGAACGGTGTTGTAAATCGCGCGGTGCGCAAGCCAGCTCGCGTTACTGCGGTAACGTGCCGGAAGGCCATTGTCCAAACCGTACACACTGGTGATCGGCAGCGCTGCAGCCTGCGTCAGTTCCGACGCCGTGCCCGTGAGTGCGGCAACGATGCCGAACGGCTCCGCAGAACCCGTACCGGTAATGAACTTGGACGCTTCGAGCGCTTCCTTGCCGAATGCGAGCAGTCCGGCCACTTCCTGCGTGACGTTTGCTTCGTCTTCGAGAGCTTCAATGCTGATCGGCACAAAACCCTGTGCCTTATAGACATTGATCGTCGGCTGGGCGAACGTCGGCGCGTTGTCACTGGCCTGCGCAGCTTCCGCCGCGAATGCCCACGTAACCTGTCCGGCGCTGACACCATTCCAGACGTCGCCGGTGGCAACAACCTGACGCGCAACCCGTCGAATTTGGTTGAGCGAACCGGCCGAAGTGATGATCACAGTGGGGTCAAGCTGGAAGGGAACGAGGTAGCCACCCGAAGCGTCCGTAAGGGACATTGCGCGAGCGAGGGCGTTCTGTTCCTCTGTGGACACCATGTGCTGACGGCCACGCGCAAGCTTGCTCCATGCCCGAAGATATGCCGGGCTCGACGTAGCAAGGCACATCTTTGCGATGCGGCTATCGCCATCGTCCCAACGCTCAATGATGTTGGTAGCACCGCTACGGATGTTGTCGTTTGCACCGGGCATCTTCTCAATTGCCGCGAGGGCACGCGCCCGCAATTCCTGTGCAACGGCGCCACGGTCCTTGCCCCACGTACGCATTTCAGACAGGTCCCAAGGATCACGGAACCGGCAGTCCTCAATAGAGTCAGGGTTAAGAATCGGGTCACGGTCGTATGCCTTATCACCGGAAACGCCGCCACCGGGGACGCCACGCTCAATGGTCACGCGGCCGGAACGGACATCTTCGCCGAGCTTGAGTGCGTCAAGCCGAGTGTCAACGCGCTTCTTTTCGGCCATCCGCTCAAGGTTCTTGCGGTGCAAATCCAGCTCGTCGAATTCGTCAGACAGTGCGCGGAACTGAACTTCTTCCGCTTCCGTCATGTCCGCTTGATTCTTTTCGGACAGTCGCGCAATCTCTTCCGCGATGTCCTTCATTCGGTTGAGTGCTGCCTTATGAGTCAGCTCGATCGTCATAGCGCTGGGCGCCCTTCGAAATTAGGGCGAGATAATCGGCCATGTAAGCGGCTTTGCGCTCTACACGGCCTTTACTCACGGTCGGAATAAACGTGACCTGTGAGTGCTCTTCCAGCGGCTCAACGGTTTCATGCTGTGCGGCTCGCGCGTCAACCTCGGCCTGAACGGCGGCAAGATCAACGAGAGTGCTATCCGTCTCCTGTGAAGTGTCCGGCCGGACGGCTTCGGGATGGCGGAGAGTCTTGGTACGGGCTACAAGATCGGAGTATACCTCCGGTTGGCGGTGTTTCACACGGCCGTAATAATCGTCGGTCAAACAGCGTACGCCCGAGGTTGAATCCGGGTTGGCCGGGAAAGTGACCGGCCCAAATTCCATCAATTTCACTTCTTTGATACTGCGCTCCGGAAGTCCCTTGGGATTCCAGTCGGATACACCCGGTTCATCGTTCCATTCCTCTTTGATGACACGGAAACGGAACGATGATCCGTAAAGTCCAGCTTCAAGGCCCGGCATCAGATCGCAGTTATAAGAGGTGCGCAATAGCGGTACATCCGCTTGCGGCCCCGTTGCGACTTCCTCCAGCCTTTCAATTGGACCAAGAACCTTATTGCCGATTTGATAATCCATGCCGTGGTCATAGAGCACACGAATGTTCGTGATGTTTTCGCGAATCGTCTTCTTGAAAGCACCCGGCATCGTACGCTCCATAAATTGACCCTCAAACCAAGAGTCAATTTCGTACCATGTGCCGAACACTGAGAAGTCGACTCGCATAGTGGGCATTTCCATATCGCCCATCATCATCGCCATCATGTCATTCATAGACATACCGGACGGCTTCATGTCCTTTGGCTTCTTGCCATCGGGCATATCTTCGGGCTTCATGTCCTTTGGCTTTTTGCCATCGGGCATATCCGCTGGCTTCATGTCCTTACGCACGAGAACCGGGGTGAGCTGCATAGCGCGCACCAAGTCAAGGTCCTTGAGGGTTTCCATCATGCTCCCTTGGCTGGTGCCGCGATGGCCTTTGGTTTTGGTGCGGCTGGTAGAGCGGGGGTTTCTGGTGGCTTGGCGACCGTTCCAGGGGGCTGCAATTGGACGCTGTAGAGACCAGTGTGCGTGAGCAACGTGAAGTCGTTGGCTTCCACCGCCGCCACGACACTTTTCGGTTCATGCCCAGCGTCGATCAGCCGGGCAATGGTGTCAGCGCGTCGACCCTGGATTTCGGCCGCATCCTTTTCGTCTTCCCGCAGGAACGGCACATCGCGCGCGTCATACCAAAGTCGCACACCGTTTCGAGGCGCTGGCCGGTCAACGAGAATTGCCAAGCTACCAGCAAGGTTCTGCCATAGCGGATGCATTGTCGCGTCAGCAAACCGGCGCCTTGCCTGTCCATAATTTGAATAAGTTGCCGAAGCTAGGCCCTCTGAAAGCCCAACGATAATCGGCGGTACTCCGGCGGCTGCAGCGATTCGCGTTTCATCGTGGCCTTGCAACTCTTTAAAGTTGAGTTGCTTCATATCGGCGCCAACGACTTTTACGTCCGCGCCCGCCCCGAGGTACATTGTCTTATACGCGTTCGCTGGTCCACGATGATCTTTTTCCATTGTGGCCTTGAACTTTTGGAAGTTATCCCAGGAAACCGACTTGTCCATTGACACAACCATATTCGGCGTTGCGCCGTTCTCGATGAACTTGGACTTGTGTCGTTGTAGGAGCTTATCGTTCTGCAGTTCAGGGATAATGGAAGAGATCCAAGACTGTCCTCGGAATGTCGCTTCCGGGTCCGGCGAGGGAGCAAAGTGAACTACCTCATTCAAGTTCAGCAACACGGGTTCATTGCCTGCCGAAACGCCACCATGGGAATACGCGTAGCCGAGCTTTCGCCATCCAATGACGGAACCGTCCACAAGAGTGCGTTCTTGAAGAATGATCTGTACCCAGTCGGGACGTAGCCGGACCATGTCCGTGCCATCGCGAATCCAGTAGCTATTCCCGCAGAGATCCGAATCCTGGATCATGCGCACGAGCATGTCCTGTGTGGTCCCACCCACCCATGGACTTTCGAACAATTCCAGGGCGCCCGTGCCAAACAGCTTCGACGGTTTGCCGCCGACATTTTGTTGCTGCCACTGCAAACGGATCGATGAGAACACGGACATGCGAACAGCCATGCACGCGAAGATCACACCATTTGTGCGGTAGGCCAATGCGTACGCAGCGAAGTCGTTAGGAATGGGTTCAGCCGGAGCGCTCGTGAGTGTCTGCTGCTGAGCTGAACCGTAGCCGCCGAAACCGTAGCTAAAACCGTTGTACGCAAACTGATTCAACGCATCGATATAGTCATCAATCGTGCCGATGCTTCGCGTAGTAGACCCTAGGGCTTTAAGGGGATTCTTCACTCGTCATCCCCCAAATTCGCAATCAGTATGCCGAGTGAAACTAATTCCGCGCCGAGCACCACAAAGGACCACGCCAGACCGGCGAGCAAGTAGGTTCCCGCAACACTGCTCGCCAGTCCAGCTAGAAGGGCCGTCCACGCTAGACGTAGTCGACCCATGGGGTTACCTCTTCCACTGGAACGTTGAATAGAATCCAAATGCCCATACACATCGCGACGCACGCGTCAATGTGCCGTTTGGAACGTCCTTTTGAGAGAGTGAACCCGCCACGTTCCTGGGGCTTAGCCGCTGCTGCCAGAACATGCGAAGTCAGCTCAGTATCACCATTGTGGACGATCGTTTTGTCAAGAATCCGCTTATACGCTTCGCCACATGCGGGAGACATCCGCTCCGGGCTCTGATCAAATTGGACGGTCAAGATCCCATCGTCTTCGAGCATTCGCGCCGGTAGTTCGAAGAACCTCGGGTCATACACCACGCCCCGAAAGCCCATGCCCGCCGCATGTTGCCGAATGTATTCCCACACTTCCGCGTGGTTGATTTTCTGCTGCCTACCGTCGATCGCGTCCCAGATCTTCGCGGTGACGGCGATGCGACCATCGGGCAGCATTTCCACACGGTCAACGGCCACACTGTCGTGGCGTAGCGCCATGTCAACAACCAGAACCCACGGATTCTCGTTGTCCGAAAGCCACTGTCCTTTGCAGTCGGTCCACGCGGCCGGATGATCTTTCAACCATGAGTCGGTGCCAACGTCAACCCACTTATTCGCAAAATAGCGAATCCATTCATGGGACGGATAATCGGGCTTGCCCCAACTGTCCACACGGGCCGCTACCGACCATTGCCGGTCAGCCGCTGCGGACGCTGCCCGTACCGCTATCTCACGGTCGCGCGCATTGTGGTAGTCGAGCCCGTCCGGCGCTTCCTGCCAGTCAAACAGTAGACGTGGTGCGATCGATGGATCCTTACGCGCTTTCAGGCCACGCTTATAGATGGAGCCGAGTAGCGAATGCTCAACGTCGAAACCGGCCGTAGACAGAGAAAGTACCCGGCCTGGTCCACGCAGCGTGTTGCGCTTGCTGGTGGACTTGCCAATCACCGTACCGACACGCGCCTTTGTGGAACCTTCGTCTCCCCACTCGTGCAATTCGTCTCGCACGAACAAATGGGGCAGGCCACCCTCGTTCGTTCCGGCGACGGCGGCAACTCGATAAACTTTGCCGGGCCTATTGTCGTTGAACGTTGCTTTCGTGTCGTACACGGAGAAGTAGCCGCACAATGGGGCTTTCCGTACGACGTTGTCCCGGCCGCCGAGCATCGTTGCCAGTGCACCGTACAAAAGGTCTGCCTGCTCAAAGCTGGCCGCCGCAATAGGGATATTGGGAGACTCCGGAGCGATGCCGTGTACGTGTCCGTCAGCATCGCGGTACTGCGTCGGCCCGGCGAATTCGAGGGCTACGACAGCGGCGACGAATTGGGTTTTGCCATCGCCGGTTGCCGCGCCCCGTACGCCTTCGTCGTAGTGCCATTGGTCGCACTGTGGACAGTACTCAAGCCACCGGTATAGGAAGAGCTTTTGATCCGTCCGCAGTAGGAACGGTTCACCGTAGCTATCGCCCTCGCCAAGGATCAAGTTCTCTTCGATCCAGCGGACGCCGTTCGGTCCCTCGGTCGGCCAGAGTTTCCCTGGTGCTGGCTCCCACCCGCACCCCGGACACGGCTGCTCGGCCATAAGGCAACCGTCCTCTTTAGATCGTGATGCGCGCAAAGATGTCGACGAATGTAGCGACGAATGTAGCGATTTCATCGTCGCTATTTGTCGATACGACAAACGGGTACGCTGCCATGGTCCACGCGAACATCGGACCGTAGGTATCCGGATCACGCACAACATCGTTGTACAGCTTCAAGCGTAGCTTGTCATTGTGATTGGGATCAGGCATGTTGAGAATTGCATTGGCCTGCAACAATGAAACGCGCACTACTGCCGCCTGAATACGAGCAATCCACAAGGGATCGACCGCGAGCACGGCGGCATCGGCCAAAACAGCAACCATGGTTATTGTTCCTTCGTCATTCGCGGGTCGGGCTGGTCCTCGAAACTTGTTGCGCCGTAACGCTTGTTCATCTCGGCCAATGAACTTTGCTGCTGTACAACGGCAATTCCGAGGGCGGCACGATTCTTTGGGCCGTAACCAATTTGCGCCTCGTCAGCCCTAATGGACACTTCGAGCTTCATTGCCATTTCGAATGACGGATGCTTTGTCACTCGAACCACTTCGCCCTCATCGTCCTTCATGTACAGAACAGGTGAGCGGTCGGCGCGATCCATGAGACCGTTGTATCGGTCGACATTCCGAATCCATCGCTCGACGATCATTGTTTCGGATTCATGGACCAACCCGCTAATCACGTCGGACCAATAGGCATGCCACAATTCACGCGAACCCTTACGCTTTAAACCGCGCGGTAGCATGGGCATTGAATCGCGTTCGTGCGTAGTTAATTCAGCCGTTCGCCCATTACGAGGGTCAACCGCTTGACCAGCCGGTTTCTTCGTCCGGGGCATACGGCCCCCTTTCGGCAAAGATCAACTTGACCATGGCCAACGTGGTACCAGGGAGACAAGCGAGGGGCTCGGGTCCTGAAGACGATCACTGGTGATCTTCGATCGGGTATACCCCCCCTACCCACCCCAGAGGAGTCCCATGTGGACGATTCAAGTTCGATCATGGGTGATCGACTTCTGATCATCAGCCGGCGACGTTGTTGATCTTTATTTATTTAATGTTTATTTTATTTATTTCTTTTATTCCAGGCATAGTTGCATGATGTGCATTGCACTATGTAGTTAGTCTCTATGCTCTGGCCACCATGCCGCACTGCCAGCACGTGACCGAGCGTGCGTGTCTGTCCTATGAGGAATGCACGATGGCATGTGGCACAGTGGGTAGCATCCTTGATCATGCGTGCACGTATGGCCTTATGCTGTGCACCATATGCTGCTTGCTTCTTCGTGGCCCTGCGCTCTGCGCACGATGGACAATGTGATCCATTGGTAGTGAGCCTATGGCATACCAGGCATGGCCTAGTGGTCATGGCCTCACCCACTCCAGTATGGCCACCGTTGCCTATGTGCCATTGCTATATGGGCCATGTATGTGAGCCCCCCTATTAACAGGGGTCCGGTCCCATTTGGGCATGACTGTGGTAAGCACTGGCCACGCTATCACATCCGAGAACGTTAGCTAAGAATTCAAGGCGCTCAAGTGGCCACACCTCACCACATGCCAAGCATGTGCACCCCACGATGCCATCCACTGTGAGGGCAGCACGCTGCACCAGTTCCCCCGTTTCATCAGGCAGAAACGCTGTGCGCTCATTGCAGGCAGGGCACGCAACGGCTAGATGCAATCGACGGGGTGGATAGAGCAACGTCCTAATAGCACTGTCGATATGACGAAGTCCTGTGATCAACTTATGCAGAATCGCCGAATCGGCCTGATCAAGCGGCAATGAGCGAAAGCTTTGCTCAAGCGTCAAGCCGGGAGAGCGCCATTCAGCGTCGATCTCCTCGTATAAATCCCATGCCGCAACACACAGCGGGGAAAGGCTAGCCAGTGGGCTATGCCCGCCAACGCGTTCGAGCCCGGCCCGTTTCGCCGTGTCGAGCTGGCGCAATAAGGACGGTCCTTTGTGAACACCGAGAATTCGATGATCTCCATCGTCATATTGAACATAGGTTTGCTGTTCGATGATTACGGCAATAGCCGCTCGTACATCATCCTTTAGGCGAGACCGATTACGCATTTCCAATGTACTAGTCATGCTTAACCCTCACATAGCGCACCAGGCCGTTCGCGGTTGTCCCATCACGCTCATATTCGTCATACGGCATTTCAATGTCAGATTCCTTTGCCCCTTCCAGTGTGGGCGTCACGGTTCGGGGCACACGAAGGATATTCGGCGCGGGGTCGGCCACATTGAGCGTTCGTCCATCGTCAATGCCCAAACAACATAATTGAGCCTGCATTATGGGCCTTCTTCCTCGGGATCCCATGTTTCAGAGTTATACGATTCGAATGCCTCTACTTTTTCGCGGTAGACTTTTCCAACTGTTCGCTTGGGCAAAAGAATATCGGGATACGTGTCCGCAAGCCGAAGCTTTTGCGCTTTGCTCATGGGTTCTTCGTCGTCCTCAATCACCCGTGGCTCAACCAGGTGGATAAAGTCAAGGTGATGGCCGGGGCAAGAATCGCCATAGTAATGTTCAGAAATCGTGCGTACACAGCGGGCAGATTCCGGAATCTCGCACTTGTTCGAATGTCCATTCGTCATTGCCGCCCCACTTCTCCCGCGCTTCGTTCAACCAGTCCATTTGTTTCTTGCAGTCACGATAGAAGTCTTTAGGTGTCTGCCACGCATGCCAACATTCGCCGCACACTTTGTACGTTGTGTCTGTCAACGGCTCATACCGATTATGAACCGCACACCATTCACTGCCCATCAGTTTTCACCTTAAGATCACACTCTCTGCACCACAGTCGGATCTTCTCGGGTCCATCCCAGAGGACCAGGGTGCTTCTTTCATCGATCTCTAGCACGGTGCCAGTGATCATGTCTGGATCGTAATAGACATAAACTCGATCACCGACCTTACTTCCCATTGGTCGCATCCAAACCGAGGATATCGAGCATTTCCGCCAGTTCCTCCGCACTGCCCATTCGAGAGGCGACATACCGTATGGCTCGCCGCTGCTCGTCTTTTCCATATTCCTCATTGCCCATACGAATCCGAAGCTTGGATCGATCCGATAGTTCGCGGTTCAATGGCTTGCCCGTTCGATCCATTGCCCGTGTTCGTCGCTCTTGCGTCATGAAGCACCGCCCTTGCCGGAGGAATCGCTAAGTAGTTGTATCCTCGAATAAATGTGTCCGGATCGTCTCGCCATCGGCCTAGAATGTCGTTACAGATCTGGCAGAGCAATCCACGCACTTCTCCTGTCTTGTGATCGTGGTCGACGACCAATCGCCGAGTCTTTCCACTATGGCCGGTTCGGGGGCCGCATATCGCGCACAGTCCGCCTTGCGCCGCATACATTCGATCATATTCACCGGCCAGTAAATCGTATGTGCTCTGAACGTGTCGTTCGTGCGCCTTTTCTCGCCGGGCGAGCTTGACGGCCCGCCAGTGCGTCACGCAGCGCGGTCCGGGGTGTGGAGCGGGCCGGGCGGTAGCCACTCCCTCCGCTTTGCAGTCCTTGCACGTCTGGTGCCTCTCCTGAGCCATGATCACACCTTCCGAAGGTGGTTACACCTGTTTGGCTGTTGATCTTGTCTCCGTCACTCCTGGGGAATGATCAAAATGGGGCCGGTTCAACCTCGGCCACCACCCGGCCCGCGAGAAGATCCGAGATCGTGAACAGCGCTTCTACTTCCTTCTCCGTTTCCACTGGATCATCGCGGTGTTCCTGTTCGGCAATGACTTTTGCGATGAATGCCATCGTGGCATCCACCCCCCGAGGATCGATGTCATCGGCCGTCGCCGGGAGGTGACATTTATGCGTGGCGAACACCGGTGGTCGGCCCCATTTCACGTCTAAGCTCATTCGCCCCGCATCGCGGTAGCAGACGTAGCCAACGTGAGCGCCATAGGTGATCCGCCCGCCGATGATGGCCTTTATTTCCGCCTGAACGGTCAACGGCAATGGTTCTACGCGAAACGGTATTCCCTCATCGATGCCGAGTAGCTGTAGGCGTCCGCACTTCTCGCAGTTCCGGCAGCGCGGCCGTCTGGAGATCAAGTGCTCGACTCCCATCAAGATCACTTCCTTAACCGTTTTACAAGATCAAAGCGTGACGTGACCGGACCGATTCACTGGTTGAGCGCCATTGTGCGTATGTGTGTATGTGTGTGTTTGGAGCTGAACAGTAGAGAAAATGTGTCACTTCAGTCACTTAAAGATCTTGGAAGGTAGAAGAGAGTGACCGGAGTGACCGATTCTTTGAAAGAGCCCATCGCGCGCGCACGCGTAGGGCCGAACGCTGGGCAATCGGTCACTCCGGTCACTCCGATTCGGGACTGGTACCGTTTGAGACCTGTCATACGACCTGTCACCCAGCGGGACCGGTCACCGCTATTCACCGAGCTGTCCTTGCTCGCCGGTCCAACGTGACCGATCGGTCCCAGCCTCTCCGGCGAGGCTCAGCCCGACGTAAAAGCGTGCTCCGCCGGACCTCGTGTAGCCGATTCCGGGGTGACCCTTCAAGATCATTCCAAAGCGTTTCGCGGAGACCGGCGTTTCCCCTTCGAGCTTGCACCACTGTTCATAATTGCCCCTTGCGATGGCCGTATTCAGCTTGACATCCGCCGATGACGAGATCTGTACGCATTCGTCCATCCACTGTGACACCGAGTCTTGCGCGTAGGCATAACCGGTGGTGGCCGCGCGCACAGAGTCCGGTTCGGACAGTCCGCCATTGAAATAGGCGACGGCGCCGATGATTACCCATGCTAGGATCGCTGGGCCGTGGTCACGGGCGAAGATGTCTTGCAGCCCCATAATCCGGCGTTCTCGTTCAACGGTGTTGTCGAATGGGATGATGCGCAGACGTTCCCAAAAGGCTTGTCCGCCCGCCGTCACGGTGGGTTGATCATTGCCCATTAGCCAGAGCTTGTGCGTCGGCTTGAATGAGAAGTGGCTTTCACGCATGAATCTCGCTTTGAGCGTGTCGCCGCCCGTGAGCAGTTTGACCTTTGCTTCGTCGAACTTGTCCGATACGTTGACTTCCGAGCAGAGCACCATACGCGTACCGACCAGCTCGGCAATTTCCGCTTCGTGCTTGCTGAATTGCTGTGCCATAAGGAAACTGTTCGGTGCTACCGTGCCGTAGTCGCCGAGTATCGCCCGGATCGTTTCCAGGAATACGCCTTTCCCGTTGCGACCGGTCGGACCGTAGGCGAAGGGCAGCACGTGCTCACTGACGATGCCGGACGCCGAATATCCGGCGAGGCGTTGAATGTAGGGGATCAGTTCCTCATGCCCGGCGAAGGTCTCGTGCAGAAAGGTGTCCCAGCGGCCCCCATTGGCCCCGTAGTCGGGCGTACACGCCGCAATGCGGGTATGCAGTGCCGTGGGGTCGTGGGGCCGGAGCAGGCCGGTCACGAGGTCAACGATTCCACCGGGCGTATTCAGTTCCAACGGCCGGGCGTCGAGGTTGGACAGTCGGATTGCCACGCGGTAGTCCGTTGCCGCTTGTACGAGCATGGACGTCGTTCCCATAGCTGATAACGTGTATCGCTTGTGCTTCTTTGCTTCCGCGTCACTGTCCGGCAGGGACCGCCCGATCCGTTTTGCGTACTCGCGCACTAGCCCTCCGTTTGAACCTTCCGACCACTCCCAGCGCTTTCCTTGCCACGCAAGCCATCGCCCGCGTTCGGGACAGAACCTGATGACGTGGCCGTATTGCTCAATGAGCGTTTGCGCATTGCCGTCGTCGGACCGGACGTAGGTCATCATCATCGGCTCGGCCACCACCGCCAGTGTCCTTTCGGGAGGTCCAGAACCGTTCTTGCTGGGCAGGAAATCCCACTCGTCGGCGGGCCGTTCAGGTTCGCGGCGCGGCGAGCCGAATCCCTTACGTCGCAACGCGGATGCCGCCGCCTTGAAATCCCCCCCATGTTCGAGATAGGCGAAGACGCGCCATTTGGACATGGTTGTTTCGGCAGGTAGCTCGGTTGACGTTGTCCAGCAATAGAAGTAATCGCCTTGCTCGCCGCCGGTGACCGCTGAGTTGCCCTCCCGCTTGCCCGGCCGACACCAGAAGGCCCGGATTCCCGTGTCCCGCTTGAGAGTCCACCCGTGCGGCTGCAAGGTCTCTGCCCACGTCGCACGGTCGTTGAAATCCTCGCCGGGTGTCTTGTCCCCCTCATGCATGGTGGGATCACGCGGGTGTTCATCGGGAATCGGTTCAGGTAAAGGAGTCTGGTCGAATGACCGTGCGCATGCATGGATGAGATCGCGTTCGTCCTCGGTCACATGGGCGATGGTGCCAACGGAACCCGCGACGATTTGCCATGCACGGCCGCTGAGATGCACCGGACCGTGTGACGGCGCGACGACGACAAACCCGTGCTCTCCTCGGGTTTCGATGAGTGTGCGCATGGCGCGCTTGCCCTTTGTGGACAGGGTTTCTTGCTCTTCCTCGGTCAACTCCGCATCGGTGGCGGGCCGTTCGGCTAATTTCGTGTTGCCGTCAACGGTTCCATCGATGCGATAGAAGAGGTGGAGGCCACCCGAGGGGCTTGACTCCAAATAGCCATTCATGATGCGTTGCAATAGCTCGGTTGCCCCGGCCTCTTCGAGCGCGGCAAAGAATCCCGCGTGGACATCCTCGGCTACGGCCCGGCCTTCGAATTCGAGCATTTCGAGGTTGCCGGAGATGGTACCGGTGATGATGCCGATGCCCGGGTGTCCGTCACCGAACCACTCGGTCAGTTGATCCACTGTGGCCGGTTGATCCCAGTAAGGAGCCCACTTGTAACCCGTGGCCGGGCCGACGTCCGGAGCCTTTGTGCCGTTTGTGGACACTCGGATGACGCTCAACCCGGCTGACAGCAAGACTTGTGACGCTTCGAGCATGTCAATCATGGTGACAACCTTTGAATTTCGCGGTTGATATACCATGCCGCCTTGCGGAGATCAACCAGCGGATCACTGGTTTTCAGTCCGGCCCGCCACACGTATTTAACTGCATTACCGAGGTTAAATGACATGTGCTCGGTGATCGTGATGCATTCAACGCCACTAGGGTGAGCAAGGTAGTGCGGCGGGTTGAACGGGTCGTCAGCCATACGTGGGGCCCGCTTTCAGGGATGGGTGAAGCCCGGCGAGTCATATCAACCCGCCGGGCTTCTTACTCGCTAATACCGATATCAACCGCGATGTTAAATACCAGTAGCCCAATACAGTTCGAATCACGCTCTTGTACGTACTTATCGAGAAGAGCAATGGTCTCGCGCCGTAGCCGTTGGGCTTCGTCCATACTCAACTGATCGAGCACGAGGAGATATCGCCCGTCCGCTAATGGCAGATAATCGAGCCGTGCCATTACTGGCCTTGCTGCTGCACATTGTGCAAGAGTTGCTGAACCTTTGGGTCCTGCGCCGGGTTCTGTGCCGGTTGCTGCATCCCGAGCTGTCCATTTGAGACTGGCGCCGGATTCGGAATGCCGTACTGCTGCTGCACTTGCGCTAGCTCTTGCTGCGCGGGCACCGGCTGCTGTTGCGGGGCCCACTGCTGCTGCTGCGGCTGGTACTGCGGAACGGCCTGCTGCTGCGGCTGAGCGGCCTGCTGACGCTGCTGCGGGGCCGGGTCCATGAGAAGGGAGCTGCCCGGGTTCGGCGGGCGATAGACGGCCTGGTAGAGCTTCTTATCGACGGCCGCCCCGCTGGGCTCTTCGCCGACGAACTGAACTCCGAGGAATCCGCCTACCAGGATTTCCTTACTGCCGCTCATTCGGACAGCTTCCTGAACGACCTTGCGCAGCTCGCTACCGGCCCGAATGTACAGACCGCGAATGCCGTCGTCGTTCTGGATCATCGGGTCTCGGACGTCCGTCTGAATGTCGATTCGCACTTGCCAAATCGGCTGGCCATCGTCCCATGTGGCCAGATCGCCCATCTTGCCGTCTGAGCGGAACTTCCGGGCTTGTACCTTGTCGCCGATTTTGACGATTGTTCCCTGAACGAGATCACCGATGGATGCGAATTTCGCTCCCTCGACAGATGATCCCATGATAAGATCGTTGGCATCACTCATTGATATTCAACCTCTCGCGATGCTGGCACGGACACGTCGCCGGTGCTTCGCATTCCTTGTGTAGCGCTTGGACATCTACGTCTGCGGCTAGAGCGCACTTGTCACAGATCATCCGTACTGCCGTTCTTCAATTGAATGTTCGTCCATCCGTCACTTAGCTCTTCGGCCTCTAGAGTCCATCCGTACCGAAGTGCAATTAGGTCCGCTTGTGGGACGTTTGACGTTTGGATTACCTGGTTGTGGCTACTTGCGGTTGTTCGTTCCAGTAGGGCATCTAACACACCCATTTCCCAACCGGCCGCATAAGCGTCATCATCGTGTACGCCACCAGCAGAAACTACGGTGACAAACGGCACGACTAGTTCATTCACAATGTACGTACCCTGTCCCATTCGTCGGGCGTGTGATTGTCTTTGTCCTCATTGCACTGTCGGTGCGTGAGTTGTACGTTCGCCGGAATGTGCTTGCCCCCTTGTTCCAGCGGAATAACGTGATCTAGCGTCGGATAGAAGGCGGACCATTGCTGACTCGGCGGCATGTACCGATTGACCTGCCTGAAACAGATCTGGCACACCCAATGGTCTCGGTCGCCGATCTCATCTAGTCGGATCAGTTCCGCGCCAGGATCGGTTTTGCGAGCACGGGCCCGCATGTTTCTAGCTCTTTGTGCTTCGTAGGATCGTTTTCCCATTATGGTTTCAGCAATGCATAGATGGCAATCCCCACTGTGAGAATTGCCATGAGGTAGGTCCATCCTTGCGCAAGCCCTCCGGATTTCCCGGTGAGGGTGTCAACGCGGCCGGATAGATCCTCTGTTCGCTTGGCGTTTTCAGTCAGCCGCCGCTCAAGATTCGCGTGTTGACTGTCGAATTCGGACCGTGGCAGCATTTGCCTTAGTACATCATTGAGCTGTCCGCGAAATTCATTCATACTCGAAAGGCGATGCGATATCGACTCTTCGGACTTACTCACGGATCGAATAGCTTGCTCTTGCCATGCGATTGAGGCTTTCTCGTTTTCACGGATCAATGCCTCTAGGTAGATGCGCAGTGTTTCAACTGTCCATCCATTTACTTTGTCAGCCATCCGGGGCATCCTCGCCCTGATTCATCGCCCGGTTTAAACCAGTTGCAATATGTACAGTTGTGGCCGGTCACGCGAGGAATCAGCTTGTAATTCTGGGGGAAGGTCTCGACGTCCAACGCGACGGCCAACTCTGTGACGTCATAGTACCTCTGTAAAGCCTGCTCAGCGGTCGGCAGAGAGAAGGGTTCAGACCAGATATGCATGCCGGAGAGCAGGCCACCACGGGGCAGGAACACGATGGCTACCTCGTGGACCGGGGCGCCGAGCGCGGCCCAACCTTTGCCGTACAAATGGGCTTGCGCGCGGTACTGATAGGACGGACCGCCGTCTTTGTACTCTTTCATTTTGCTGGTACCCGGGAATTTCCAATCGATCACCGTGTCCGTATCGACGTCGTAGCAATCGCAATGGCCGGGCATCCCTGGCACGATCTCGAATTTCGCTTCTGCTATGTACCTGATCCGTCCTAAATGCTCATTCCATAGTCGGCACGCATCTTCCATCCACGTGTGCGCCGCCGTCCCGATGATCGAAGGCAACGGATCTCCGCCGTCCGCAATGGACGGTTCATGCATCACCTTATACGCGAGCTTCCGTAAACAGTCCTCACCGATCTCCGAGGGCCCTATTTCGCGTTGCACATGTCGCGGTGTACCACGGTATTTGTGCATGATCAGCTCGGTGACAGCACCGGTGAGCGGATGCTGATTCGGTTTGTCGAACAGCGCGAGATCTAGGCTCACAGGGTCCGCCGGTAGTTCGCTTCGGCAGCTGCCAGTGCGGCACGCGGACCGGGAATGCTCGGCCGGTATCGCACGATTCGGTTGTAGTCGTTCTTCTGTGTACCAATTGGACCGTGGTGCGCATCGTAGTAGTTCCACCATGCGATGATTCCTGCCGTGACTGCCGCCGGTGTGGCTACCACCAGCATGATCGGGGCATAGATGATGAGTGGCACTTCCGAAAGCCAGCACAAAACCATGGTGCCGAGTAGCCGCCGCATCGTTGTGGCGTAACGCTTGTACGCGTCGCGCGCTTCTAACACGGTTTCAAGGTCGTTCATCGTTCCGGCCCCTGTGCTCGGTTTGGCCCCCATTGCCGGTGATCCGCCGGTGACTTGGGCGGCCGGTTGAAATCGGCTGGGCACGGCAACTCTTTCCGCACGATGCCGTACGTGTTTGTCTTTTTTGGAGTGTGGCCGGTGAAGGCGATGCCCCATCGTTCGCGTAGCCGCTGCCAGTCCGGATGCAGGTCGCACGCCCAACATTCGTTTGGTGCGTGGAGAATCCGGGAGTCACAGTGCGGCGCTCGGTCATCGTTCTCGTTCATGTCCCCACCACGATGTCTGTTCCATCCCAATGGAATTCGCTCACTGGCTTGTGCATCTGGCAGACCACGCAATAGGTTGCGCCGTAGAAAGATGGTTGCCGTGCATAGGTTTCCGCTAGGCCAACCGCCATGCGCGTGACGCCTCCGCATACGTTGTGCACGTAGGAGAAGCGCAACTTACGCACAAAACCTTTTGCTCGTTCCTCTTCGGACAGCACCAGGTACACAATGGCCTGATCTGCCGGTTCGTAGTCTGGCCCATGTGTCAGCCGTGGGTCCTTCGGGTCCGTTGTCTCACCCATGTCTACTCATTCCATAAGGGACGGTAGTGAAGTCGGATGCTTTGTAAAAGTGTGTACCGGACTGCCAGCGAGATTGAAATCCGGCGCCGTACGTTTTCCGGTCTGTCTCTTCCCATTCCGCGAGCTGATCAGGGGTTACTACGCACCTCCAGCAATAGCATTTGCCATCCCGAACCATGTATTCGAGATCCCACTTCACGTCGAGAAGTAGGTTCATCCCGTCATAAGGAATACCGGTCATCTAGTGTTGGATCTCCCCATACTTATGCTGTTTCCTATCCGCCTCCCGTGTCTGTCGACGGAAGTGCGCTCGCCATACGCGGTGACGCCACCGCCGGTCAGCTCGGTTCTGTTTCACCCAGCCGGTTCCGGCCCGGTCACGCTCCCATCGGCCCGAACACACAGTGCACTGTTCAACTGGTGCCTTAGAGTCGAATTTGAAAGAACAGACGTGATCATCGTTACTTGGCATTGAATCGATGTCCGTCCTTTTGCGACGTGTACTGTTCCACGAGGTCCGGATGCTCTTGCTTGAGTTTCTTCCAGTCCACTGTGTCTTTCGGAAACTCGGATAGGCGGATGACTTCCTTGCCGTCGATTGTGCCCACGTTGGCCCCGGCCGCTTTGAGCTTGTCCTGTAGGAATTCCTGTAGGCGTTCCTTCGCTGACTTCCAGTCCTGCTCGTTCTTCTTAGCCGACTTGAAACCGTCCACAAAGGCCGCGAGGTCGCCGACATCCGTTGGTACGTCAGCCTTCGGGGGGATGTTCTTCTCTGTCATGACTACGCTCCCGAGTAGTAGCGGGCCACCCAGCGCAGAGCATCGCGCCACGTAAGGGATTCATGGCGTCCGGCACTGGGAAGATAGGTGTACCAAATGTTCTGGTACCGGCACTTCCGCACGAGGGGCCTTCCAACCCAGCCAACGTGTTCGTAGTAGGTCATGATTGTTCTTTCGCTGACGCGATGATCTGCCCGATGATGATCAGCGCTTCGTGCTCTTTGAACCCTTCGCGGACCAGCGACACGTAGATTTCCCGGGTGGCTTTGGCCATCGTGCGAATCTCGGCGCGAGGCTCCATTGAGGACTCGTACTCGTTCACAGTTCCTCCGCGCGGTAGAGCTTCCCGTCTTCGTCTTGGATGATCAGCCCGGCCTTAGCCTGCCCAACCAGCTCGAATACTTGCGGCGTAACGTGCTTCTCTCCGGTGGGAGCCGGGGCAGTCGGGTGATATGTCCACAGTTGACCGGCGACAAGAGTTTCGATGTTGAGCCCGTTACGAGAGCGGAGGTTGCTCATTCCACTTTGGACTTGTTCCTTTTTGAGACCGGTGACTTGAATGATCTCGTTCAGGGTGACATTGATGTTGGGGTGTTCGGACAGGAAGTCAATGATCTTGTCGGCCGTTCGTGGTGCGCCCATTACGCGTAGTCCCTAAGTCGTTGTGTCGTGATGTGCAGTCGTTTGGCGATTTCGTGTTCGGACTCGCCGAACCTGCGCAGGAAAAGGACATCCGCCTGTGCATCCTCACGGGAGTGATGAGATGTCCTGCGGTACAAGGGATACGGTTGCGGCTGCTCTTCGTCGAGATCTTCAATATCGTTCCAGGCCAACGCGGTGACGTAGCCGCGCCGTTCGGCATATCGAAGCTCACGGAAGTAGTAGCCGTCCTTTTTGGCCGGTCGCTTGTCCCATAGCTCATTGAACAGGTCACGGACTTGACGGGCCCTGTACCCGCTGATTTTCGTGAGACGGAACATCTTCCAAGAGTTTCCGCGTGCTACGCCCAGCCGCTCAGCCAGGTACTTTTGCGACCATCCCATGGCTACCAACGCTTCGAGCTTGCGCCGGGTGATCGTGGCGTCCACCATGCCTAGTGCATGGACGTGGTCCAAGCTCAGCGAGACGGACATGATTCGCCGGTAACTGTCGGCGCTGATCTTGTTTGATTCCGAGTAGCGTCCATCGGATGTCCCGTACATGAGGTACCGGAAGGACCAGCGCGACACGCCCGACAACGCAGACAGTTGACGTTGCCCTATTCCGTTGGCCCCAAGGAGGTTCACGTGATCGCGAACTGGCTGGGCGTCCATCCAATTAGGATTGTTGTTGCCGTAGCTCACGGTTCCCACCACCGAACTTTCTTCCCGACCGCTGCGGCGTAAGAGATCTCATTTCGTGTCGACGGGCCGACATATCCGTTGATTGCCACCACGAGGATTTCGTACGACATATCGATCTTTTCGAAATGCAGATCGTCCAGCGCTTTGTGTTCCTCATTGGACAGACCGGATGTCTTGAAGACGAACGGCATGACGACAATGTTCCCGGCGAGTGTTTCGGCTACCGCCGCGAACTGCATTGCTTCCGCGAATTTCATCGATCCGCAGATACACACAACGTTCGTCACGTGAATGCCTTCCTGATCTCCTCGCGGACCACGCTGGTGGCGACGGCCGGGCTCCCGAACTCGTTCACTTGCTCCGAGTGCTCGACGATGTCCAGAACCCGTTGTAGGGCAACGAATGCCTTGCCCGCCACCTCACCGCGCATGGCGATGACGTATCCACCGTCCTGCAAGTCCGGCATGACCTCTTCCCGCGCGTAGTCCCTGATGAGGTTTCGCTCATTCATGGCGTTCCTTCCTAAATGGACGCATGTCCCACAAGCTGATCAGCCGCCGTCGCCATACCGGCCGTTTCTGCGCCCGTTCGAATTGCTTGCGGAACTTCGTGTTCTTGAGCGCTTCGTCAAGGTATTCGTCGAAGTCATCGTGCTCGCTCAAGTAGTCATCCATAGTGGACTCCAATGGTGGTAGGGGGGCAAGCAATCGACGCCCGCCCCCCTACCGTTTATTCAATTAAGTGACTCGCGTGCCCTTCATTCGGGTCACCTCCTCTCAATCAGATGATGAGAAAGAACCCCAGTACACCTATGACGAGACAGATCAGTAGGGCGCGGAGGTCAACGATCTCGTCGTGCCTCATGCGATACCGAACTGAAAATCGGTGGACAGGTCGGCGAGCAAGTCCGGCGCCACATACTCATTCCAGGCGCGCATACCCTGTACGGTGTGCGGATGGAACGGCGCGAACATTCCCCCCTTGGTCCGCAGGAATTCCCGCATTTCGTGCAGTTCGATTTTCGTGAGCGCGTCGAGCACTCGCCGGTAGAGCTGGTTGGGTTCGATGATGTCACCGACCATCAACGCGAATTCGCCGTACGTTTTGATCGGCCGGAGCTTGTCCGCATCGGAGTACGCGCGGTTCGAGTCGTACGCGGGATACGTGATACGCACCCGGATCGTCCCTTCGAATTTCGCCGTGTAATCCGATGCCGTGAATTCCCATTCCGGCTTGTACGAGATTTGGTCGATGAGATCAATTCCCGTTTGGACATCCATTGTGTCACCCTTCCTTTTTAGGTTGCGGCAACCAGTTCTGCCGTATACGCATGGACCAATTCGCGAACGTCGTCGAGGCTGTTTCCGCCGTAGAACAGCACCTCGCCCTGGTCGAACGTGAGTCCCAGTTCCAGCCGTGCGACTTCGCGGATTGAGCGTCCGTCCTTGACGACGTCGGTGGCGTCCACATCCTCATAGCGGAAGTCGAATTCGTGCCCGGCGAGCATGACGGCGGTACCGGCGAAACACGCCACGGTGCCGCACGGGCCCTTCGTTGCCCATTCACCCTGGTTGTATTCGTCCGGGTGCGCATCGATGTGGTCAAGAGTCTTGAACATCAGGGGTGCATTGACCATTGTGGATCGTCCTTTCTTTACACGTTGACGAGAGTCCCGAAAGGAACGCCTTCTACCGTCGGAAGCTCTGCCCCATCGATGATGAGCTTCACGAACAGTTCGAGATCTTCGAGGTTGTTGCCGCCGTAGAAGAGCTGTGAGGCCTGTTCGAATGTGAGGCCCAATTCCACCGTTGCCGCGTACTGGAATCCCAGACCACGGGCCACTTCGGCGAGGTTACGTCCGGCGAGGATCAGCGCCCGGCCCGCGAAGCACGCCGTTGTGGCGCATGCCGTGTCGCCGACCCACGTGCCCTGATTCCATTCGTCGGGGTGATTGCGGATATGCTCCATCGTCTTGTTCATGAGAGGTACGTTGACGCTCATTGTTACTGGTCCTTTCCCATTATCGGGCTTCCTTTGCTTGTGCTAGTAGTTGTTCGAGTGCATCGATGAATATTGCTAGCTCTCCGGCATTGAGCCGGTTTGCCAGCTTCTCCGTTGTGGTCATCCACCCTTCTACTTCTTTCGTTAATGCCGCGCGTGGAACCGTGCAATACGGGTCGTCGACCGGGTCAGTCTTGATCACCCGAACTGGCCCATTTGGGCCACTTAGCGTTCGTCGGACCGTGGTCCGGCCTAGCTTGGTGGCGGCACCGACTTCCCTGGTGGACATGCCCGCATCGGTGAGCTTGCGGACTACTGCGGGCCGGTCCTCTTTGGGTATAGCTGGCACGCTCATGCCGCGAAACTCTGTGTTGAAATAGGCCGCAAAGGTTCGGTAGCCGAGCGCTTTATGCGCCTTTCCTTTGTAGAGCCGTTCGAGCAGTGAGAAGAATTCTTCGCCTACTTGATACGCTTCTTTTGTGAGGGTTCGCGCTTCAGTCTCGCTTAGCATTTTGGGCTCGCGCTCGCCGGTCGTTAATCTTCTTTCCGGTCCCAGGGCTAGGAGTATGCGGATGAGTTTGCCGGTAGATCCGGTCTGCCACGGTTGTCACTTTCATGGGCTTGACCGCGATGAGATCGTCGTCGGTCAACATCACCATGGGCAGTCGTCGAATTGTTTTGCCCGCGTCATAGTCATCTTGAAACTGCACTAGGGCCTTAGGTGTAGCGTAGACATAACGCAAACGTTCCTCGATATTGCTCAGACTGATTGTTTCCCGATTGACACGGATCGATTGCGCTTGCGGGATAGCGGCGTACAAAGCGAGCACCAGTGCGCAATGCCCCATGTCTGACGGTAAGCCCGCCGCGATAAACCTCCGGTCAAGCTTGAACCGAATGGCCTGCACTTTCGTCCTCCTCTGATGGGGTTTTTAAGCGGGGCGGGCCGCATATCCGACGACCCGCCCCTTCCAATGTGTACGGTTTAAGAGACCGTTGCTCGGGTGTGAGCTTCCATTGTTTGCTACCCATGATCGCGCCAACACTTTTAAACGCGTGAATCAGTCTGATGTCTCGCCGTGTCTTGCCATTGGACTACGGGGCCATGAGTGGAGGCCCCGGCAGGATTCGAACCCGCATCCGGCTAAGGGTCGTTCGCGCGTGGTCGATTTGGTGCGCTGTAGCAATGTTGAGTCTTGGACAAGAGCCTGATTGAGTGCCGGTGCCTCTTCCAATTGGGCTACCCGGGCATGTGGTGCCCGGGGCAAGATTCGAACTTGCACTGTCCGGCGGCTACTGAGCTTGAATTTCAATCTGAGTCTGAGTCTGTGTCCATTCCCCTAAGTCCATAGGGGAAGCTTTAGGCGAAGAGGTAATCGAAGAACTGCTGTCCGATGTGGACGTCCGTAACTTCGATCGAGTTTGCCTCTTCGCGCGCCATGGTGACCGCTTGCTGTAGCCGCTCGACACGGCCCAATAGCTCAGCCACGCGGGACGCTGGGAGCGCGCCGGAGAACTTGACGATGGTCCACGTACCCGCGAGGACATCCTCGTACCACATGTCCACTTGGGCCGGATGCTTGTCCGTCGCCGGTGCGCGCACGTGGTTTCTGGGCACCTTCTTTGTCCGGGTGGTTTGCGTCGGCACGGTGGCGTACGCGTTGACGGACTCGCTGAATACCCACTCTTCGGACGGGTCCAATGTGGGCAGTTTGCGAATGAACGTCATCAGGTCGTCAAGCTTCTTTTCGAGGAAGATCAGCACAACAACCGGCACGTCAGGCAATAGTGTGTCGCCGTCGACAATGACACTTGCGCGAGCGTTCGTGTTTGCGTTTTCCAGCGTGGCCACCACGTCAAACATTCGCGTCAGACGTGTAGTGACGGTCTTGATCACTTCGTCCGTACGAATTTGTACGCGAGTGGATTCCGGGGGGAGCTTGTCTCCCTCTTCGTCGACCGGGGCGTACACACGGGACAGTCCTGAAAGGAGCTGTGTCTTTTGAAGCTCGTGGTACCCCTTGGTCAGTGACGCTTCGCCCTGGCCTTTGGCGTCCTTCGCCAATGCGATGATCTGATTAAGCCGAGTCATAAAATCCTCCTATTCGCGTGGCACTGCCGGGAATCGAACCCGGTGCGGATGCAATGATCCGTCTTATGCGCGTCCAGTGCCCGCGAAACGGGCCGACCTTAGTCGACATTGATCGACCCGTTCCGCGTTAACCTCGCATGGCGCATAGGTAAGCGGGCCGCCCTATATCGGGGGTGCGCTTCATGCGAGGGGTGGTGCTGTGTCTGCCGGTAAAAGCTTTCCCGCGCGACAGACCGGTGATCAGTCCACTAGCGACAACTGCGCCTGATCGTGCTCGACGATGCGCGCCGCAAGTTCCTTGCCAGAACCAGAAACCTTGAGCCCTCGGTCCTTGGCCATTTCCTTGAGCGTCGCGACCTTGTTGCCCTCCCAAAGAGTCTTCACGGGATCGACGTTCTCGCCGACGAAGCGGGCCCACACCAGCCCCCCGCCGTTGCCATCGGTCCGGGCCTCTGCCTCATACGATCCAGCCGGTTCGAACGCACGCGAGCGCCCCTTGTTGATCCGGTGCGCGAGGGCTGACGCTTGGGGAAGCTTCTCCGCCGATGCGATGCGGGCCCACTCCTGGGGGTGTGCGGCCAGTACTTCGGCTACCTGTAGCCACTCTTCGGAAACCTGCGCACCGCCGGACGTGACGAATTCCTTTTCCGGCGGGGTTTCCCAGTTCAGTTCCGATGCGACAGTGAGCGCCATGCTTGAACATCTCCTAGTTTCTTGAACGGACCTTTGACGCTACCAATCGGTCCCGTACTCTTTCAGGATCGTTTCCGCGTAGGACACTGCCTCATCTAAGGAATCCTTGATCAGAGCCTCATACTGCGCGAAAGTCTTGTCAGCGCGCACGATGCTGATCTTTTCGGCCGCGTCGCGAAGCTGTGTTGCCGCTTGATCGGCGAGTCTGACGACGTCCGGCCGGGTGTCCTTTATGGGCTCTGGGATGGATTCGACGAACGTGCCATCGATGATGATCGACGGTTCTTTCGCGCCCTGGGCCTTATTCGCGTGCGTCTTCCCGTCAAGTCCGGGCGCGTCGGCAATTGGTCCCAAATGAGACTTAGCCTGGTCTCGGATCACCGTGTTCTTGTGTACCCCTACGGCCGCCGCAATGACCCGCTGAGAGAGTCCCGCTTCCGTCAGGGTGGCTACCACCTCCCGGCGAGATTCGCGCGGTAGGCGCAAATAGGCCCCGTGAAATTCGCCTTTGCAGTAGTCATCCCACGAGTCATAACCGAGGGCCCGATCGGCCCGGCCGTAGTACGCTTCTTTGATCTTCGTCCACGCGGAATCCAAATGGCCGTAGATTGAGGCTGTTAGCTCGCGTGCCTCATTCTCGGTTAGTTCCCTCGGTTCGATGTCAGTCACTAGATCACCCCCGGGCGACATCGCACAATCACGTTGGCCTCATCTTCCCAATCGCGGTAATCGTTAATCGTCCGCGTTAGCCGTGCACGATGGTCTACGATTTCCGCCACTGTGTAGAGCACGCCGTGGTGGGCGCCGGTGACGACTTCTACGATGTCACCCGGTTGCGGATGGAATCGTGGTAGCAGCATTCCGATCAATCCTCATAGGTGCAAAACCCTTCGAGAATTTCCGCGAGTCGATTGCCCACGTGATCGGTAAGCGGCTGACGGGTTGTCTCCTGTTCGTTCACGATAATGTCTCCCAGCACTGCTACCGGGATCAAAAGGCTTTTTGTCGAACCACGCTGAATACGAAAGCCGTGCATGTATTCGGCGCGTTTGTCATTCGGGTTTGCGACCATTCATCCACCTCATCGCGTCCACCCGTTGGACCAAGATCTTTGTTCCGGGTCGGCTCTGAGCGCACTTGCACCCGTACCGGCCGTCCGATCGCTGGTACTCCACGCATGCCCGCCGGACCGTTTCGTACGACCTACGGGCATAGCTGGCCGTCTCCCGGAGGGTCATCCAAGGGGACGCGTCAGTCGGGTCAGCCGCTGGGCCGTTGCCCTGCTCCGTCACCGCCGTGACCTGGTATGCGTCCGTTGTCATAGCCTCACGGTAGGCTTAAACCGGGGAACTTTGGCATACTCTGGCGGTCACGATCAGGTAACGTAACCCGGTGACCTGCTAGTTCTGGCGAACTTTGGCGGACTTTGGCGTACGGTGATGGTATAGGCAGGAAGATCGAGGGACGATCGGAGGAAAAGATCATGAACGATCAAGCGGCAACCCGGCCCGGACCCCGTCAGCACGCCGCGTCCAAACGTGGTCCTAAGCCATTGCAGGCAAGCGAAGAGGGATGGCGGGAACTGGCAACACGCGTGCGGTACGAGATTGTGCATCAGTTCAAGTGCGATTCCATCCGCGACTTCTCAGCGACAACGGGTTTCCCTGAACGTACGCTCGCACGCGTACTGAATTTCGATCCCGAACGGGATCAGCCCGTGGGAATTAACACGCTTCTTCGATTGGAGAAATTGCTTAAGTGGCCAGCGGGTACGGCAATGCGACACTTGCAGGGCCCGCCGGATGAAAAGCCAACGCTGAAAGGTGAGAACGAAAAGAAGCTTTGGGCAGCATTGAACACGGAGGAGACAGCATTTCTTACCGCCCGTGATCGTGCGGCCTTTCTTGGAATCTTCCGAACACATCAAAGGGAGCGGGGAAGCAATGAACAAAGTGGCTAACATCGAAGTCACGTGCATGGCAGTGATCACAGGGATTGCCCTCGGGATTATGCATTACCGAATCCGGCGGCTGGAATCAGTCTTGCACGCTCAGAGCATGGCGGCCGGTATGCACGCCGTCGCCGACGCGGACGCGCGGGAACGTCGTTCGTACTTATCGATTGTGTAGAAAGGATAGGACAATGGCATACGCACTCAAGTCGGATGCGAAGCACCCGGATCACAACGGTGTCCGCAAGTTCAAGTTCAAGGGTATGTATCGCGATTCGAGTGGGCGGCTGCTCTCCGTCAAGGATGCCGACGACAAAGTTGTTTGGTATTGGAGCAAGGGTGCCGCCCAGTCTGCCGCGAATGAAGCGGAAGTGAAAGCCCGGCGCGCGGCCCCCACCGTCGCCACCACGTCAGGGGATATCACCTATGGCGAGTGGTTCGAGCGCACCTCGGACGGCAACCGTCACCCGTTCACCGATGATGACTACGCGGAACTGGGCATCATGAACAATTTCGTTCTTCCGAAATGGGGTGACAAGCGACTCGCATCGATCACGACCAAAGCTGTCAAGGACTGGATTCGGGACGATTTGATCCCGGGCCGTTCCGCATCCTACGCGAACAAGATCTATTACGCGTTCAAGGTGTGGATCAACCTTGCGGTTGAGAGTGAAGTCCTGACAGCAACGCCGTGCACGGCAAAGATGGGACTGCCGAGAGTCTACGCAAAGTCTCAGTCGTATTTCGAGCCATCGGATATCGAACTGTACCGCGAACTCGGATTCCGGGAAGACTACCTCCGAGTGGTTGAGTTTGCCGTGGAAACCGGAATGCGGCCCGGCGAGCAAGCGGGATTGCATGAGAAGTCGGTAGAAGCCTCGCGCGGTTGGGTGCGCGTCGCCGACGTGCTCGTGTTCGGGAAGATGTCCATCCGGTCGCACCCGAAGGACAAGGAACCCCGGCTCGTTCCGCTCACCCACCGCGCGGTTGAGATCATCAAAGAGGCAATCGGTGATCGTGACCTGATGAGCGGTTGCGGACTGCCCCACTTCGATGGAAGCGAATGCGCCAGTGAGTTGATCTTCCGCACGAAGCTCGGCAAGGTGATCAAGGCGCGCAACGTGTCAACGGCCCTGCGGACGTTCCAGGAGCAACACAACCTGCCGCGTAAGTCTTCGTACTCGGCACGGCGAGCGTTCGTGACGTGGGCACTGGAATACGGCCTTGACCCGGCCACGGTGCAAAAGATCGTCGGCCACGCCAAGTTCGGTCAGACCTTGGATTACTTCCAGGTCGGCCCGGCCGCGCGCAACCGGCTGGAAGAGGTTCGGGCATCGGCCAACCGGCCATCGGCCACCGTATCCGGAACCGTAGCGAAATCCGTAGCGGAGCGATCTGGGAGGATGCAGGAAGACGTTGCCAGCGACCGTGATCAACATGCCGCGTGAGCAGGGGAAACAGTGGAAAATTCGGGAGGATGCCGACAGAGGCAGGAAAAGACGTTTCCGCAGGTCACGCCAAACGTCTTGAATGAGTCATTCAGGGCTGATTGTGGCCGTGAGCTGGGAATCCTCTGAGATCAAATAGCAGAACCGTAGCGAGACCGCTAGCCGAGACGGCCCCCCTTCCAGCAACGGACGGGGGGCCGTTCTCACGCGTTACGGATCTTGAGCGGGCCCGCCGCCAGGCAAAGGAGAACTGCACACGCTAGCGGCGGGCCCTGACTTCCGGGTTGAACGGAAGACTCGCGAAGAGTACGCCCTCGGTCCGACTGCAATCAGACCGGGGGCTACCTGGGCTACCCGCCATGACGGAGGCAGCAAGATGCTAGCCCATGCGGGCATGCCGGACCAACCTGCCGCGTGCGCCAGAGGGGCAACCAGGGGGCAGCAACGGGCAAAGGTGCCCCGACCCATCAGGACCCGCCTTATTGGATCTTGGCGACTACCGCCGGACACAGGAAGCGAATCCGATAGACGTATGTCGGGATACCGGCGTCCCGTGCTTGGGCTATCGCGTCCCACGTGCCCGGCGAACGGCCGTCCCATGGGAAAGCAATCAGCATGTCCGGCATTTGCGCCACGAGTAGGCCGTTGCGTACGTGCCCGGCGCGGCCTCCCAGCATGTCCCAGCGGGCGCTAATCCCGGCGACTGGGCCTAGACCATGGGACTCCCAGTACTGCACAGCCATGGCGTCCGCACCTTTGGCGTTGCCCTGCCACAACTGACATTGCGCCGGAAGATGAACGGCGAACGCGGCGGCCATGTCGTCATGGTGATTGCGCGCTGGTCCGCAGGTGTGGCCCCCGGGATGGTCGCATCTTCCGAGGTACCGACTCCCGGAGACCATGATCTTTGCCAGCATGGCGGACAGGGTACATGACCGGGCCGATCGGAGCACTGACGGATCTTGATCAGGCCGGTACCATGGTCGTGTGCCCAACCAGCCACGCAACCGAGCAGGAGACAGCCCCACGAGCGGAAAAGAAAACGATCACAAGACAAAGAGTCCATCCGACAACAACCAGAAACCACCGGCTCACCCACAACCGCAACCGAAACCGCCATGGCGATAGGAGGGAAAGCACATGACACGAGACAAGCGAAGCTGTCTGGTCGGCGGCAAGTCGGGACTGCTCCCGATCACGCGGGATGGCATAGGTGGCTGGCCACCACTACAGCCGCACGGCCAAAGGTATCCCGGTGCGCCATGGACGACCTACCGCGTCAAGCGCCAGAGGCAAAGTGAGGACTGACAAACAGAAACGGCCCTCCTGATTGCTCGCGTAACCAGGGGGGCCGTTCCTTTTGGGATGCTCCCCAAGCGTGCCGACGTCCGGGAGCATCCCCGGCAATAGCCATCCACCCACTGTCACGCGAGAGTTTGCGGTTACTGCCGAGCTTAGCTTACACCACCGCTCCCTCTTTGGACGGTTGCGACCAGTGCGACTTACGCCAGTCGTAGAACTGGAATCCGGCCACGACGATCATCAAAGGTTGAACCCACCGGAACCCGGAAAAGCCGGAGAGAATCCCGAAGAGCAAGAACACGCTTTGACCGATCACCAGTACCGCCCAACCGGCGCCTTGAATCTGCCGGGCGCGATTCGCACTGACCCGACGTGCCAGGAACGGGCCGGTGAGAGAAGCGGAAAGCGGATTACAGAGACCAATCACAATAGACAACACATCGAGCACGTCGGGATTCGACATGGGTTCAACCTCACTTTCACAACAACGGGAAAACTAACCCCCTGTCAATTCCCCCTTGCGCCAATCGTTGCGGTCTCGCATTGTCATATGTGCACTGACATGCATGTGCACTTTGCCGTAGGACACTTCGAAATGGTCCGCAACTTGACGCACGCTCGAACCCTTGGCGTACATGGCCACCATGGCATCGATCAACTCTTGCGACGGCCACGGACGTGGCATCGGTCTACTCAGCTCCCCATCTGCGGCGCGATCATGGGTGCGGCTACCACCGCGTGCGAAATGGCGCCGAGCTTGAGCATGAGATCTGCCACGCGCTGAATTCGACTGGCATCCGCGTTGGTGTGGTACGACGGAAGCGTCATCAGGTCGGCATCATCGGGCTTGACTTTGCTGTACTTGATACAGACCGCGTTGACCTTCGTGCGGTCGCCAATAGCAGCGGCTACACCCTTGGTCATGGCACGCTGGAATGAGGCGAGAACCTTCGGGTTGGCCTGCACCCACTTACGCGTGGCGACGTACCCGGTAATGGGGAAATTGTCCGTCCCACCGGTGGCCACGTCGATGATCGGGGTTGCGCCGATCTCCCGGGCAGCGATGTGGATAAACGGTTCCGGCTGATAAATCGCGTCGACCTGATTGTTCTTGAGCGCCGCCATCATATCCGGCAACCCGAGATACAGGAATTTCACCGTTGCCGGGTCAACGCCATGGTCGATCAGAACCGATTTAACGAGGACTGCCGACGTCGAGACAGCGGAGGTGACCGCGACGCGATGATCTTTCAGGTCTTCGATGTGCTTGACCGGCGAATTGGGCGACGTGAGAATCGCATTACTCTTCGGACTCGCTGAAGTCGCATCGGCAACGATCTGGAGATCAGCAGCACCGGCGGCAGCATTCGCGAAATACACCGGGTACGTGGTGAGTGCAATAGACGACTCGCCACTGATTACCTTAGCTTGCGAAACGTCCCCGGTTTTCGCAACGTCGAAATCGACGTCCAGACCTTCGGCCGCGAAAATGCCATCGTCCTTCGCAATCCAGAACGGTGCAAGATCGGCACTATTCAGGATCGACACATGAAGCTTTTGCAGCGGCCCGCTTGACGTGTTGTCGGGGCTACCGAGCGCACTGCACCCGGTGGTGGCCAGCAAGAGGGCCATGAACGCGATACCTATGCGCCGGAACAAGTGGGGACCTTTCCTCAAGCGAAGACGAATTATTTGGATTGCGGAATCTGCGTGGCGTGTTCTTCTTGCCACGCCACTACTGCCGCTTTGTCTCTTTCGATGAATTCCAGGTGCTCCGCCGGGCTTCCCGCGTTGACGCAAATCGAATGGTACGCATCGAGCAACGCGGGCAACGTGGCATCCTGCGCACGGAACACGATCACCGGTTCATCGTCACCGATGGTGCCCCGTTCGCATGTAACCCGCCCGTACTTCGTGTCTCGTGCCACGGTCTCTCCTGGTAGGTAGCAAATGGACGGACCCCCCGCCCGGGGGAGAACCGCGAACGGCTTGATATGGCGGGGGGCCCTGACTCGTCGAGCTGGTCTCATCCGGGACCGGCCCGGTGGTCAACTGTCGGAGCTAGCGGCACCCTACACCCGTGTGTCAAGTGGTCACCCTCTGTGCACCTATTTGGTTGGTCCGGTACGGCCATCTGGACGTGGCTTCCACCATGGTCATCCGCGACCCTGTGGGGCAATGCCTGGGCGTATGGGCCGACGCGCCTACGGGGCAACCAGGGGCCAGCAACGGGCATCCGTACAGAGATGGTCCACCGAAAACACGGCCAGCGGGCCCCGGTCGGCTCGGCGAGCGCTACGATCGGGCCAGAACCGGGAGGGTGATCGTTTGCTGCACACCGTCAACGACACCGCAATGATTGTGACTCTCGCCGCCATGACGGGATGGTTTGCGGGGATTTACGCACAAATCCTTACCAAGGGGAAAAGGGATAAGGGGTTTTACTGGCGAAACATATGCGTGGTCCTCGTGTTTAACTGGGCGTTCAACGTAGTGATGTTTACGATGTTCTATGTTGTGGACGGCACGCTGCCACAGTGGAATAACTGGGCGATAGAAATTGGCTTCACCCTCGCGTTTATCGTGTTCGCGTGGTATATCAACCCCAACCGGCGCCGCAATAAGAAGCGGTAAAACGAAAGCCCCTCGCTTGGCTGGTATACGGCGCTGGCCAAACGAGGGGCTTTCATACGGTTACTGCTGCGCGACGGCCGCTGACAGGAACGCGTCGAACGAGGCACGCGGAAGGACCAGCTTCGGCCCACGGTGCTTCGTGTCCTGGATCAGGCCCATCTCCGCGTTGTCCGCGATTTCCACGCAGTCGGCTTGGCCACCACTGTGGCGTGACTTGCGCCAGTTCGCCGGATATACCGAAGCGCTCATAACTTTTCCAACTCCCTTATCTTTTCCAACATGAACCCGCGAGACTCTTCGGGGCTCATGGCCAGTGGACGCACCCGATCGATTGATGCGCGATATACTCCATCAACATCAGCCGGGTCATTGAAAAACACCATGACCTTACGTAGCTCCAAAAATGCAACGGCTGAATCTTCGGAAAACTCATAGATGCTGAATGGGCCGTACTGTGCATCGGACCAGCCAATGTGTAGCGGAACAATTTGAATGTTGACGTGTGGCGAGTCGTACAGGTGTCTGATTTGCGCGAGGGTCGCGGCCACTGAGCCAACCGGACGAAGTAGTACAGCTTCGTCCAAAAGAATGTCAAATTCAAGATCGGTGCGCTCACGTGCCATTGAAGCACGCCCCATCCGCTCAGCGACACGCGAACTGATTTCATCCTCGGGTACGCCATCCCGACGCATCACAAAACTTGCATATTCGGATGTCTGCGCCAAAGCGGGAACGCCACCCGATGCCATTATCGTAATTCGTGATGCGCGCTGTTCTGCCCGAAGCAATGCGCCGATAACCGATGCCCGGTCGGTGGTGGCCCCCAGGGTGCCCCAGACTGGGTCGAATGTTGAACTGTTCCGCACCTTGAACACTTCGATTTGTTCGGGTGTCGCGCCGCATTCGGTGAGGTACATAGCTAAGTGGGTGTCATCCGGCTTTCGCGCGCCGCTTTCCCAGCGGTTCACGGTCGACTTGTCAACCTGTAGCCGATTCGCCATTTGCAGAATAGAGATGCCCGCTGCCTTGCGCTTCGCTGCCAGCTCTTGCCCGAAGTAGCTGCTCTGCACCGTCACCATGAGACCGATCATAGGGCATGGCCTGGTCACCGTCGCCCCTTGCTTCCAACACTGGGAGTGATCACAAGATCACCCGGATGGGCGCTTGTGTGCCAGCGGTGCCAGGCGAGACGGTTGACCTGGCACAACTGGCAACGCAGTGATGCGGCCAGCGATGCAGGAAGGCGTCACCCATCATGCCGTACGCGACCGGCCAGCGGGCGGCCAACACGATCGGAGCTGGTCCTGTGGGACTCCCGTTCAGTCGCCGGGCTCGACACGCCAGGCGCACCACCAGGGCCGAGAGGCGCCGTGCCGCCCAAGTCAAGGCGGATGCCGAGCTGGCCAGGGTCGAAGCGCGGAAGGTCCGAATGGCCAACCAGGCCGCCGCCATCGAAGCGGCAATCCTCGCGGGACACGCGGAGATCGATAACAGGATGACAGCGGACACGGCAGTCATCCCCCGGGTCACGGACTACGGTGATCCACCACGGCTCACCCGGCCGTACCTGCGGGAACGGCGGCCGGAAGTCCTACGGCACATGCAAGCGCACCGAACACAATAGAAAACGCCACATGGCGAGGCGCCCTGTCCATCCTCGGACGCCTCGCCATGTCCCATTTCCGGGGGCAGTCATGAAAGTTACGAAGACGATTGCGGACATCCCGCGTGAGCTTGAGCGTGGCTGGTGGGTAGTCTGGCGCCATGAATTGGCGGATAGGAACAACATCACTCCCGAGGAATGGCGAACACGCTTACGGGTTGCATGCGAAGACGCGGGGGTCGACTGTGTTATTCAAATCTTGCCGAAGCAAGATCTCACAGTCGTCTGGAATCGAGCTAAAGAACCACCGTTCGAAGAGGTACAAGAATCAATTGAACGGGTATTAAATCTACGGTGGCGTGAAGTCAACTAAAGGGGTGGAAGCAATTACTTGGCTTGAGCTGTTCTTGCAGGCGCTAGCGGATGCGGCCGGTATCGACCTTCGTGCGTATGAGCGGCCAGAAGAGGAACCGTGCACCCCGGAGAATGGGTTGAACTAAATGACTGACAAGAAATGGCCCACGATCCCCGGCATCGCCGACGAATACAATGAGGGTGCCGGACTCGCGAAGCTTGCGAAAAGGTATTCGATGGATCCCAAAGACATTCGGGCTATGCTTGTAGATTTGGGGGTCACCATTCGAAAACCTGGTACGCAAAAGCCGATGACACCCGAACTTATCGAGACAATCAAAACCAAATACAAAAATGCAGGCATTATACCCATCGCCGATGAGCTTGGCATTGATCGGGCTCGTGTGCGTGAAGTGCTCAACAATGACCCGGAAATCACCATTCGGAAAAGAGGTCGACCTAAAAGTATTCCATTGGTAGAGGTTCTCTTTGATCAGGAAACCAGAGATCTCGTCGTCGACATGTACACAAAGCAAAAGCTCAGCTTTCGACAAATTGCAGATTCGGCGCGATCACTGGATCTTGAACATGAACTGACGGAGTCACGAGTAAAAACAATTCTCAAGCTAGCCCGACAAGAGGGTAAATGAGCCCAGCGAAAACACCAGCCCCGCCGGGCCTTGCCGATGAATACCGGGCAGGTGCGTCAACGGCTGAACTAGCCGAGAAGTACGGAACGAGCCCGCCAACCATTGCGCGCATGCTTGAGGATCTAGGCGTGTCACGGCGCCCAGCCGAGGCACGCAACTACGCGGACGCCAAGATACCGTTCCCGCCCAACCTCGCCAAAGACTACGCCGCTGGCATGTCGGCGGCCAAGTTGGCAACCATGCACGGAGTCAGCGCGCCAACCATCGGGCGAATGCTAGACGAATTAGGGGTGGAGAAACGTAAGATTAAGAGAGACGGAAAAGTCCCCGAAGGGTTTGCCGAGGACTACAAGAATGGGGTGACCTATAAGGAACTTATAGCGAAATACGGCTACGGTGCCCCGACAATCAGGCGAATGGCCAACGAATTGAAATTGAAGCATCGGAGAGTGAACTGAGTCCGGCGAAAATGCCAACGCCGCCCGGCCTTGCCGACGAATATAGTGCGGGGGCTACCGTGCAGGAATTAGCTGACAGGTATGACGTAAGTAGGCCAACCATGACGCGCATGCTCGATGAGGAAGGCGTACCACGACGCTCTAGGGGGGACGCTGTCTATTACGAACGAATGCCCTTCCCGCCTGGTCTAGCCAATGATTACGTCAAGAATAGCATGTCAATCATTCAACTGTCTGAAAAGCACGGAATTAGCGAAACCACTATCGGGCGAATGCTAGAAGAGTTAAACGTTAAACGTCGGCCAAAGAAGGAAAAGATTAAATACCCGCCTAACCTTGTCAGCGACTACCGTAGCGGGATGACTACAGTTGAGCTAGGTGCGACGCATGGGATTAGCCCAAAAACCATCGGGCGAATGCTTGAAAGGCTAGGTGTCGAACGTCGTCCAGGGGGAAACCGGAAGAAGTGAAGACGACGGGGACTAGGCCCCTGCCACGCGTTCGGCCGGGCGCGGTATTGCACCGGCTGTATCAAAGGGACCTATCAATCTATGAGATCATGGCAATTTATAATGTCAGCTATAGGGCGGCTCGACAACTGCTCATAGGGGATGGTTGTCAAATGCGCCCGCAGGAAAGGCAAAAGGTTTTACCGGCGACTCCGGGAATGATTGCCGCATACGCAGATAATCTCAGCATCCGCGAAGTCGCCGAAACATGGGGGCTCACATACAACGGAACACGGAATGCGCTCCTTCGAGCTAAAGTGGAATTACGGCCGCGAGGTGCCGGTTACGATACGCCTACCACAGAGGTTTATGCACGTCACACCCTTATGGCAAAACGCGAGCGGGCGGCTGGATTAATTGGCCGGATGCGGTGAACGACGACGACGAAACCGGGGGATCACGGTTCACATCTGAGCAGGTAGCGGAAATGGTCACCGATCGAAACAAACTCGGGATGACCTACCGCGCTATTGCGGAAAAGCATGGCACCGTTCCGAGCTGGGTATATGAACTGATCGGCGATAAAAGCACGGCACCTCTAACTCATGACAGGAATCCTATCCCATATTCTAAACTTGCGGAAATGATCGGCCAGTACATGAGCGGAGTGAATCTACGCGAGCTATGCGCGGACAGCGGCTACTCGTACGGGAAGGTATATCGACACTTGGCACCACTGGTGGACTTTAGGCCACGAGGAAAGTCCGCAAAATAGAAATGCCCCCGACCGCTCAGCCGTAGCCAAATGGTCGGGGGCATTCCCTATTTACGTGTGCTCTCACCGAACATCTTTTCGAGCTGTTTCCGGTACGTGTCCATGATGAACAGGCACTGGGGGCACACCAGCTCTTTGACGGCGCCCTCGGGATCTTCGCCGGGCTTGAGTATCCGGCCGGTCGCCGGGTTGACCATCACCGTGTCCACAGTGTCCGGGTCGTACGTGAACGCATGCCTGCCCGAGTAGCACCGCCCGATGGCTTTCATGCGGACACCAGCGCGCTTTCAATGTGCCGCTGGTATTCCTGCTCGGCCAGATAGCGAGAGGTGATGTTCGCGCCGTCCAGCTCGCCGCACGCGCACGTAGCCTTGAACGTGTCCATACCGGCAAGGTTTGATTGACTGATGATCATCCCGTGCGCCTTGCTGGTGGTGGCCGGTTCGGCGGGTAACTTGGCCCCCACCTTCGGACGGCCGGGGTGAGCGTTTTTAGCCGGTTCACCGTTTCGCTTGTTCACGCATTGGATACCGGTGCCGACCTCGCACGTTTTACACGGGCCATACTCGGCCCACTTGCTTGCCATTTCCTTTTCCTCTCTTAGCTGAGTGGTCATGCGTAGTAAATACGCCGCCGGATCTTCGTCCGGCAACCTGTCGCTCAACTGATTGTGCGTTTCTATTTGCTTATCTGCCTCGGAAACGAAATGTGCATACACCTCTCGCCAGTCGGCATTGTCGAGTGACCAGCCCCGCAGTTCTGATTTGTCGGCTAGCCATCGTCGAGCGTCCGTTTGAAAACTTTCCAGGCTTACAAGCGAGAGACGTTCCCAGACTTTGTGAAGATAGTAATCCGGGTGGTCATGTTCCAGGTTCCGGATCACTATGTTTGTCGCTCTTTTGTGCGTCATCGGCTAACCAGCCTTTTAATTTCAACCACTCACTTTCAGGAAGTATACCGTGAAGCTTTACGAAATGATTTGGTACGTCCGCCTGCTCTCCCTCGTTTGGAATGTGGACGTGACTGTAGAAGTAAAGCTTCCGCAGTAGACCGGCCAGTTCGCCGTCAGTCATCTACCATTCCTCTTCTCAACTGCATTCGCTATGGGCACCATAATTAGCATGATGCCCAATCCGATGAAGAACCATTTTGCGTCACTGACGATTGCCGAAACGATGATGCCCACACCAACGGGGATCACCAGACTAGCCACCATGGCGGGACTCGCTTGCTTACCGTTCATCCTTGTTTCCTTCCTAAGCGGCTCTGAGTTGGCCGCTGGCCGCCTAGCGGATGTTCCGCGCCTGGCCACACCCGCCCAGCGTACCCCTGCGTTAGCAGCCAGCTCAGAGCCTAGGCACGCGCCGTTGTCGGGGGCCCGTTCGCGTGCCGTGCTTCGGGCGTAGGACTCGAACCTACTCTGACGGAACCAAAATCCGCCGTGCTGCCAATTACACTAGCCCGAAATCCTTATCTTTTCTCTGCGTAGAAAACGAACGCCCGGCCCGGCACCATCACCATAAGCCCCCAGTCACCATTATCAGAAATAAGCTCAAAGTCGATGAGCTGTTTCTGCGGAGACTTCACGGTGTAGAACACGAGCTTGCTGATGTTGATTTCGAAGCCTCGGACGCCGCCTCTAGACAAGCTTTCAAACGGTAGTATTTTGCAGAGCCACACCCACCCTTTCAAAAGCAGCTCTCTTACGGGTCCTTTCATATCTCCTCATCCCGGGGTGCCGGAATGCAATACGCGTACGGTCCTTTTCCCACTTCGTTCGCCCACACCTTATGCAATTCAAGGTGCGGACGGCCCCCCTCGTAATACACCCGGACATGCTCCTTTCCGCACTCCGGGCATTTCACTTCGTAGGTTCCGTCCTCATGCTTCACTACGGGGGATCGACGTCGCCCAAACAAATAGGTACGACTCGACCAAACGACGTCCTGCAATCCAACCCCCAAGGTTTGAATTACCTAGTCAGTCTGAGATGGTGGCTTGTACCGCTTGGCCGATGTTGTCCCTGAAACGGATCAGAGATTCCCTTTCCGTCCGGAGACGGCGGTTCTCATCTTCCAGGTCGGCCACGACCTCCCGAACCGTTTCGAATGCCTTTTCGAGCCGGTCAGCGTACGAGTCGCCCGGTACGGCCTGTTCGGTGAGCGGCAGCACTTCGACGACCTTGCCGTTATTCGCCGGGGGCGCGGCCGGGGCATCCTTCCAGTCGGTTGGGGTCTCGACGGGCGCGGGCATGGTTTCCTCGGCCGGAGTGGCATCCTGCGGCTCTTCGAACGTGTCGGCCACCCACCATTCGGGTTGCACATGCTTGCCGCGTCCGGGGCTCACGAGAACCGTGGAACCGTGGGCCCGAAGGTGCTTGACGATCTGGCCCCGCGCCGAATTCACTTCCTTGTCGGGAAGATCCCACACCTGCCGGATTGCCTGAACAACTCCCGTGCCAATGTGGTACCCCTTTCGGCCACCGAGGTATTCCGGCTGGGCGGTGTCGGGCACACTGTTCCGCATGACACACCAGACGACTTCCGCAGATTCACGGTAGTTGTCTTTCGGGTGTTTACTCGGTTTGAATCCGATTTCGGCCTCGATCGACGCGTAAGAAATCCTTTTCGCCATTGCTACTTCCTCCGTTGATCTTTCTGATTACTTCTCTGAGTTGATCCGAGATATCGTCCATCCGATCACGACACTCCGAATCACCTCCGTATTCCTCGTATGCTTCGATTGCGGCACTCAATTGGCCTACGGAACGTTCCAGGTGGAGAAGTACTCGACTGACGCTCATGATCGTTCGCCTATCGCTTGCGGGGTCCGGGCAAGCAAAAGTTTAGACTTCCAGGAAGTGCGCGCGTTCCGTCACCAGTCCACCGAGTTTCCAGCGGCCAGAGACAAGTACCACGCTATTGGGAACGACGAACGGGCGAACCTGCGCAGCTTGGTCCGCGTTGTCGAGACCGATTACCATTCGTCCACGCCACTGAACGCATGCCCTATACAGGTTGACGCGTTCGACGAACGTTCGCGGCCGGTTAATCGTGTCGAGAGCCCGCAGGCACTGGGCCATGATGGCGCGCAAGTCGACGCCGCCCGTTATCCGGTAGGCGTTTAAGTCAACCGCGAGATATCCACCAATGAATTCAGTCCTATGGGCTTCCACCCACCGACGGGCGAGACCGTTCGAATGTACTCCGCTCAAAACAACGACCGGTGCACCGGTGGCGACAGCTTCGCTGATTCTGTCCAATCTAGACCTCCCCGCTAATTTTGACGATCACGAAATCTTCCAGCCCGAACCTTCGGGCAATATCGAAGATCTCGTGAACGGCCGACATTGTCTGATTCACTAGGTGTTCGGGATCATCATCGAATCGAAATGTTCGTTCGTATGTCCTGGGGGCTACCTTCCGAAATCCTTGCGCTCCGGTCCGATACTTGAGTGACGCTTCCCGGGGCAATATTTGGGGGGTCCTGAACGTGATGCTAATTTGCATCAGTTGTCGCGTCCGCACATGGTCGACTCCCTTCTATCTAGAATGTCAACAGACTTACCATTGTCCGACATTCATTCTCGTAGTCCCACGGTCGATATCGCGAGGGCGCGAGCTTGCGCAATACGGTCGCTGGGAAAACATCGAATTCCAGTTGCGGGTAACGCGCACTCAATTCAGCCACCCAGCGACACGCTTCCTGTTCATCCTCGGTTCGCGCATTCGACGCCGCCCACCACTTTGCACCCCGTGGCCCCCTGACTACGATTTCGTACATAGTCACGTTTCCAGCTCCCTGAATAGGTGTTGTAATGCCTCCCGTTTCCTTAGGGTTCCACTTTCAAAAATCCATCGGCCGGTTACGCCCTTGCCCGAGGTAACAATCACATAAGTGAACACCGCGAGTAAAACACTATCGTCGCCCCAAAGTCGAGCTATTGTCGCGTCGCGGTGGGCGTACGCCGATGTGGTGATATCCGATTCCTCGGTTAACCATTGCCAATACACAAATCAACCCCTCCCCGTTTACGCTATTCAGTAAGCGTCGGGCCGTATGCTTGGGGCCAACTTGTCCCAACCACATTTGGTCACTCTGGCCTGGTGGCGTGCCCCCGAGGGAGCCTTCCATTGCCTTGCCGCGTGTGCCCTAGCTCTTGTGCCGGGTTCGGACCGGCCGTGAACGTTTCACCGTACGCCTGATGTCATGTGACCGCCCAACCAGTAGTGTCACAACCAGGTAACTAACCGCAATGGCAATGCCCCGAATGGCGGAACGTGTCGACATGTCCCCATACGCACGGTAGTTACCTCTTGCTGTTCACTCGCCGGATCAGCCCACGCGACGCCCCGGATACCCGCTCAATGTGCCGCTCGCGCATACCCGCTGCGCATGCACGCCGGATCGTGTCCTGCAAACGGGTCAAGGTTTCACTTTCCTTGCCTGGCACCCACTTCGAGGGTCCCCGCTCGGCAAGCCACTCCCCGCCAACCTCCCTAAGCTCTTCCTCCAGCTGGGCTAGCCGCTCTTGCTTGACGCGCTCAGCCTCTGCCGCCGCCGCCCTGGCCGTCGCTCGTTCAAGTTCACTCGTCATTCGGTTCACCTTCTTTCCCTAATGGACGCGGCAACTCACGGGCCGGTGGAAGCCCAGACCGTGAGCCACCGTGTTCATTCGAGCGGGTTCTTCACTAGCGTTAGCGGGGGACGAGCGTTTTGTGCTGCCATCTCGATGAACCGCTTTGCGGCTATGGCGTTATCAAGTTGACCGATACATACGGGGGTGTACGGCTCTTCATCCCCGGTTGCCCAGTTGTGGATTAGGACTATGTTCCAGTCTTGACCCGCGTAGGAGAAGCTGATGATCGTGCCGATTATCCGGCCGTCATCTCCGAGGAATTCCCGGCATTCGGCCCACGTGTATCTCATTTGTCCTCGCTTCTATACGCACGGCGTACTTTCACCGATTGTGATCTGTCCAGTTATGCCCCCCTGGATAGACATCAGGTAATCGAACCTTGTTGCGTTCATGAACATGTCGTATGGTCGGGCGTCGTTCTCGACTCGCCAACCAAAAGCCTGCCAGTACTGTTTCATTCGATCAAAGTAATCCTCGTTCCCCTCGGGATCAATCTTGCGGACAGCGTAGTGGAGCCCGTAAAGCGTGCCGCCCGCCGTGCAATTCAACGGCAGTATCGGCAATTCCTCCAATTTATAGCCGTCTGGGAATACCTGGTCTGCCGCTTCTTTAAGATGAGCAACGGCCGTGCCTTTGGCGATATACTCAGCAGCGATTCGGGCCCGATCATTGACGCCCTTGTCTTCGGCGGTTTGCTGGCCACTGCTACATGCGGCGAGGGCCAGCAACCCGACCAAGATCCAGTACCTAATCCTGATCACCTTCGTTCAGCGCTCGAATTGTGAACGCTTGCGGGTACCGCTTGCCGAATGTGGGATGAGGACTACCGGTAAAGCTCACGCGTGTTCCCACTTCGAATACATCGGAGTCGTGACCATGATCGTCAGTCTTTGAAAAGAACCACGATCCGCCCCGGCTGCTACAGGTGATGAATCCGAAAGTTTCCTCGGACCGCGTTACTTCCCCTATCCAGTGCCCTTCCTCTGTCCTGTCTGCATTCAAGTCCGCACGCATTTGCCGCGATACGACGAGCCGTTCAAACCACGTGGGGTTAAGCACCTCCGGAGTTTCGCCGGTGAATGTGGCAAGATCGCTTTTGAACGCGTCACCATATTCAGCCGCTTTACTCGGGGTGTCGAACGGCGAAACGACGACCGTTTCAAATTCCCCAAACTTGAACACCGCCGCGTACCTCTTCACTCGTCGATCCTTTCTACGGATAGGCGGAAGACTTGGGCGTGGTATTCAATCTCGCACCCTTCCTCGGATACGCGCACGATCGGCGACATTCCGGATTCCGGTCCTCGGGTGACTTCGAGGAAGATCACCTTTGTCCCTTCGAAGTTCGACACCACGTTACCCGGTTCGACTCGCTCCTCGGTCCGCTTGTTAATCACGCGATATTCTGTCACTCCTCGGTCCTTTCAATTGTCAAGGCGAACACGGCCCATGCATCGTACTCGGCTTGACGCAATTCCGGCCATTCGACCACGACCGACGTCACGCCGACGCTAACGAGTTTCGCCGTGTGCCCGCAGTGATCCGTTACCATTCCACCGAGCGGGATCACTCCGCCGGTTCGCGTGTCCGTCACGAGGTATTCCGCCATGATCACTCTTCCCGAATCACAACAACAAACAGATTGTATTCGTCCGCCGTGTAATAAGAGCGACGATCAGTGTCCGGTTCGTCAACCTCAATTTTTGCAACGCCATTATGTTCGGGCCCGCGTGATACTCGGACGAATTTTGCAACCTTCCCATTGATAAGGGACGTCACGTCGTCACCGGATATCACCGTTTCACCATCGGGCCTGATTACTCGGTAGCTCACGTGACCGCCAGAATTTCGCATGCGACGCCGTTTTCCGCACAGTCGCGCTCAAACTGTTCGACCATCATTCGCCGGATAGTCTTTCGCACGTTCACCGCACTGGGATCAATGCCGTAAGCTTTTGTGAATGCTTCACGGTCAATGTCCGCTGTGAATTCAACGTGGACTTTCACCGCTTCGTGTCCTCCAGTTTCGCGGTCGCCCATTCGACAAAGTCAGCACCTTCTTCGGGCATCGAACGGTGCGGGCAACCGTGCGTGTTGTTAATCGTGAAAGTCACCCCGCCGATCTGGCCCTCTTCGTCCCATCGAATATCAATCCGCTGTTCGTCGCGAACGACCGTCATCAGAGGGGATTTTCCACGGCCGGACAAGCGAGTAAAAGCCCAGCCGTTTTTGCTGGCCAAGTCGCGCAACGTTTCGAACGCGACCGGCCCGGCGGCGTCCTTCGCTCGCATTTCGCGCATTTGCTTGCCGGTCACCCGTTCACCCGGCAGAGCCACCGACCGGCGAAGCGCATTCGCGATGTCCGTTGCCAGCTCTTCGGTAAGGTGACCTTCGATGATCGACTCGCCATCATTGAGTCGTAGTTCAGTCACTCCCGCAACTGTGTTGACGCTGAATCCCTTGACGTTGTCGAGCGTGATCTTTCCCGTGATCATTTTGCTCAGAGTCCTTCCGGTTGTTCCTCGAATTCATTTAGCGCATTAATCAGATCATCGAATGTCGCTATCCATTCGTCGACTGCTACGCCACGGTCACCTTCCTGCCATCGTTCGCTAGCGTCACCCCATGCCTCCCGGTGATCGTCTCGTTCGAGTTCGAGTGCGAGCTTGACCTGACGGATCAACTCCTCATTACGCTTACGCAGCTTGTACCGGTGCGCCATTTCTTCACCTTTCAAAAAGAAACGGTGGCCACCACCAGCCCGAGGGAAGTGGTAGCCATCGCATTGTTTTACTCCCGGTCGCCTTTCGGTTGCGGGCATGACCACATGGCATCCTCTGCCGCTCGCTTTATTACGTCATCATCGGCATCCGGCATGTGGTGCCGCATGAATTCCTCCGGTTGCTGGAAGACGTGGCGAGACGTCTTAACCGCCCGAACCGCTTCCGCCATTTCCGGATCACGCGGCATCTTGAGATGATTCCGGAAATGGATCAGCTGTCCGGCGCACAAGTCCGCATCGGGCAACTGTGTGGTCAACCATTCCGGGTCCGCGTAGTCAATCTGTTCGTGACACGGCCAGTCGTTTTCATTCGTGATTGCGCCACGATAAAACGATTCGGGTTCATCCTCACCGAGGTAGCCCCGTCGCGAGATCTTGAGCCACGGACAACCAGGGCACGGCGTCTTCCTGCCGAGCTTAGGCATTCCCTTCCTTCTTTCCCGTCCGCAATGGACGCGGCAACGGGCGAACCCCCTCTAGTTCGTCCGCCACCGTGATCACTGCCGATCAGGTTCGTATGATTCCTCGGACACGATGGTGAAATGCTTCGGGTCGAACGAGTACGCAAGCACACTCGCAAGATCGATTGCCTGTTCCCGCGTGTCCACATAATCGCTGCGCGCTACCGACCAGCCGGTTCGAGTGCGCTTGTTCGGTTTGACATACCGGACGTGAAACCGAATGCTCATCGGATGTCTCCTACCCATACCGGCCGGTCAACAGCGCGAAAACCATTGCTGAAATTGACGTACATTGTCAGCGTAATCGTTTTCGCTGTTGCCGGGAATTTGGTCCGGTGCACCGTGTACGTCAGGGTGTTGTCCGGCGTCACCCCGAGCTGGTACCCGGGATCGTTGTCGATCGTCTCGCCGTTGTCGACGGCCAAACCGTCAGCCGTGATGTCCGGCGTGGTGACGTTCGTCAGCAGCGTTTGTGTCAGGTTGTGCACGGTGACCGTGTACACCACTTCCGGGCCCTCACGGCGCGGCTGAGACACTGCCAGGGTGGCTCCGTCTGAGAGGATTACCTCCTCGCCCCATGCGTGCAGAGCGGACGTGACGGCCGGGGCCGTTGTCGGCGCGGTGACCGGCGGACCGGTCGAGCTGCACCCGGCGATTGCTGCACCCACAACGAGTGCTGCAAAGATCATCTTTACGTACCTCATGACTCCTTCTTTCTCTAACCGTCCGCAATGGACGCGGGAGGTATGCGGGCCCGGAAGTCCGTATACCCCCGTGATCATTGCGACTCGTTTACCACTCCTCGCCCGCGTATGCCGGGTCGAACCATTCCGGCGGCGAGCTGTGCGGGTTGTCGTAACCCGGGTAACGCTCGTTAATCTTCTCGTGCAATTCCTGCGCAAAGACCTGGTAGGCGTTCCAGTGTGCTTCGCACTTCTCGTAATCGGATGCACTGGTCCGCGACTTGCCCCGAGTAACCTCGCCACGGCAACCGCCTTGCTCCGCATCCTGGCAAATCAAAGTCATGACCTCACCTCGTTAGCGAATGGTCCTTCGAGCTTTCCGGCCGCGAAGTCGAGCACGTCTTTCCACGTGCCCCGGAAGACGATCGTTTCGGTATCCGGATTGCACATCCGATAGAATCTCGGATTATCCCGAATGCGCATGATCTCGATAACCCCGCTTGCGGTGCGCCCGCAGTCAACCCACGAGTGAACCCGGGGTGTCAACGGAGCAGGATATCCGCTCATGATTTCAGGACCTCCGTCACATGTTTGATCAAGAGTTTGAATGCCTGATTGAACGTCGTGCGTTCGTCGATGAAATCTCCGCTCGAATTCCGAACCTCGTACGTGTGAGAATTCCGCTGGGAGATCTCACCGTATATCCCACTACCTCGCTTCCAGCACCTTTGCGTCAGGTACTCGGCCCCCACCACCGGACGCAATTCGAAGATATCCAAAAACTCCATCTCCGTCATTGCTGCCTCGCGATCTTGACCAGTTCGTCGCGGGCCAACGTCCACGTGTCAAACGTGCCGGACCGGTTGCCGTCGCGGTCGAATGCAACGTGTCGGACTTTTCCACCAGGCCGTTCTCGACCACTTCGAACTTTGCCAACGACGATCCCCTCGGGATACATGATCACCGGGGCGGTGTTTGTACGCTTCATGATCCACCCTCTTTCTCTTCGTCCGTAACGGACGCGGCAACGGGCGAACACTCTCACTGTTCGTCCGCCACCGTGAACATTACGCGACCTTTGAGGTCTGCGCTTCGAGCTGAGCGTTGCCCGTTTTCGTGCATTTCTTGCATGCGCTCGTGGCGACGTGCTTGCCGCACGTTTCCAATTGTGCCAACGCTTCCGTGAGGTCCGTGCCCTCCCAGTGCGTCACCCAGCCAACTTTGTTCGTGGTGAGGGCCGGGCATGCACTGTACGTGTACGCGGGAGCGTCATTCGTGCCGTAGTCGCGGGGGACCTCGTCGAGCCCTTGCAAGTGTGCCGCGCCACGGGCGTAGACAACCGCGTACCGCCGTTCAACCGTCTCCGTGGTGACGACCGGGGCCGGTTCGGGCAACGGGTACGCAACGTAGTGTTCGGTGAACGATTCGAGCTTCACGGGAAATGCGGGCCCGCCGGTTTCTTCGGAGCACAACCAGACTCGCATTTCGCCATGGCCGTTCAAGTTCGTTCCGAGGAATTCGAGCACCGGACCGAAGGTGTTCGCTTCCCTGTTCCTGCGGACAACGGTGAGCTTCATAATTACTTCTTTCCTTGCCAAAGGCCCGACGCCTTTGGTTAGTGGCCGTCCGGGGAGTCGGACCCCGGTTCCCCTGTGCGGGAGTAACCGATTTATCTAACGGCCAAAAGACCAGGCTTTCAGGTCTGGTCCATTTCTTGCTATTTCCAAGATCACGGGTTTTGCACTTCTGTTAGTACCGCGCGTGCCTCACGTCTCCCGACGTATCTCTGGCACCTTCGGATGTCCGCGTGTCCCATGGCCCTAATGGTGTTGTTCCCGCTGGCGGGGGGTTGGACCCCGGTCCTTTGGTCTCTCTGCCTTACACCACCATAGTACCACTTGCGGGCCCCACTGGTACCGTGGGTAAGTCTATGTGATGCGGATCACACAAGATCTTTTAGATAGCAAAAGGCCCCGCCAGCGGATCACCGAAATGATCTCAACTGGCGGGGCTGTTTTAGCAGGTCAGAGCATGATCAACTGAGTGCCGGCGAATTTCCGGACCAAGATCATTAAAGAACCCCCCGGGTCCACTTCAAGGGATGCCGGGGGGCTGTGCACGACCTCACCGGACAGGTGGACCGTACGGCGAGCATACAAGATCACCAACGGGCCTTGAACCCGGGGGCCGGATCACCCGGGAGGAAGGTCGAACTCCCCATCGGCGGCACCCTTGACGAACGCGTCCCACTCGCCCGGATCGAAGATCAGCACCACTGCGTCGGGAGCGGTGTTCTTGCGCAGCAGCGTATACGTCACGCCGTCCGTGTGTATCACCGTGGCACGTTCTACGTACTGGTCCAGTACCACCCCCGGGGGAACCATCGGCTCCCATACGGCGGCCGTGTAATCCAGCTCAGTACGCACGTCCGCTTTGTTGTCGTCAACCATGGCGGCGAGCTTACCGTGGTCGACGCCACCGGCCGCGAGCACGGTCAATGCCTGATGCCCGGCAAAGGTTTCCATTACACGCTCGTGGTGGCCGAAGCGCTTTCCGTGTTGCCGACAAACTTGGCCGCGAGCCCCTTGAGGAATGCGACGAGAGCGGTACCGGCGCCCACACCGAGAGCGGCTTTCCAGTCCAAGTGAAGCACGTCAACAACGTCGAGCCCGGTCACCGTGAGGAAACCTCCGGCAAAGGATGCGAGGACGCGCTCGACGAGGTCGGTGAGATACTTACTCATTCCGTAATTCCTTTACTTCGTGCGTTGCGGGAATGCAATGCCAGCGCGCGCATTGCCGAGGGTTTTGTATCTGAGTGCCACCCCTTCGCAACCATCAGGCATAAGCCAGATAGCGCGTTGTCGGTCCAAGAGCGTTCCAACAGTCGGGTGACCGTTGTCACCGATCGGTGATACCAACGTTCGATCAATGCCAATACAGATCAACTCGTATTCGACATCCCCCCACGTGGCATTCAATGCAACCCATTGGTTTGCGACCAGCGAGCTATTACGGCCGGTCTCAATGGGGTAGCCGACGTAAGCACCTTCGGGCGCGACCGGCAGTGACTGCGGCAAAACACCGGTCATGATTTCCTCCGATGGGGTGTTTACGATGATGAGATGGTTCAACGTGTACGACTCGTCAAGGTCGACACCATTTGCCGCGATACCCGCGATTGATCCAGTCGACGAGTACTGGTGCACGTCGTACCGACCGCCATACGATGGACGCAAGCCGTAACGCGCGATGACAATAATAAGGTCGGATGCAATCGTGTCTGGTCGGATAACCTTTGCGTCGGCATTGTTCATATAGACACACGGCCGGTAGCCATGACTGCGGACGTATTCAGTGAACCGCGCTACCCATGCGCGTTTATCAGCGGGCGGAATGTTCGGGCTACCACCCGGCGGGTTGTCTTCCATATCGAGCATCGGCGCAACGCCATTCGCGTCAAGGCGTCGAACCTCGGACAGGAGAACGGCCGCTTGCGCTTCCGGGTTGCCCGGTTGGCTGAAATGGTAGAGCCCTACGGGAATGTCAACGGAATGGAAACCGCGCACCTCAACATCGGCAGCTCCGGCGGGCGCAATACTGAATCCGTCAGTTCCCTTGACCCAAGCGAATTTCACGCCCGCGTTTTTCACCGACTGCCAATTAGTAACCGTCTGGTATTTCTTGTAAATATCAATTCCGAGGCTCACGGTCCCAACCACCAAAGGGCAAGACTTGTGCCCTGGTTATTTGCCGTCGTTCCAAGAACCTGAACGTTAACACCGGCGCTATGTTGGGCGCGCGCTTCGATAATGTCGTTCAATG
>Ga0307502_10000001_pt1 | contig 67469 bp, 78 predicted proteins | sample 16_S_MG_FD_201364 | JGI IMG/M metagenome (GOLD analysis project Ga0307502, IMG submission 201364) | Soil microbial communities from Populus trichocarpa stands in riparian zone in the Pacific Northwest, United States - 16_S | ecosystem: Environmental > Terrestrial > Soil > Riparian zone > Trees... | reverse complement strand
CGCTGCGCGCTGACGTGGTTCGGCGACGGGTCGACGTCGCGCGGCGACTTCCACGAGGCGATGAACTGGGCCGGCGTGCAGAACCTGCCGGTCATCTTCGTGCTCGAGAACAACCAGTTCGCGTACTCCACGCCGATCGACCAGCAGTTCGCGGTCAACCCCGTCGAGCGCGCGGCCGGCTACGGCTTCCCTGGTGTGACCGTCGACGGCAACGACGCCGAGGCGGTCTTCGAGGTGACCCGCCAGGCGCGCCAGCGGGCGATCAGCGGCGGCGGGCCGACGCTGATCGAGGCCGTCACGATGCGCATGCACGGCCACGGAGCGCATGACGACATGAAGTACGTACCCACGGCGCTCTTCGAGGAGTGGCGCAAGAAGGACCCGATCGATCGCCAGAACGCACGTCTCGCCGCCCTCGGCATAGACGTCAAGGCGCTGCGCGCGGAAGTCCGTGCGGAGGTCGACGAGGCCGCCAAGGTCGCGCTCGCGGGTCCGATGCCAGATCCAGCCACGGCCACCGAGCGCGTGTTTCATCCGCCCGACGCCGAGGAGATCCTCTTGCAGGACGGCCTCGCGCCGTGGAGCGGCTTCGACGAGGAGAACGCCAAGCAATGACGGCCCGCCAATGCTCGACCGTGGTCGGCGCGGAACCGGAAGGCTGGCCCGCGCGATGACCGAGATGACCTACCTGCGCGCGATCTCCGACGGCCTGCGCACGGAGATGCGCGACGACGAGCGCGTCCTGCTCATGGGTGAGGACATCGGCGTGTATGGCGGCGCCTTCAAGGTCACCGACGGCTTCATCGAGGAGTTCGGCCCGGGCCGTGTCATGGACACGCCGCTGGCCGAGGCGGGCATCGTCGGCACCGCTGTCGGGGCCGCGGTCGTCGGGCTGCGTCCCGTCTGCGAGATGCAGTTCGCCGACTTCGTCGCCTGCGGCTTCGATCAGATCGTCAACGTCGCAGGGAAGATGTTCTACCGCCAGGGACTGCCGGTCAACATCACCGTGCGCCTGCCCGGCGGCGGCGGCTTCAGCGGTGGCCCCTTTCATTCCCAGAACCCCGAGGCCTGGTTTATGCACGCGCCGGGGCTGAAGGTCGTCGCGCCGAGCACGGCCGAGGACGCCAAGGGCATGATCATCGCGTCGATCCGCGATCCGAACCCCGTCATCTACATGGAGCACAAGAACCTCTACCGCCGGATCAAGGGCGAGGTGCCGGAGGGTTCCTACGAGACGCCTTTCACCGCGCGCGTCGCGCGTGAGGGCACGGATCTCGCCGTCATCACCTACGGCGCGATGGTGCACACGGCGCTGGACGCGACGCAGGACCTCGACGGCGCCTCGATCATGGTGCTCGACCTGCGCTCGCTGGTCCCGCTCGACGAGCAGGCGATCCTCGACGCCGTCCGGCTGTGCTCGAAGGTCGTCATCGTCGACGAGGCCAACCAGACCTGCGCCGCCGGTGCCCAGGTTGCCGCGCTGATCGCCGAGTTCGCCTTCGAGGATCTCGACGGGCCGGTCGTGCGCGTCGCCTCGCCCGACGTGCCGATCCCGTTCTCGCCGCCGCTCGAAGCGGTGGTCCTGCCATCTGTCGATCGTGTGAGGGAGGCCTGCCGTCAGCTCCTCGAGTACTGACTTCGCAACCATCGTCGACGTCACGATGCCGCAGATGGGCGTTTCCGTCGCCGAGGGGACGGTTGTCGAATGGCGCAAGCAGCGCGGCGATTGGATCGAGGCCGACGAGACGATCTGCGAGATCTCGACGGACAAGATCGACACCGAGGTCCCGTCGCCGGCGGCCGGCCGGCTCGTCGAGATCCTGGTGCAGGTCGGCGTGACGGTCGAGGTCGGCACGACGCTCGCACGGATCGCAACGGATGCGCGGCCGGGCGAGGCGCATGACGTGGAAGGCGCGCGCCCGCCCGTGGCACCGGCCGACGGCACTTCCGACGGCGCACGCCCGTCGCCGGGCGCTCGTGACCCCGCACCCCCGTCGCCGCCGCGCCCGGCGCCAGCGCGTGCGCCCTCCGCGGCGCCGGCCCCCGCCCGCCGCGGTTCCCCTGCCCGCCGCTATTCGCCGGTCGTCCAGCGCATCGCCGACGAGCACGACGTCGATCTCGACGAGGTCGAGGGCACCGGCCGCGAGGGCCGCGTGCGCAAGCAGGACGTCATGGGCTACGTCGAGGCCCGCGGCGGCGTGGCGCGGCCCGCCGGGGCCAGCCCCACGGAGCCGACGCTGCACATCGAAAGCCCGTACCGGCCCGGCGCCGGGGCGTCGCTGCATGGTCCCTACACGCCGCCCGAGGGACGGCCGCTGTCGCGCATGCGCCAGACGATCGGCCAGCACATGAAGCGCTCGCAGGAGACGGCCGCCACCTGCACCACGTGGATCGAGGTCGACGTCTCACGCGTCGAGCTCGCTCGCAAGGAGCTTGGCATCACCGCGCTTCCGCTGATCGCGCGCTGCGCCATCGGTGCCCTGATCGAGTTCCCGCTGCTGAACGCGTGGCTGGAAGGCGACAACCACACCGTCCACGAGCAGGTCAACCTCGGTATCGCGGTCTCGCTCGGCGAGGACGGCCTGATCGTGCCGGTCGTCCGCGGTGCCCAGGACCTCAGCCCAGAGGGCCTGTCGCGGCGCATTCGGGACCTCGCACGGCGCGCCCGCGCCCGCCAGCTCAGCCCCGACGACGTCCGCGGCGCAACGTTCACCCTCACCAACCCGGGCCAGTTCGGCTCGATGATGGCCACGCCCGTCATCAGCCAGCCCCAGGTCGCGATCCTCGATGTCGAGGCGATCATCAAGCGGCCGGTCGTCGTGACCGATCAGTTCGGCGAGGACGCGATCGCGATCCGCCCGATGGTCATCCTGGGCCTGTCATGGGATCACCGCGCGCTCGACGGCGCCGTCGCCGCACGGTTCCTGGCGAGCATCAAGAAGCGGGTGGAGGGCTACGAGGCCTGAGCCTCAACTAGGCACATTGCTCAAGGTTCTCGCGGCCGGGCCGACTACGCCGCTATGGGGAATACTCACGCGCGGACGCGTCCGCGACCTTCCTCGGCTTCCGGGATCGCTTCGGCCAACGGCTACACGCTCGTCGAGGTCCTCATCGCGAGCGTCGTCCTGGTTGTCGGCGTGCTCGGCATCTTGACCCTGCTCACGGGCGCCCTACGGACGACGGCGGCCAACACGGAGCGCATTGCCGCAACGAACCTCGTTCGCGAGCTCGTCGAGGGGACGCGAGCGCTGGACTACGACGACATGTCCGGCACGCTCGTGCAGGCGCGCTTGCAGGCGCGCGGGCTCGGCTCGGGCGCACCGTGGACGATCCAGCGCCGCGGGGTGACGTACACGGTCACGGCGACGTCGTGCACGTATGACAACCCCGCCGACAGGCTCGCTGCATCCCCGCCGACCGGCGTCTGTACGCCTCAGCCGACGGGCCAGACCGGCGATTCCAACGGCGACGACTTCCGCCGCACGACCATCCGGGTCGACTGGCCCGAAGCCGGCGGCACGCAGCGCTCGGTGACGCAGACGACGCTCGTCGTCAACCCGTCGGGTGGCCTGGGCCCGAGGATCACGAGCTTCACCGTCGCGCAGCCCACGATCACCGCCAACGTCAGCTCGGCGATCGTCCTCTGGACGACGACGGCCGCGCAGAGCCTGCGCTGGGTCGTCGACGACGGCGCCAGCGCCGGCAGCTCGGCGGGGACCACGAGCTTCACGACCACGTGGAGCATCGGCAGCTCCGGCAGCGGCAGCGAGATCCTCGATGGCTCCTACCAGATCACCGGACAGCCGTTCGGCGACCGCGAGATCGCCGGCGAGGCGAAGCGCGCGAACGTCGTCGTCAACCGGCGTCAGCCCTACGCGCCGCCGTCGCTCGCCGGCGGCCACAACACGCGGGTCGGCGACGTGGTCGACCTGCAATGGAGCCCGAACAGCGAGCGCGACATCCTCGGCTACCGCGTCAAGTGGGCCGGCGCCGACGGCAGCGTCGGCGACGGCGATGACACGCAGGTGTGCCCGGCATCCGCCGAGGTGCTGGTGCCGACGGCGACGAGCTGCACAGATCTCTCCCCGCCCGGCGGAGCCACGACCTACTACATCGTCGCGGTCGACCGCGCGCCGGACAACCAGCCGCGCCAGGGCGACAGCCGTACGCTCTCCATCGGAGGCGCGAGCGCGCGCCCGCAGGCGCCTACCGGGCTGACGGTCGTGACGGTCAGCGACCAACCGCAGCTCTCCTGGAATGCGCCGCCGTCCGGCGGTGTGAGCTTCTATCGCATCTACCGCGACGCCACGCGCTACGAGCGGACGGCCGCCAGCAGCCCGACCTTCACGGACGACAGCCCGAGAAGCGACGTCAGCGTGTACGCGGTCACCACCGTCGACAGCTCGTTCAACGAGTCCGATCTCAGCGCACCGGCGACCTGGTCGCCATGAGACTCGCCGGCGAGGGCGGTTTCGCGCTCGTCGAGTTGCTCGTCGGCATCACGCTCTCGCTTGGCGTGCTCAGCGCGACGCTCGCGACGTTCAACAATTTCTACGCAGCAGTGCACGACAACGACGCGCGTAATGACAGCGCGGAGCTCGCGCGTAACGCGCTCGACGTCCAGGCGCGGCAGCTGCGCAACCTCGCCAAGCGCGTGTCGAGCCCCGTCATCGACACCGTGTCCGCATACGACCTCGTCTTCCAGACCGCCGACCCGAACCGGACCTGGGTGCGCTACTGCCTGAACACGACGACGCCGCCGGGATCACGCGATCGCGGCCGGCTGTGGACGGGCGAGCTGACGGTCCCAAATGCGTCGGCTGTGGCGCCCGTCGGCACGGCGATGCGAACCGGCTGCCCGGGCAGCGGCTGGACGAGAACGCGCGTCGTCGCCGACTACGTGACGAACCAGCGCGCGGGCCAGGACCGGCCGCTGTTCGAGTACACGTGCACCTCGGGCACGAGCTGCACGTCCGAAGCGGCCACGTACGACCAAATCGTCAACATCGTCGCCCAGACGCTCGTCGATACGACGCCCGGCACGGGCGCGCCGGAGCTGCGGGTCATCAGCGGCGTCTACCTGCGCAACCAGAATCAGGCGCCGGCTGCGACCTTCGTATCGACCCTCTCGTCGACCTCGCGCACGGTCGTGCTCAACGCCTCGGGCTCGAGCGACTTCGAGGGCCGCACGATGAACTACTACTGGTTCAAGCAGCTCATGCCGGCGATTGCGAGCATCGACTGCGCCCACCCGATCGTCTCCGGCAGCGCCTCGTCGAGGACGCTCTGGGGCACCCTCGGCTACCTCGGCGAGGGCATCACGCTGAGCCACACGTTTCCGATCTCCGACGGCCTCGCGGGCATGACGCGCAACATCGGCCTCGTGGTCTGCGATCCCGGCGACCGCTACGACGCCGTCGGCGTGCTGCCACAGTCCCCGGTCGCCGTGCCGATCCCGAGCTGAGCAGATCATGAGACGCCACGGCCCGCGCAGCGACGAGGGCTCGGTCCTCGTCTTGGCGATCGTGCTGATGGCCATCATGCTGGTCCTGGGCATGTCGACGTTCGCGTTGGTCGATACGGGGCAGCAGCGCGCTCGCGGCCAGCGCGAGCGCGAGACCGCGCTGAACCTCACCGAGGCCGTCCTGTACAGCCAAGGGTTCGCGCTCGCGCAGACGTGGCCCGGGAATGCCGCCGGCGGCGCGGCGATGCCCGCGAACTGCAGCTCGGCAGCGGCTCAGAGCCTGTGTCCGGATCCCAACACGCTGGCCGCAGGCAACTCCTCCTCACCGGCATCCGCGAACTTCACGAACGTCGACGCGTCGTCGAACGTCAGCTGGACGACGCGGATCCGTGACAACGGCGGAACGATCTCCGACGCATTCGTGTTCTCACAGGTGGACGCGACGCAGAGCGGCACGAACGTCGCGACCGGCGCCGCGTACATGTGTCCGGGTCCTTGCAAGTGGGACGCCAACGGTGACCTCAAGCTCTGGGTCCAGGCGCGCGCGGTGGTGCGCGACCGGGCTCGCAACGTCGTCGCGCTGCTCAAGCGCGAGCAGTTCGCCGAATCGTTCGCCCGCAACGGGGTGACCGCGGGAAGCTTCGAGACGACGAACAGCGGCAACAAGATGATCATCGACGTCACCGGCTCGCAGATCGTGGTGCGCTGCCCGCTTACGCAACAGCTATGCACGCAGTTCGCCAAGGCGAGCCAGGTTCCGGGGATCGTCGTGCACGACACGGCGTACCCGCCGGCGATGAGCGCGGCTCAGATCGAGCGCTTCATGGCGGTCGCGCAGAGCGCGAGCCCGCCGACGTACTACACGTCATGCCCGGCGAGCCTGACCGGCACGGTCGTCTTCATCGACCTTCCCCAGGCCACGAACTGCAGCGACAGCAACGGCGCGACGTACAACTCGGCGACAGACACGGGCATCGTCATCATGGCGCGCGGGACGCTGTCGATGAAGAGCGACTTCTTCGGCCTCGTGTACATGGCCAACGGACAGAACGCTTCGACGGCGGTCCTCTCGCTGGGAGGCAATGCCATGATCACCGGCGGGGTGGCGATCGACGGTCCGGGACGGCTCAACGCCGGCCAGGGCAGCGGCAACAACCCGTCGATCCGATTCGATCCCAGGGCGTTCAACTCGCTCGTCAGCTTCGGTACCACCGGGCTCGTGCAGAACACGTGGCGCGAGCTGCCGCCGAACTGAGCTGGCGCCGCATTGCGTTGATCAGACGCAAACCCGCCAGGCCGGCGGCAGGGGGAGGAGAAGCCCGGGCCTGGCGGGGTCGCGTGGGGTGAGTGGCTCGACAATCGTCGCCGCTCGCGATCCAGAAGTCCAATACACGTGCCAACATAGATCCATAAGCTGTGTGCATGGAACTGCGTCAGCTTCGCTCGCTTGTCGCGCTCGCCGAGGAGCGCCACTTCACGCGTGCGGCGGCGCGCGAGCACATTGCCCAGCCAGCCCTCTCGCAGCAGATCCGCAAGCTCGAAGCCGAGCTGGGGCTGCAACTGGTCGCGCGTACGACGCGACGCGTCGCGATGACGGAGGCGGGCTCGCTGCTCGTCGCCCGGGCGCGGCGGGTCATCGCAGAACTCGACGCGGCCCAGGAGGAGCTTCAGAGTCTCGCCGGCGTGCACGCCGGACGGCTCTCGGTAGGCGCGCTGCATACGATGGGGCCGGTCGATCTGTCGGTCGTCCTGGCGGCGTTTCATCGCCGCTACCCCGCCATCGAGCTGACCGTGCGCGAGCAGTCCAGCGACGAGCTCGCCGACATGCTGCGAACCGATGAGCTCGATCTTGCGTTCCTGTCGGTCACCGAGCGCATCCAGAGTCGCGGCCTCGAGCTGCACCGGCTGCTCACCGAGGAGCTCGTCGTGGTCCTGCCTCCCGATCACCGGCTCGCGCGACGCGAGCGCGTGAGCCTGACCGAACTCGCGCATGAGCCGTTCATCAGCTTTCGCGAAGGGTCGCGGCCACGCGAGCTGCTCGTCTCGGCCGCTGCCGCGGCGGGATTCGAGCTGCGCATCGCGCTCGAGTCCAACGAGAGCCGGCGCATCCGCAGTCTCGTCGCGAGCGGACTCGGCGTCGCGATCATTCCGCGTTCGGATGCCGAGGTACCCGGTCCGGCGGTGGTCGTCGCGAGGCTCGAGAACCCATCGCTGACCCGTGACCTGACCCTTGCCGCACGTGCCGACCGCCGGCAGTCACCAGCGGCTGCGGCATTCCTGCAGATGACGCTCGCGACCTTCGAGAACGGTGCGCCATCATGAGCAGATGACCGCGGACGAGCTGTGGGTCTGCCAGCTGCCGATCATCGAGTACCGGCAGGCGCTCGCGCTTCAGGAGCGCGTGCGCGCGGCGCGCCAGGCCGGCGCGATCCCCGACACGCTCCTGCTGCTCGAACACCCGCCGGTGTACACCCGCGGCCGGCGCTCCGCCGTCGGCGAGCTGCCGATGGGGGAGGCCTGGTACGTCAGCCAGGGCATCGACGTCATCGACACCGACCGCGGCGGGCGCGTGACCTACCACGGCCCGGGCCAGCTCGTCGGCTACCCGATCATGCGCATCGCCGACGTGATCGCCTACCTGCGCACGATGGAGCGAGCGATCGTCGCCACGCTTGCCGACAGCGCCATCACCGCCCGCGCTCGACCGGCCGACGGCCCCGACTTCACGGGAGTCTGGACCGCCGAGCGCAAGATCGCCTCGATCGGCGTCCACGTCTCGCGCGGCGTGACCACGCACGGCTTCGCGATCAACGTCGACAACGACCTGCAGCCGTTTGGCTGGGTGGTGCCCTGCGGTCTGGACGGCGTGCAGATGACGTCGGTGACCGCGGAGATAGCGGCCGGAGGCGAGACACCGGCGCTCCAGGTCGTACGTCGCGACATGGCCCGGAATTTCGCCGAGTCGTTTCAGCGACGACCGATCGAGATCACGGCCGAGGGATTGGACGGCGCCGTGCAGCTCGAGGCCCGGCAGCCGATCTGAGGGCGACCGTGAGCCGCCTGCGCAACGCCGCACGAGTCCGCGCCGCCACGGCCCGCCACACCGGGAACGCCGTCCGATGCCCGCTCTGCGGCCACAGCTTCGACCGCTTCAAGGACGACTGGAACCGCGCCAACGCACTGTGCTGGCGCTGTGGCTCCCACGAGCGCCACCGCGCCCAATGGCTGCTGCTCGAGCGCCGCCCGGAACTGCTGGGCGATGCGCGCTCACTGCTGCAGTGGGCTCCGGAGTGGTGCCTGCGCCGGCGTTTGCGGGCGCTGCCGCACGTGCGCTACGTCAGCGCCGACATCGACCCCACGGGCGTCGACCTGTGCCTCGACATCACCGCGCTGGACCTTCCCGACGCCGCCTTTGACGCCGTCATCTGCTCGCACGTGCTCGAGCATGTCCCCGACGACGCCGCGGCGATGCGCGAGCTTGCGCGCATCACCGCCCCCGGTGGCTTCACGCTCGTGATGGTCCCGCTCGCGCTGGACCGCGCGAGGACCTACGAAGAGCCCTCGATCACCGCGCCGGATGACCGCAGACGCGAGTTTCTCCAGCACGACCACGTCCGCCTGTACGCGCCCGACATCGCCGACCGCCTGCGCACCGCAGGCTTCGGCGTCGAGGTCGTCGACATGCACGCCGAGCTCGGCGACCAAGCGGCCCGCCACGGCCTGCTCGCATCGGACCTCATCTTCCTGTGCCGGCCCGAGCGGCCGCTACGCTGAACGACGAGATGGCCACCGACGACCGCCGCCTGTCCACCCGCTCGCGCGCGAATCCGGGCGGCATGGACGTCCTCAGCGTCCTGGGACCCGACGTACGGCCGCTGCGCGAGCGCAAGCCGCCCTGGTTCAAGGTCCCCGCGCCCGGCGGCGCGCGCTACCGCGAGCTGACGAAGCTCATCAAGGACGAGAACCTGCACACGGTCTGCCAGGAGGCGGCCTGCCCGAACGTCGGCGAGTGCTGGGAGCGCGGCACCGCGACCTTCATGATCCTCGGCGATACCTGCACGCGCCGCTGCGGCTTCTGCAATGTCCGCACCGGCAAGCCGACCTGGAACGACCCGCTCGAGCCCGCCCGCGTTGCCCGCTCGATCGCCAAGATGGGCCTGCGCCACGCCGTGATCACCAGCGTCGATCGCGACGACCTGCCCGACTACGGCGCCGGCGCGTTCGTCGGCGTCATCCGCCAGATCCGCGCGCAGGCGCCGCGCTGCAAGGTCGAAGTGCTGACGCCCGACTTTCGCGGCCAGGAGATGCCACTGGCGAAGGTCATCGCCGAGCGCCCCGACGTCTTCAACCACAACGTCGAGGTCGTGCCGCGGCTGTACCCCGTCGCGCGCCGCGGGTCGCGGTTCGAGCGCTCGTGCCGCGTGCTGCGCAACGCCAAGGAGATGGGCGGCGACGAGGTGACGACGAAGTCCGGGCTGATGGTCGGCCTCGGCGAGACGCACGAGGAGATGGTGCAGGCCTTCGCCATCCTGCGCGAGCACGCCGTCCAGGTGCTCACGGTGGGCCAGTACCTACGGCCGACCGAGCGTCATCTGCCGGTCGTGCGCTACTGGCATCCGGACGAGTTCAAGGCGCTCGAGGACGCCGCGTACGCGCTCGGCTTCGACCACATCGCTGCCGGCCCGCTCGTGCGCTCGAGCTACCACGCCGACCAGCACATCGCGCAGGACCAGCCCGGCAGCGGCCCGCTCGCCGTCAGCTTGTCCTAGCTTGACTTCGAGTACCGTCGGTATCACAATACCGACGGTATGTGATTGGGTCGTCGTCGCCGTCCGCGAGAGGAGTCGCGTTGCGCAAGAGCGTGAAGTTCTACATGTTTCCGGGGTCCAACTCGGCGATGACCGGGCGTCTGATGCTCGACCACAAGGGCCTGGAGTACGAGACGGTCAAGCTGCCGCCCGGCGCGCATGCGTTCATCCTGCTCGGTCTCGGCTTCGACACGATGGCCGTCCCGGCGCTGAAGATCGACGGGCGCCGCATCCAGGGCACGCGCTGGATCGCACGAGCGCTGGACCAGGAGTTTCCACAGCGCCCGCTCTTCCCCGCGGACCCGGTCAGGCGCAAGGCCGTCGAGGAGGCCGAGCGCTGGGGCGAGGGCTTTCAGAACGCGACCCGGCGCATCTTCTACTGCGCCGCGCGCCGCGATCGCAAGGCCTTCGCCAGCGTCATGACCGCCGAGCGGGGCGCGCTGATGCGCGGCGCACTGCGCTTGGCGGCTCCGCTGATCGTCCGGCTGGCGACGGGTGCGCACCGCGCGTCTGACGACCACGGCCGTGAGGACCTCCAGCTGCTTGCCGAGCGCCTGGACCGGATCGACGCCTGGATCGCGCAGGGAGTGCTCAACGGCGCCGAGCTCAACGCAGCGGATTTCCAGATCGCCCCGAACCTCTCGGGACTGCTGTTCGCCGAGGACCTCGCGCGGTTCGTCCGAGGACGCCCGGCCGCCGAGCTCGCCCGGCGCGTGGCACCCGGCTACCAGGGGCACATCAACCGGGTCATCCCAGAGGAGTGGCTCACGGTGCTCCGCGCCGCCGCGCCGAACGGCACCGCGACGGGCAGCGAGCGAGAGCCGCAGTCCGCGAACCGCGGCGCCGCGGAGATCTAGCTAGGTGGCGCCAACGCGCCAGACCCGCGCCGAGCGGACAGCGACCACCCGGCGCGACCTGCTTGCTGCCGCCGAGCGCCGGCTCTTCGTCACCGGCTACCACGGCACGACGCTCGACGACATCGCCGACGAGGCCGGCTGCACCAAAGGCGCCATCTATTCGACCTTCAAGAGCAAGGCGGGCCTCTTTCTCGCGCTCTTCGACGAGGTCATCGACCGCCGCTTGAACGAGATCCGCGCGCTGCTGGCCCCACACGTAAGCAGCGAGGCGCGTCTGGACGCCCTCGCCCGCCAGCCGACCGACGACCGCAACGCGCAGTTCCTGCTGCTCTCGATCGAGTTCTGGGTCCACGCGGCGCGCGAGCCCGCGCTGCTCGACGCGTTCTCTGCGCGCTACCGGCGCCTGCGCGCCGGCCTCGCACAGCTCGCGCCGCAGACGAGCCCGCTCGGCCCCGAGCGTTGGGCACTCGTGACGCTTGCGCTCTCCAACGGCCTCGCACTGGAGCGGGTGATCGATCCGGACGGCGTGCCCGGCGACCTGATGGCCGCGGTGCAGCAGCGCATCGTCAGTCCGGACGGCGCGTGAACCTCCGGCGCCTCGCTCCGCGAACTCCCTGACGGTGCTGTTCCCCGGCGGGTAGGGTTGCCGCGCCAGGATTCGCGCGTGTTCCCGCTCAAGGACAACATCCCGACCGACCGGACGCCGATCGTCACGATCGCGTTGATCGCGATCAACGTCTTCGTGTACTTCGTGTTGCAGAAGGGCGGAATCCTCCACGGGCCGAACGATGTCAGCGTGGTGCACTGGGGCGCCATCCCGTACGAGATCACGCACCCAGGCGATCACTGCGATATTGCCGCCGGAGCGATCGCATGTGAGGGCATGCCGGGCGTCGTCGGCCGGGCACCGGATCAGCCGCCGACGATCCTGACGATGTTCGCCTCGATGTTCATGCACGGCAGCATCCTGCACATCGGCGGCAACATGCTGTTTCTCTGGATTTTCGGCAACAACGTCGAGGACTCGATGGGGCACGTGAAGTTCGTCATCTTCTACCTGCTCGGCGGTCTCGCGGCGCTCCTCGGGCAGGTCCTGATCGGGCCCAACGCAGTGGTCCCGACGATCGGCGCCTCCGGTGCGGTCGCCGCGGTGCTCGGCGGCTACATCCTGCTGTACCCCAAGGCCCGCGTGATCACGGTCATCTTCATCATCTTCTTCTTCGGGATCGTCGAGTTGCCCGCGCTCGTGATCCTCGGCTTCTGGTTTCTGCAGCAGATCGCATTCGGCCTCTGGGACGTCACGAATCCAACGGGCGGAGGCGGTGGCGTCGCCTACTTCGCCCACATCGGCGGGTTCATATTCGGCCTGCTGGCGATCAAGCTCTTCGCCGACCGCAGCAAGGACTACTCGCCGCCGCCGAGATACCCCGTGTACTGACGCGGGCGCAGCCCGTGGTTCGCACCCTGATCCTCTGTGCCACGCTCCTGTTCATCGGGTTCCTGGCGTTGCTGACCGCGGCCACCGTCGTGTTCGCGGGCATCACCGTGCTTACGCTCGTGTCGCTGCTCGTGCTCGCCCTGTTCGCGTTTGGGATCGTCCGCGCGTTGCGAAACACCTCGCGGAAATGAGCTGGCGGTCGTCGTCCAGGCGTCCGCCCGTTGCGCCCCACCGCCCGCGTCGCTAACTTGAACGTTCGCTGCGTGGCGTCGACAGGAAGGCTGCAGTGACCGTTTCACCAGACCGGCAGCCCGTCGTGGTGGCCGACCTCAACGAGGCGATCGACGCGGTCCGCCAGAGCGGCCTGCGCCTCACGTCCGCGCGCCGGCTCGTGCTCGAGGCGCTGCTGAAAGCCCGCAAGCCGATCTCGGCCGAGGAGATCGCCGACGGCCTCGGCGGCGAGATGACTCAGTCGGACATCGCCTCGGTCTATCGCAACCTCGAGACGCTCGGCGAGCTCGGCCTGGTGCGCCACTTCCATGCCGGCCACGGGCCCGGCCGCTACGTCCTGGAGGCGTTCGGCGACCGCGAGTACCTGGCTTGCGAGTCCTGCGGCGCGCTGGAATCCGTCGACCCCTCGTCGCTGGACGGCGTCCGCGACGCGGTTCGCGAGCTCTCCGGCTTCGAAGCGCGCTTCTCGCACTTCCCGATCGTCGGCCTGTGCCCGCGCTGCGCCACCGAGCGCAAGGGCCGCGCCGGCTCGGCGAGCGAGAACTGAGTCAGTCAGCTCGCACCGCGAGCGGCGCGGGCGCCGTTATGCCGGCCGCCCGCCGCCGCCCGGTCGCGCCGGTGACGACGAAGACCGCGGCGAAGAGCGTCGCGGCGGTGAGCACGATCGTCGGTCCCGATTGGATGTCCAAGTGGTAGCTGAGGTTCATGCCGACGAACCCGCATACCGAGCCGATGACCGTCGCGAGCTGCAGCATGCGCGCGAACGAGTTCGTGAGCATCCGCGCGATCGCCGCCGGGATGACGAGCACCGCGGCGATCAGCGTGACGCCGAGCACCTGCATCGTCGCCAGGATCGAGCCCGCCAGCACGACGGTGAGCAGCGCGTCCATGCGAGCGGTGTTGACCCCCGCGACATCGGCGACCTCAGGATCGAATGTCGTGAACAGCAGCGCCCGGTAGCGCAGGAAGATCAGCGAGGCAGCCAGCAGGCATACGACGAAGATCGCGATCACGTCCTCGGTGCCGACGCCGAGGATGCTGCCGAACAGCGCGGCATCGAAGCTGCGCCCGACGCCCCCGAACAGCGCGAACAGCGCCAGGCCGAGCGCGAACGAGGCCGTCGTGATGACGCCGATCGCAGCGTCGGATCCGATCACGCGCCGTCGGGTGACGGCGTTGATCATGAGCGCCGACGCAACGCCCCAGACGCCGGCGCCGAGCAGGAAGTTCACGCCGAGCAGCGAGCTCGCCGCGAACCCGCCGAAGATCGCGTGCGACAGGCCGTGGCCGATGTAGCTCATGCCCTTGAGCACGACGTAGACGCCGATCGCACCGCACAGCGCGCCCGCCATCGTGGCGACGATCAGGCCGTTGCGGAAGAACTCGAAGTCGAACGGGCGCAGAAGCTCGTCGATCACAGCGAACGCTCCACGTGGTGGGAATGCTCGCGCCGGTAGCTGTCGACGACGACCGGCATGCCACCATGCTCGAGCACCTGCATGCTCGCGCCGTAGGTTCGCTCGAGCACGTCGGGGGTGAGGACGTCGTGCGGAGAACCGTCGCCGATGACGCTGCGGTTGAGGCACACCACCCGCGGCAGGTGCGCCGCGATGCCGTTCAGGTCGTGCGTCGTGAGCACGATCGCGAGCCCGCCGGCGTTGAGGTCGTCGAGCAGGTGCAGCACCTCGTGACGCAGGCGCACGTCCACGCCGGACGTCGGCTCGTCCATCAGCAGCAGCTCCGGCTCGCCGAGCAGCGCCCGCGCGATGAACACGCGCTGCTGCTGACCGCCAGAGAGCTCGCGGATGTGGCGGCCGGCCAGGTCGCCGATGTCCAGCCGTCCGAGAACCTGAGCGACCTGCGCCCGCTCGGCGCGGCTGGCCCACGGCAGGCGCCGCCCGTGGACGCGGGACATCAGGACGCACTCCTGGACCGTCACCGGAAAGCTCCAGTTGATCGTCTCGACCTGGGGAACGTAGGCCATTCGCAGGCCGGGCCGGCGCGTGACGGTCCCGCGCGCCGGCCGCATGCTGCCGGCGATGACCCGTAGCGCGGTCGTCTTCCCGGCGCCGGACGGTCCGACGATGCCGACGAACTCGCGGCTGGCGACCGCCAGATCGACGTCGACGAGCACGGCCTCGGCCGAGTATCCGCACGTCACGCCCGCGAGCGCGAGCAGGATTTCGCGATCGCGGTGCGCGGTCATTGCGGATAGGTCGCCGAGTCGGGAGCCACGTCGCGTGGCTTGAACGCCTTCAGCGCCGATGAGTCGCCGCCCATCGCCTCGGTCATCGTCGTGTAGTCGAAGTGCATGAGGCCCATCCACGAGTGATCTGCGTCTCCGGGCTTGCCGGGCAGGTCGTCGTCGCGCAGGACGTCGACGTACTTCACGTTAGCCTCCTTGCCGATCTGCGCCAGCACGGGACTTGGAAAGACCTCCGAGCCGAAGATCGCGGGGACCTTCTCCTTGCGCACCTGATCGATCAGGCGCGCGACCTCCTTCGGCGTCGGGTCTTCGAAGTCCGAGACCTGGATCGCGCCGACGATGTCCCAGCCGTAGTCCCTGCCGAAGTAGGCGTAGGCGTCGTGGTAGGTCAGGAGCTTGCGCTTCGCGCGCGGGATCGTGTCGAATGACGTCCGCATCGCCTGGTCCAACTCGCCGACCTTGGCCTTGAACTTCGCGTAGTTGGACCGGTAGTAGCCGGCGTTGCCCGGGTCGCGCTTGGCCAGGTCGTCGCGAACGATCTCGGCGTACTTCAGCGCGTACTTCGGGTCGGTCCACAGGTGCGGGTTGGGCTTGCCGCCGGCCTTCGGGAACGAGAAGTCATAGGCGTAATCGCTTTTCGGGATCGACAGCGTGCCGAGTTCGACGATCTCCGCGCCCCGCTTGAGATTCTGCTTCGCCAGATCCTTCGTGGGCTCCTCGAGCTTGAGCCCATTGACGTAGAGCACGTCAATCTGCGACAAGAGCTCGGCAATGCTGGGCTTGGGCTCGAAGGTGTGCGAGTTCGTGCCTTCGGGAACGATGCCGGTGATCTTCACGCGGTCGCCGCCGATGTTGGCGACGATGCTCGTGATCGGTGCGACGGTGGTGCCGACGCTGACCTGTTTGGCCTCAGCCGACGACGTGCCATCCGAGCCCGCGTCGCTGCCGCAGGCGGAGAACGCGAACGCAAACACGAGCATCAAGCAGAGGACGAGAAGACGGCAGGCACGATCATGCATTGCGACGGACCCCGGATAGCGATGCAACCCCATAGTTACTGCGTGCACCAAGTTCGCGCCAGCGTACCGTCATTGCTAGGAGGTCGCAATGGCGCTGGACTCGGCCTCCGAGTCTTCCGTCGCGATCCTCCTGTCCGAAGTCCGCCCCGTTGACATGCCGGTATGTGCATGTAAGCATGTGCGCAGATGGGTCACGCACATGCCGTCAGCTCGAACACCCCGATAAGCGCACAGGACGCGCGACACGTCGCCCACATAATGGGCGCGCTGTCGACGCCCAGCCGCGTGCGGATCCTCGCGCGTCTACGCGAAGGCGAGTGTACCGTCGGGGAGCTCGCAGCTTCCGTGGAGATGGAGCAACCAGCCGTCTCCCACCAGCTGCGCATTCTGCGCGACCTCGGGCTCGTGCTCGGGAGGCGCGTCGGCCGCCACGTGATCTATGCGCTCTACGACCCGCACGTGGCAACGTTGCTCGATGAGCTACTACGGCATATAGAGCACCGCCGTAGCGGCGCGCCCGACCCGCCACACGCGCCCACCATCGACATCACGTCAACCACCCAAGGAGCAACGATGACCGAAGAGCACGAGCACGACGCACCGCACGCCCACGAGCACAGCCACGACGACGTGACTCACTCTCACGCCCACACGGGCCACGACCACGAGCATGTCGAGCACGAGCATGACCATGAGCATGACGGGGAGGCGCACGCCCACGCGCACGTGCACGAGTCCGGCCTGGAGGACGTGCACGAGCACGAGCACGCGTAAACGCAGCTGATCTCCTGAGGCCGGGGCCAACGCCCCGGTCCTCGCTGTGTCGCGTAGCGGAGGATGGGGCCGCCGGCGCCACGCGCGGCCGTGTTCCCGGCCACCGGCTACGCGCGGGCGAGCGCGTCGCCGGCCGTCCGGGCGCGGACCTGTGCCTGCTGCGCGAGCTCACGCTGAGCTGCGAGCCGAGCCGCCAGCGAGCTCCAGCGACCCAGCCGGTTGCGGATCGTGGGGAGGACGGCAGATCGCTACGGGCGACCGGCGACATGTCAGCTACGGCCGCGTCGCACGCCGCAGCCCGCCGCGCAAGAGCACGTTGAGTGCTCCGGACCGCGATTGTGTCGCGACCGCGACTGCTTCGGCTTCGTCACGCGTCGACAGCTCGCGGATGTCGGCGACCGCGCCGCACCACGCATCGGCCAGCACTCGATCGTGCGTGATGAGCAGCACGCCGAGCTCGCGCTCGGCTTGGATCGCGGCGACCGTCTCCAACAGCGCGGCCTGCGTGGACACGTCGAGCATCGAAGACAGCTCGTCGCAGATCAGATAGCGCGGCCGCACGACGAGCGCGCGCGCGAGGCAGGCACGCTGGAGCTGCCCCTCGGAGACCTCGTGCGGGAAGCGCTCGAGCAGGTCGCGCGTCAGGCCGACGCGGGCGGCCCAGGTCTGGAGCAGCTCGGCGCGCTCGTCCGCGCCCGCCGGCATGATGGCGCTCGCTGCCAGCGGCTCGAGGATCGCCTCGCCAAGGCGCAGTCGCGGGTCGACCGCGACGCGCGGCGCCTGAAAGACGAGCTGGACGCGGTGGCGCAGCTCGCGCGTGCAGCGCACCCCCCAGACATCGACGCGATCGCCGTCGATCCTCACCGCTCCTCCGTCGGGCGCGAGCAGCATCGCCATGATCTGAGCGAGCGTGCTCTTGCCCGAGCCGCTGGGCCCCACGAGCCCCAGGCGTGCGCCGCACTCGAGCTCCAGCGAGACGCGGTCGATCGCGACGAGCCGCCCGGTGGCAGCGCGGAAGCTCTTGGTGATCGCCTCAGCGCTCAGCATGGACGAAGCAGCGCGCCAGGACGCCATCCGGCGCGGGGTAGAGGTCGGGAATCGATTCGCCGCAACGATCGAAGCGGTCCGGGCAGCGGTCGGCGAAGGCGCAGTGGCCGGGCAGCGCGGTCAGCTCCGGCGCAAGGCCCGGGATCGACTTGCCCTCGCGCTCGGGCAACGCTCGCAACAACTCGCGCCCGTAGGGGTGCGCCGGCCCTGCGAAGAACGACATCGTCGGTCCGACCTCGACGATCCGGCTGGCGTAGAGCAGCGCAAGCCGACCGGCGAGCCGCTCGGCGAGGCGCAGATCGTGGGTGATGACGAGCAGCGACTCGCCGCGCGCCGAGATCTCCCGCAGCTGCGCGGCCGTCGCATCGACGAGGTCTGCGTCCAGCCCCGAGGTCGGCTCGTCGGCGATGACGATGTCGGGCTCGCCGACGAGCGCCATCGCGTTGACGACCCGCTGCTGCATGCCGCCCGAGAGCTGATGGACGTATCGGCCGCCGATGAACTCGAGGTCGAGCCCGAGCTCGGCGAGCAGCTCGCGCAGGCGCGTGCGCGCTTGCTTCTCGCTCAGCCCGCGGGCGCGCGCCGCCTCGAGCAGCTGGCCTCCGAGCTTGCGCACCGGGTTCAGCGACGAGGCCGGGCTCTGCGGGATGAGCGCCATCCGCCGGCCGCGCACGCGCCGCAGCTCGGCGGGTGGCAGGGCGAGCAGCTCCTGCCCGCCGAGGCGCACCGAGCCACTGACGTCGACGTTGCGCGGCAGCAGCGCCAGCAGCATGTGCGCGAGCACGGTCTTCCCGCTCCCGCTCTCGCCGACGACGAGCAGCAGTTCCCCGGGCCGGATCGTCACGCTCGCATGGGACAGCGCTTCCACGACCCCGCGCCGCGTGCGGAAGCCGACCGACAAGTCCTCCACCTCGAGTAGCGATGTCACAGTTCGAGCTCCGATCGCCAGCGCGGGTGCAAGTGCTCGCGCCAATACTCCGCCAGCGTGCTGATCGTCATCGCCGCTGTCAGGATCGCGAGCCCGGGGAAGAGCGCGATCCACCAGCCGCCCGCTAGCAGGGAGCGCTGCCCGTCGGCGAGGATGTTGCCCAGCGACGCCTCGTGTGCCGGCAGGCCGAGTCCGAGAAACGAGTACGCCGACTCGTGGAAGACCGCGTGCGGGACCGTGAGCACGAACGCGAGGCCGACCGCGGGCATGAGATGGGGGAGGTAATGGCGCCGCGCGAGGCGCCAGCGGCTCGCGCCGCCGCCGATGGCCGCCGACACGAACGGACGCTCGCGCAGCGACATGAGCTCGCGGCGCACGATCCGCGCCAGCGACGGCCAGTGCGTCAACCCGACCGCGAGCATCACGGCGCCCGCGCCGCCGAGCGCCGGCCGAAACAGGACGAGCAGCAGGATGCCGAAGAGGAAGTGGTTTTGCGACGCGAAGACGTCGGTGACGCGCATGACGAGCGCATCGACCTTGCCGCCCATCGTGCCCGCCAGCACCCCCACGACCGTGCCGACGATCACCGCCGCCAGCGCCGCCAGAACAGCGATCGTCAGCGAGATGCGGAAGCCGTGCAGGACGCGCGCGAACAGATCCCGGCCGACCTCGTCGGTGCCCATGAGGTGTGCGGCGGACGGCCCATCCAGCACCCGGTCGAGATCGACCGCGGTGTCGTCGAGCGGGACGATGACGTTCGCAAGCAGCGCCACCACGACGAGCACTCCCAGGACGCCGGCCGCGACGCGCACGGAGACGGGCCAGCGCTGCATAGCCTGCGCCAGCCGCTGCGACCGCCGAGCACCGATGTTCAGCGAGGATCGCAGCGCGCCGCTGCTCGCGCTCACGTCGTCGCCTCACGCACGCGCGGGTCGATGATCCGGTACGACACGTCGGCCAGCAGGTTGCCGAGCACGACGAGCACCGAGGCGCACAGCGTGATCCCCACGATCATCGGGATGTCCTCGCTGCGCGCAGCGTCGAGCGCAAGCAGCCCGAGCCCCGGCCAGCCGAAGATGCTCTCGATCAGGATCGTGCCGCCGATGAGCTCGGCGAGGTGCGTCCCGATGAGCGTCACGAACGGGATCAGCGCGTTCGGCAGCGCGTAGCGCAACAGCACCGCGAGCTCGCCGATCCCCTGCGCGCGGGCGAACTGCACGTGGTCCTCGCGCAGGATCTCCAGCATCGTGTTGCGCACGAACAGCGTGAACCACGCGTACTGCGTCAGCGCGAGGATCACCATCGGCAGGATGAGGTGCTCGAGATCGACGCCGCTGGCCTCGACGGCGCGTGGGTCCGAGGTGCCGCCCGCGGGCAGCCAGCCAAGCTCGATCGAGAACACATAGAGCGCCAGCAACCCGATCCAGAACGACGGCGCTGCCGTGTTGAAGTAGCACAGCGTCCTCACGAGCCAGTCGAAGAGCGTGCCGCGAAACGCGGCCGCAAGGACCCCGAACACGAGACCGCCGGCGAGCACGGCGCAAGTGCCCCGCCGACGAGCGCGATCGACGCGCTGGCCCTGGATGCGATCTCACCCGCGACCGGCTGACCGCCCGCGACGATCGAGTTGCCCATGTCTCCCTGCGCGAGGTTGTAGATCCAGCGGCCGAACTTCTCGTAGACGGGCTGATCGAATCCCCACGCATGCGCGATCTCGGCCTTGCGCTCCGCGCTGACGTTGTTCTCCGCCCCGACGTATGCCTCGACGGGGTCGAACGGCGAGATCTCCGTCAGCGCGAACGTGACCGTCGCGACGGCCAGCAAGATGAGCGGTAGGACCGCCAGCCGCCGCGTGATGATCTTGACCACGAATCCGTGCTCCGGGGATCAGCTCTTCGGGTCCAGGGTCCAGTCCTCCAGGTTCCACGTCATCCCGCGCGAGAACCCGTGGGCATGCGGCTCGACCTGCGGATCGACGCCCTTCACCCGCTTGGAGATCGCGGCGATATGGCGCAGGCGCACGAGCCACAGCCAGCTGGCGTCCCTGGCCAGCTCCTCTTGGAGCTTCACGAAGTCCCGCCTGCGCTCGTTGCGATCGAGCGTCGAGCGCTCCGAGTCGAGCGTTGCGTCGATCGCGGCGTTGCGCGTCTTCGGGTAGTTCGTGAAGAAGTCCTCGTCGCCGGTCGCGAACTTCGAGTGAAAGAGCGTGTAGAGCTCGATATCGGGGTCATACGGCGTGCCGTAGCCGAACTCGACCGCGCCCGAGTCCTGGCGCTTCTCGATGACGTCCCAGCTCAGGCCCTCGAGCTTGACCTCGACGCCGATCTTCTTCATGTCCGACGCAAACGCCAGCGCGATGTCCTTGCGCACGCTGTCGGCAGACGGGTACACGAGCGTGAACGAGAGCTTCTTGGAGCCCTTCGCGCGGATGCCGCCGCCTTCGCGCCTCCAGCCTGCGGCATCGAGTTGGCGTCCGGCTTCGTCGGGGTCGTAGTGCTTCTCGGCGACCGGGCTGTAGGCCCAATGGCCCTTCATGACCGGGCCGTAGGCAGGCTCGCCGGCGCCGGCCAGCGCGCCGCGCACGATCTTCTCGCGATCGACCGCGAGGAACAGTGCCCGCCGCACGGCGGGATCGCGCAGCACCGGGTCGCGATTGGGAAGCGCGACGACGCGCGCGTCGGCGGTGCGAACCTCGTGCACGTTGTAGTTGCCGTTGCGGCGCACCCGTGAGGCGAGCTTCGGCACGATGCCGGCCCCGTCGATGGTGCCCTTCTCGAGCAGGGCGACGCGGGCGTTCTCGTCTTCGACGCCCGTCAGGACGATCCGCTTGATCTTCGGCGGGCCGCGGAAGTACCTCGGGTTGGCCTCCATGACGATCCGGCCGCCGGGCTGGAACTCCTCGAGGACGTACGGGCCGGTGCCGATTGGCTTGCGGTTGAACGGCGCGGTCTTGATGTCCTTGCCCACGAGCTGGGCCGCCGGGACGATCCCGACCTGGAGCTTGTCGTAGAAGGCAGGGTCGGGCCGGTTGAGCTTGAACTGCACGGTCGTGCCGTCGAGCGCCTTCGCCGAGTCGAGCGTGTCGAGCAGCGTGGCCAGCTGGGAGGCGGAGTCCTTGTCGAGGATCGCGTCGTACGTGAAGGCGACGTCGCTGGCCTTCAGGGGCGTGCCGTCGTGGAACGTCACGTCGTCGCGAATCCTCACCGTGACGGTCGTGCCGTCGGCGCTGCGCGCGGGCATCGCGCTGGCGAGGTCGGGCTCGGCGGTGAGGTCCTTGGCGTAGCGCAGCAGGCCGTTGAAGAACTTCAGGTTGCCCCCGTAGATGTTCTCGGAGGCGATCGGGTTGAGGTTCTCGGGCTGGCTCGGAAGCGCGATCACGAGCGTGCCGTTCGCGGCAGCCGAAGCGTCTCTATCAGATCCCCCACATGCGCTGACGCCGAGCGCGAGCGCCAGAATGCCCGCGCCAACGCTCGCGACATGAACCTTCGTCATCGCCCCCCCGCCCCCTGTCTTCCGCCACCGGTAGGAACGAGGTGACCGTAACACACGCTTTGTCGATTCTGCAAGCTCATCGCGATTACCCTGGGCGCGCACGCGCCAAAACTGATCTAGCGCTTGCCGCCGACTGCGCCTAACCTATTCATCCGCTCTAGACCCCACCGACGTCCCCCCCCACATGCCGATTCGATACGTATTTCGTTGCGAGATCTGCGGTACCACGCCCGACGAGGCGACGCGAAGCGCGATCGCACACCAGTGTCAGGAAGATATGTTCGGGGAGTTCATCGAAGCGATGCCGGGGCGATGGCTCGTCTGGCACGCCGGCGGCCTGCTCGGACCCGCGCGCTACGCCTGCCCCGAGCACCGCCGGGCGCTCATGGCCCGACTGCGCTTCCACTACCAGTACACCGGCGAGCAGTGGGTCTGGAAACGGCCTCCGTACCCGCAACGCTGGCCGCCGGAAGAGCCGACCGACCCCAACGCGCCGCTCGTCATCCCGGAGTCCCTGTTGATCGACGACCCGCAGATCTGACGCAGGCGGCTCGCGGTCAGGCGCTCAGCGTCGCGGCCGCGATCGCGACCTGCCCGAAGGCGATCTGCCCGTCGTTAGGCGGCAGCTTCTCTGGCACGAGCACGCGCAGCCCGGCTTCCTCGAGCGCGTCCGCGGTGAGCTTCAACAGCAGCCGGTTCTGAAACACGCCGCCGGACAGCACCGCGAGGTCGGTGCCGGCGCGCTCGGCCGCCAGTGCGCACGCCTTGGCCGTGACCTGCGCGAGCCCGGCATGAAAGCGCGCGGAGATCGTCGGGACCGGCACGTGGTTTGAGAGGTCGGCCAGCATCGCGATGATCGTCGGGCGCGGGTTGAGGATGATCGTCTCGCTCGGCTCCATCGGAAACGGGTAGGGCTCGGCGCCCCCAGGGTCGGCCAGCGCCTCGAACTCGATCGCGGCCTGACCTTCGTAGGTCACCTCCAGACGCACGCCGCACAGGGCGGCGACGGCGTCGAAGAGCCGGCCTGCGCTCGACGTCGCGGGCGATCCCATGCCGGTCATCGCCATGCGCGCCACCATGTTCCAGCGCTGCTGGGGGATGTCTGCGAACGCGGCGGGAAGCGGCGCGCGCATCTGCGTCAGCCACGAACACGCCATCCGCCACGGCTCCTTGATCGCGCGATCCCCGCCGGGCATCTTCGCCATCACGAGGCGGCCCGCGCGGTCGCAGCTGTCAAGGCCGCCGAGCAGGATCTCGCCGCCCCAGATCGTTCCGTCGGGGCCATACCCAGTCCCGTCGTAGATCGCACCGACCGCGGGCCCGCGCTCACCGTGCTCGGCAAGCGTCGCAGCGAGGTGCGCGTGATGGTGCTGGACGGAGAACAGCTCGACCCCGTCCTGCTCGCGTTCGTGGGCGTACCGCGTCGACAGGTAATCGGGATGCAGGTCGTGGACCACGACTTCGGGCGTCACCTCGAAGAGCCGTTCGAAATGCGCGACGCCGTCGCGCAACGACTGCAGCGTCTCGTAGTTCTTGACGTCGCCGATGTGGTGGCTGGCCCAGGCGCGGTCGCCCTTGGCCAGGCAGAACGCGTTCTTCTGCTCGGCGCCGGTGCCGAGCACCGGCCGCGGTGTCGCGATCGGCAGGTCAAGACTCGTCGGCACGTAGCCGCGCGAGCGGCGCAGCAGCATCGGCCGGTCCCGGACGGCACGCGCGACCGAGTCGTCGGTGCGCGTCGCGATCGGGCGGTTGTGGATCAGGAAGCGGTCGGCGATCCCGCCCAGCCGCTGCACGGCATCGGTGTCGTCGAAGGCGATCGGCTCGTCGGAGACGTTGCCGCTCGTCAGCACGAGCGGCACGCCGGTGTCGGTCGCCAGCAGTTGATGCAGCGGCGTGTAGGGGAGCATCAGCCCGAGCTCGGGCACGTTCGGCGCGACCGCCGCGGCGATCTTCGCATCGGGCTTGCGCGTTGCGAGCACGATCGGCCGCTCGCGCGAGGTCAGCAGCGTCTCCTCTACGGGCCCGAGCTCGACGAGCTCCCGCGCGGCGTCGAGATCGGCGACGAGCAGCGCAAACGGCCGGTCCTCGCGGCGCTTTCGCCCGCGCAACGTCGCCACGGCGTGCTCGTCGTCGGCGCGACACGCGAGGTGGTAGCCGCCGAGGCCCTTGACGGCGAGGATCTTGCCGGCGAGCAGCTCGTCGGCAGCGGCGCGCACGATGTCGCCGTCCAGCTCGACCTCCTTGCCGTCGCGCTCCACCAACCACACCCGCGGCCCGCAGACCGGGCAGGCGTTGGGCTGCGCGTGGAATCGGCGGTTGAGCGGATCCTCGTATTCGGCCCGGCAGTCGGCGCACATCTCGAAGGCCGCCATCGTCGTCAGCGGGCGGTCGTAGGGGATCCCGCGAACGATCGTGAAGCGCGGACCGCAGTTCGTGCAGTTCAGGAAGGGGTAGCGGTAGCGGCGATCCTCGGGGTCGGCAAGTTCTGCCAGGCACTCCGCACAGGTCGCGCTGTCGGGGGTGACCGGCGCCGTCGCGGCACCGGCGTGCTCGCTGGCGACGATCTCGAAGCCAGGCTCGCCGGTCACCGGCACGTCCTGCGCGTCCACGCCGCGCACGTCGGCGAGCGGCGGTGCATCGGCGCTGAGCCGCGCGACGAAGGCACCGACGATCTCGGCCGGCCCTTCGGCCTCGACGAGCACGCCGCGCTCGTCGTTGAGCACCCACCCGGCGATGTCGAGCTCGTCGGCGAGCCGGTAGACGAACGGCCGGTAGCCGACGCCCTGCACCGTTCCGTCCACACGGACCCGAACGCGCCGCCGCGGCGCATGCTGCTCCTGTGTTGCGGCCATGATCAGTTCGGAGCCGCGAGCTCGACCAGCTCGCGCAGCACGTGATAGACGCTCGCCTGCGCCTCCTGGATGCGCGGGATGTTCTGCGAGCGGCTGATGACGACGTGGTCGGCGAGCTCGTTCGCCGCGACGTTGCCGCCGTCGTACCCGACGAACGCCATCGTGACCATGCCGCGCTTGCGACCCTCCCTGAGCGCCTCGAGAACGCTCAGCGAGTTGCCGCTCGTGGACATCGCCAGCAGCACGTCGCCCTCGCGCCCGTATGCGATCACCTGGCGCAGGAAGATCTTGTCGGTGCCGATGTCGTTGGCGACGGCCGTGATGATCCCGGTGTCTTCGGTGAGATCGAGCGCACGCCGCGCCGGCCCGCCGAACATCGGCGTGCGGAAGTCGGCGACGACGTCCATCGCATCGGTCGCCGAGCCGCCGTTGCCCAGCGCGATCAGCCGGCCGCCGGCGTCCAGGCATGCTCGCAGCACGCTGGCCGCGGTGACGAGCTCGTCGCCGTACTCGTTGAGGGTCTGCGTGCGCAGCGCCGTGATCTCGTCGGCTTTGAGGAGCATCGACTGGCGCACGTCCTCGAGCACCGTGTCGAGGTCGGTCTCCTGTTGGCCGAGGAACGGATAGAGGAAGCTCGACGCGCCGCTGTCGTGGACGGGCCTCGCCGCGCGGCCCTCGAGCAGCCCGCGGTGGTCGAGGAAGATGTGGACGAGCTCCCACAGCAGGTGATAGAGCGTCTCGACGATCTCTTGGCGGATCAGCGGATCCTCGATCCATGACAGATCGAACTCCCACTCCGCGCCCGAGTCGGGCGTGAAGGCGATCGTCAGGCAGCCGCGCTCACGGGCGGCCGCCAGCGCGGCGAGCACGTCGGCATCGCCGCCGAACGCCATCGCGATGTCCGCCGCCTCGGCCTCCAGCGCGACCTGCGGCGCGATCGCGCCGCCCTCGCCGGCGAGCCCGAGCGCCGGCAGCGCGCGCTTGCCGACGATCACCGGGTGGACGAACTCGACCGCGACGTGGCGGGCGTCCGAGCGGTCGGCCGGCGTCGCGCCGAACGCGACGAGCCGTCCCTCGCGGGCGAAGCGCTCGGCCATCTTGTGGCAGAGCCGCGCGAGGCGCTCGGCCTCCGCTGAGTAGAAGCGAGCATTGGCCTCACTACGGTCGCGCAGCAAGGCTTCGACCCGCTCGGCGCCGATGATCGGCGCCTGGCTCATGCCGTGATGATCGACGCCTGGCTCATGCCGTGGCGTGTTCGTGGTCGGCGTGGTCGTGCTCGCCGTGCACGTGGTCGTGATCGTGCTCGCCGTGCTCGTGCTCGTGCACATGCGCCTCGCCCGCCCGCGCCGGAAGCGCCTGTAGCCACGCGCGGAACGCATCGATGCCATCGCCGGTCTTCGCGCTGACGCGCATGACGGTGGCGTGCGGGTTGACCTGGAGGATGTTCGCCTCGAGGCGATCCACGTCGAAGTCGAGGTGCTTGAGCAGGTCGGTCTTGTTGATCACGACAAGCTCGCAGGCGCGGAACATGAGCGGGTACTTCAGCGGCTTGTCCTCGCCCTCGGTGACCGAGCAGACCATGATCCGCGCGTCCTCGCCGATGCGAAACTCGGCGGGGCAGACGAGGTTGCCGACGTTCTCGACGATCAGCACGTCCATGTCACCCAGCGGGACGGCCGGCAGCGCCGAACGGACCATGTTCGCGTCGAGGTGGCACTCGCCGCCAAAGCCGTTGTCGGTGTTGAGTTGCACGACGGGAATGTGCAGGACCGACAGGCGGTCGGCGTCGAAGCTGCCCTGGACGTCGCCCTCGAGCACGCCGACGCGCAGGCCTTCTTCCGCGAGTCCGTCAAGCGCGCGCTCCAGCAGCGTCGTCTTGCCGGCGCCGGGAGCGCTCATGAGGTTGACGACCGTCACGCTGGCGCGATCGAAGTCGCTGCGGTTCGCCGCGGCGATCGTGTTGTTGGCGTCGAGGGCATCCTCGACCACCCTCACCTTGGTGCGGTGCATGCGGCGTCCTCCTCGTCCTCGACCTCGATCGACTCGACCATGAATTCTTCGCCCGTCGCGACCTCCACGCCGCCTGGACCGCAGGTGGGACAGATGAACGCCGGGATCTCGATCTCCCACTCATTACGACACGTGTTGCAGCGGAGCACAGCAGGCACGTCGACGATCTCCAGCGTAGCGCCCTCGCAGTTCGTGTCCTTGCCGACGATCGCGAAGTAGAACTCGAGCGTGTCCTTGACGACCTGACGCAGCCGGCCGATGCGCAGCGTCACGTGCGTGACCTTGCGCCCGACGGCATGCTTGCGGACCGTCGCGACGATCGCGCTGGAGAGATCGAACTCGTGCACGACGCCCGCCGGTCCGCTACGACTGCTTCTTCAGCGGCAGCGTGGTCTCGTACGCCGCATCCGTCGTCAGTTCCTTGGCGGTCTCGATCACGAGATCCACCGCACGTTCGACGGCTTCCTCCACCACGTCGCTGAGACCCATGCCCATCTCTTCGATCGTCTGCGGCTCGCAGGCGACGATGACGACCTTCCCGGGCCACGAGCCCGTGATCTTGATGAAGCGCAGGACCGTCTCGGGATCCATCCCGTGCGGATTGAGAACCTCGCCATCCTCGACCGCCCCACCCGGCACGTCGTCCTCCTCGACCTCCATGACGTACAGCGTGCCCGGGGCGCCTCCCTGACGGCTGATGTCGATCATCAACAGGGCGTCGTAGCCGTTCATCATCTGGTAGGCGAGGTCCAGGCCACCCGTGCCGAAGTCCACGACCGCGACCTCGGGCGGCAGCTGACGGTGCTCCAAGCGCTGCGCGACCTCGCTGCCGAAGCCGTCGTCGCGCTGCCAGGTGTTGCCGATGCCCGCGATCAGGATCTGCTTCGGGCGGTCGGAGACGTCGACCTCCTGTGTCGTCAGCGGGGCGTCTGGAGCCGGCGGGCGCCAGTTGTCCTGGGGCGGCTCCGTCGTCTCGCGACCTCGCTCTTCGTACTGGCTCACGTCACCACCTCGACCTCTTCTGCGAAGAAGAACAAAAAGCGCCCGCTCTCGCCGAGGATCTCCTGCATCGGATCGTCGTCCACGGTGACGCCGAGGTGCAGCCGGTCGTCGATGCGCAGGAACAGGCGGTGAATCGTAGCCTTCCGGCCCTCGAGCATCTTGTCGTAGACGTCCGCGTCCTTCGGCGGACGGAGGATGACCTTGTCGCCGCGCTCGTAGGTGATGCCGTCGAACGTCACCTGACGCTCGCCGGGCGGGTCCTCCAGCCGGACGCGACCGTGCAGGTCCATCAGCTGCTGCGGTGTGGTCGCGTCAGCCCGCGCGAGCATCTCGCGCACCTTCGGGTCCTGCGCCGCGATCTCCTCGCGCTCCTGATCGCTCAGCGCCTGGATGTGCAGGACCAGCGCCTCCTCGATCTCGGTGCCGTCGAAGAAGTCGTTGACGCTCTCCGGCGCGATCTCGGGATGCTCGGGCAGCATGATCGTCGGCGCCAGCAGCGCGTCGTCTTCCTTCGTCGCGAGGATCGGCCAGGTGTTGACCTGACAGCAGCCGGCGACGCCGTCGTCGCCGCGCTCCAGCGGCGAGATGAACGTCGCGCCCTCGACGCGGCTGAGCAGGTGGGTGGAGAGCATGCTCCGCAGCAGCGCGTCCTTGCGGTCGGCCACCGCCTCCTCCTCCGTCAGCGGCGTCGTGTTCTCGACGCTCAGCGTCATGCGCCCGCGGCCGTCCGGCAGGCGCTCAACGATGAGCTCGGCGAAGCCCTCGAGATCGTCGAAGTCAAAGCTCACCTTCGACGGCGCGGAGCCGAGCTGCACCCGGCGCTCCACTGCCCTGTGCTGCTCGCCCGACGGCTGCAGGAAGCGCACCTCGCCGGTGACGAGCGCGTCGGCGTCGGTGACGATGCCCTGCATCTGCATGCGGTCGAAGGCGTGCGTCTGGTTGCGCGCGTAGTCGGCCGGATAGACGATCCCGAACGGCGTCGGCGTGGCGTTCTTCGTCGCACCGGGCGTATACGGGTACAGCGCGTAGCCCTCGAACAGCAGCGAGTCGATCAGCCGCTCGAGATGCGACTTGGTCGACGTGATGCTGACGTCCGACGGGTTCTCCGGCGTAATCGGCTCGACTTCGCTCATCGCGAGCACCTACCTTCCGTATCGGCGCCGGCGACGGTCGGGCAATGACGCGCTGTCATCAGATCGCCTCCTCTTGGGCGGGCGCGCGTTCGAGCAGGTCCAGGACGCAGGCATCGAGGCTGTGCAGTCCGCGCTCGCGCTTGTACTTCAAGAGGTCGTCGAGCGTGTCGTTGTGCAGCAGCGCAAAGCGGGACTCGCCGTGGTGGTGCTTGATCATGTCTTTCCAAACCTTCACGGGCATGCGGTACTGCGCCGACGTGCTCCACGCCAGGTGGACGACCTGCACCTGGCGCTCGGCGCCCGCGTAGAGCACGCGGCCGGTGAAGTGAAACGAGAGCGGGACGTCGCCGTCGGGCAGCGCCTCGATGTAGCGCGACGCCGCCATCTCGAGATCCGCGGTGCACGGGACCTGCATGCCGAACGTCGTCGCGCCGGTGAAGGAGTGCACGAGCGTCGTCGCGTGACACCACAAGAAGCTACGCGTCGTCGACGGCCAGCGCTCAGGTGCACCGAACAGCTCGAACAGATCCTCGCGTGTCTCGTCGTCGTACTGGCGCCGCGCGGGATCGAAGTTGATCTGGGCGGTCAGCGAGATTGCGTAGATCGGCCGGTCCGACGGCTCGGAGGCGCTGAGCTCGAAGCGCAGCGTGGGCTGCGCTGCAAACGGTTCGTGCGCCGCGCCGAGGATCTCGAAGGTCATCTCGGGGCCGTAATCGCGCTTCACGGCCTCGTCTTTGGATTCCATCCTCTTGGTCATGCGACTCCCGCCCTGTGGCGTACGTACTCGAAGAACTTAGGCACGGCATCCTCTATAGCAGTACCGCCGGAGATGCCCTGCCAGGTCGACTTGATGAGCCCGACCAAGCGGTAGCACTCGTCGATCGGAACGATCGCGTGCTCGCGCACACCGGCGCCCATGCGGTTGACGACGAGCGCCTCGCCGTCGGCTTCGAGATCGTCGAGGATCGGGTTGTTCTCGACGAGCTGCTGCCAGCTCTCGAGGTGCAGTTCGCACTCGGTCGCGCCGGCGGGACTGGGGTACAGCGCGACGACCGTGTTCGTCCCGGTCGACCGCATGAAGAACGCCAGCCCGACGGGCAGCTGGAACGCCGCCCACAGCTCGTCTGAGAAGACGAAGTCATCGAGCCACAGGAAGCGCGTTCCGACCGGGACGTAGTTTTCGATGCCGGACTTCATCGCGATGCACGGTTCGCAGGAGCACAGGATGCGCCGCTCCGACATCTCGAGCAGGTGGCGATGGTCCTCCGAGAGGGTCTGCCCACAGACCTCGCATTTTTCGACCGCCTCATCAACAGGCGCGGGCCGCGCTAGGCGGCCCAAGCCTGCAACGAGTGTCGAAGGCAGGCGACCGGTCCCGGTCACTTCCCTACGCCCGACGGACATTCGGTGTACGGCGAGTCGGCCATCGGCAGGCTCGGCGCGCCGACCTGGACCATCGGCAGCGAGAGCCCGGGAGGTCCGTCGGCCTGCTTGTCCTCGAGACCGACGACGCCTTCCACTTCGAGACCGAGCAGATCGGGGGCGGCCAGTTCGATCGCATCCCGTAGCGCGTGCTCGAGTGTCGCGGCCGACGACGGACATCCGTCGCAGCTGCCCTGAAGTTTCAGCCGTGCGATCCCGTCCTCGACGCTGAGAAGCTCGACGTTCCCGCCATGTGAGGCAAGGAACGGCCGGACGCTGTCCAGTGCCTCGGTCACCCGCTCTTCGAGACCGATCGGATACAGCCCGTGGATCAACAGCAGGCTCGATACGACGCCGTCGTCGAGCAGCGCGTCGCGGATCGGGAGCGCAGATGCCCCGGCGTCCTCAAGGACGCCGAGGATCCGCTCCAAACCAGCTCCGTACAGCTCGAGAACTGCGCCGACGAGCTCCTGAACGCGCGCTTGCGCGACAGGATCGGCGATATCGTCGAGCGAGCCCAGGAGATCCTGGACCCGCTCGACCAGCTCTTCCGGAGCTTGGTGCTCAGTAGCCATTTAGGCCCTCAGCACATCCCCGTCGGCGTGTGCTGCACCTTCTTGACGCGGCCCTTGCCGGTGTACATGTGCACACCGCACGGCAGGCACGGGTCGAAGGAGCGCACAGCGCGCATGATGTCGATCCCCTTGAAGTTCTCCGGGCCGTTCTCCTCGAAGATCGGGGTGTTCTGCACCGCGTCCTCGTAGGGGCCGGGGGTCCCGAACTTATCGCGCGGGTTCCCGTTCCAGGGGGTCGGGGGGTAGGGCTGGTAGTTCGCAACCTTGCCGTTGCGAATGACCATGTGGTGGCTGATGACGCCGCGGGCGGCCTCGTGGAACCCGCAGGACACGGCCTCCTCCGGAACGGTGAAGCTGTTCCAGGACTTGGTCCGGCCGGCACGCACCTCAACCAGCGCCTTCTCGAGGTTGTACAGACCGATCAGCGCGGAAATCGGCTGATGGTACGTACGCGCCCGGTCGCGCTCCACCGCGTTGCTCCACGGCGGGATCTTCCACTCGAGCTCCATCTCGGGCATGTTCAGGCTCTTCGGGAGCACCATCTGGATGCTGCTGCCGGTGGCCTTGAGGTACCCGATGTCCACGAGGCCGGCCTTCGCCGTGCACCAGTTGCGCGCGAACGGGCCGCCACCGGTGTCAGTCGCCACGTAGATGTCGTTGCGCTTGTCGTACATACGCGGCGCAGCGACCCATGAGTACTTGCCGTTGAAGTCGCGCTTCTGCGGCTTCGGAATGGTCTGCTTGTTCCACGGGTGGCGCTTGTCAACGGGGTTGCCAAGCGGGTCGTGGGTGACGAACGTCTCGGCCTGGTCCCAGTCGTCGAAGTACGAGTGGCCCAGGAGGATCCGCATCGCGAGGTTGATCTCGACCAGGTCGGTCGTGATCAGCTCGCCCTTGAAGACGAGGCCCGGGGTGATGAAGCGCTTGCGGCCCCAGTCCGTCATCGTCTTGTACTCGTACGTCACGTACTCGGGATCGTCGAACGCGCCCCAGCAGATGATGTCCGTGTCGCGGTAGCCGACCCGCTCGTAGCCCGGCATGGCCTCGTAGAAGAAGTCATAGAGGTCATCGTGCATCGGCACGGTGCGCTTGATGTAGTCCATGTAGCGCATGAGGCGGACGTAGTAGTCCGTCATCGTCTGGTGCGTGATGTCGGCGCTGCAACCACCCGGCAGAATCGTCGAGGGGTGCGTGTGCCGGCCGCCGAACAGGCAGTACATCTCACGCGTGTACCGGGCGACGCCGAGCGTCTCCAGGTAGAACGAGCCCGTGAACGGGTTCAGCGCGCGCATGATGTCGGCGATCGTCTTGTACCCGTGGATGTCCGAGTGCGGGGCCGAGGTGTTCTCAGCCTTTGCCAGGACGGACGGGTTGGTCTCCTTGACCATCTGCTCGCAGAAGTCCACGTTGGCCATGCAATCGTTGAAGATCGCGTGGTCGAACATGTAGTCCGCGGTCTCGGCCAGGTTGAAGGCGTAGTCGCCGAGCTTCGGCGGCTTGACCCCATAGGCCATGTTCTGGTTCAGGCACGAAACCGTACAGTGGTTGTCACCGCAGATTCCGCAAATTCGAGACGTGATGAAGTGCGTGTCTCGAGGGTCGATGCCCTTCATGAAAATGTCGAATCCACGGAAGATCATCGACGTGCTGTAGCACTTGTTGACCTTGCGGTTCGTGAAGTCGATCTCCGTGTGGATACCGAGCGACCCGACGATGCGGGTGATCGGATCCCACGCCATTTCCTTGACGACGACGCCCGAAGCTGTCGCCGGTGTCTGAAGTGTTGCCATGTGTGTGTGTCTCCTCCTCTGCTACCAGGTGGGCGTAAAGCCCGTGGTGAGCTCAGCGCGCGGATGGCGCCACTCGGGCTCTTTGTCGCCGACCCTGTTGATCGACTGGGTGCGGAAGTAGCGCAGCAGCGGACCGTAGGTGAACTTGGCCGCCGTCGATGACAGCTTCGCCTTGGGGTCCTCGTCCATGAACGGCATGTACTTGTCGGGGAAGCCCGGCATCGTGCAGGCCATGCAGATGCCACCAACGTTCGGGCAGCCACCGACGCCGCTTTGCCAACCGCGGATCGGAACGTTGCACTTCACGACCGGACCCTTGCACCCGAGCTTGACCAAGCACCGGTGATCAGAGCCATACTCCGTCGCGAAGTTGCCATGCTCATAGAAGGCAGCCCTGTTGCAGCCCTCGTGCACGGTCCGACCGAAATGCATCACCAGACGGTGCTGATCGTCAAGCTCCGGGATCGGCGTGATGCCGGCCAGCGCCATGACGAGAACCGTCAGCGACTCGGTCGTGTTGTCAGGCTGCGCCGGGCAGCCAGGAATGTTCACGACGGGGATCCCCGCAGCAGAGGTCCAGCCCCAGCCCAGGTAATCGCACAACCCCATCGCGCCCGTCGGATTGTTCTTCATCGCCGGGATGCCGCCATAGGTCGCGCAGGTGCCCAAGGCAACCGTTGCGGCCGACTTCGGCGCCAGACGATCGATCCACTCATTCGTGGTGATCGGCTGCCCGTTCGACGGGTTCACGCCCATCCCCGACCAATGGCCCTCGCCGTTGATCTTCTCGTTCGGGATCGAACCCTCGACGATGAGCACAAACGGATCGAGCTTGCCGGCCTCGGCGTCATACCAGGCCTGCATGAACTCCGCCCCCACCTCATACGCGAGCACCGGGGTATGCGCCACGACCTTCGGCATGCCCGGAATCGCGCCCGTGATGATGTCCTCAAGGCTCGGGTTGACCGCCGACGTCATGGCAACCGAGTCACCATCGCACCCCAAACCCGATGTCATCCAGATGACGTGAGCAGTGATCTGCTCCGTCTCGTGCTGCCGTGGTGCGAACTCGATTGATGCCATGTGAGCTCCTCCCTTTCGACTAACAAATGCGGGGTAGCGGATCGCCCACGAGTTGATCCATCACCCGCTTGCCTCCGAAGGCGGTGGCCATCAACACCATGCCTTCGGGTTCGGTCTTGCATTCGCCGATTTCCGCGGCCTCTTCGCCGCCCGGCATTGACCGCAATGCGGCCAGCGCAGCATCCGCCGCCTCTGGGGCGACGATCGCTACGAGCTTCCCCTCGTTTGCCACGTGCATCGGGTCGATCCCGAGGATCTCCGCGGCTCCTGCAACCGCGGGATGCACTGGCACCGCGGCCTCGTTGATGATCATTGCCACGCGCGATGCTCGCGCGAGTTCGTTCAGGACCGATGCGACTCCGCCCCGGGTCGCGTCGCGCAGGCATTTCAGCGACGGACCAGCTTCTTCGAGCAGCTTGTCGACCATCGGCCACAAACACTGGGTGTCCGACTTGATGTCGGCGTCAAGTTCGAACTCGCCGCGAGCGAGCATGATCGCCGTCCCGTGATCGCCGATGCGACCGGAGACGAGGATCTTGTCACCGGGCTTCAGCGACGACGGCGACAGGTTGCAGCGGTCGTCGAGAACGCCGATCCCCGTCGTGCAGATGTACATCTCGTCGGCGTGGCCGCGCTCAACGACCTTCGTGTCGCCCGTGACGATCGATACGCCGGCGGCCGCGGCGGCCTTGGCGATCGCCGCGACCTCGCGCTTGAGCGTCTCGGCCGGCAGCCCCTCCTCGAGGATGAGCGACAGCGACAGCGCCAGCGGGCGCGCACCCGCCATCGCGACGTCGTTGACCGTGCCGTTGACCGCCAGGTCACCGATCGATCCGCCGGGGAACTCGATCGGCTTGACGACGAAGCTGTCCGTCGTCATCGCGATCTCGCCGCCCAGCAGCGACACCGTGCCGGCGTCGGCCATCTGGTTGAGCGCCGCGTTGGCGAACGCCGGAACGAGCAGACCCTCGATCAGGCTCGCGGTCGCCTTGCCTCCGGCCCCGTGCGCCATCGTAATCTGGCTGTCGCGGAACTTGGCGCGCTTGGCGCGCGCCGTCTCGATGATGTCGAGAACCTTCCGCTCGCGCTCAGAAACGTCTGAGGGCACCTACACGACCTCGCGCTCACGAGCGAAGCGCCCGTAGTTGTAGTAGGCGGCGCAGGCGCCCTCGCTGGACACCATGCACGTGCCGATCGGACGCTCGGGCGTGCAGCCCGAACCGAACACCTTGCACTCCCACGGCTTGATGACGCCCTTGAGGACCTCGCCGCACTGGCAGGCCTTCGGGTCGGCCACCCGGATGCCGGGGACGCTGTACTGGATCTCGGCGTCCAGGTCGGCGTACGCCTCGGAGAGCTTCAGACCGCTCTGGGAGATGAAGCCCATCCCGCGCCACTCGAAGTGCGGCCGCAGCTCGAAGACCTCGGCCATGACCTCCAGCGCGCGCGGGTTGCCGTCGTAGGGCACGACGCGGGCGTACTGGTTCTCGACCTCACAGCGGCCTTCCTTGATCTGCGTGAGGATCATGTGGATCGCGTGCAGCACGTCCAGCGGCTCGAAGCCCGCCACCGCGATCGGCTTCTTGTACTCAGCCGGGATGAACTCGAACGGGCGCACGCCCACGACCGTCGACACGTGGCCCGGGCCGATGAAGCCGTCCAGGCGTAGGTCCGGCGAATCGAGCAGCGCGCGCAGCGGCGGCACGATCGTCACGTGGTTGCACATGCAGAAGAAGTTCTTGACGCCTTCCGCCTTGGCGCGCTTGAGCGTCAGGGCGGTCGACGGCGCGGTCGTCTCGAAGCCGATCGCGAAGAAGATCACCGGCCGGTCAGGGTTGGCCTTGGCGATCCGCAGCGCGTCCAGCGGCGAGTAGACCATCCGGATGTCGGCGCCCTCGGCCTTGGCGTCCAGCAGCGTCCCGTCCGAGCCGGGCACGCGCAGCATGTCGCCGAAGCACGTGAAGATGACATCCGGCTCGTGCGCGAGTGAGATGCCGTCGTCGACGCGACCCATCGGGATGACGCAGACCGGACAGCCGGGCCCGTGGACGAGCTCGACGTTCGCGGGCAGCAGATCATCGATCCCGTACTTGTAGATCGAATGCGTGTGGCCGCCGCAGACCTCCATGAACTTGTAGTGGCGGCCGGGCTCTACAAGGCCCAGGATCTCTCCCGCCAGGACTTCGCCCAGCGCAGGATCGCGAAATTCGTCGACGTACTTCATGCAGAGACCTCCTCTGTAAGCCGTGCGATGGCCGTGCCCGCGTGGACGAGGAGTTTGTCCCCCGGCGCCACCGGGGCGACTAGGTCGATCTCGACCGTCTCCGAGTTGCCCTCGTCATCTGAGCAGAGCGCCAACCCCCGTTCGTCGTCAAGGCGCATGACGCTCATGGGAATTGCGACGTCGCCGCATGTGATGCAGCCCGTGGTGTAGTCGCAAGTCGGAGCCAACGCGGCGGCCGCGTCGGCGATCAGCCGAGTCATTCGATGATGCTCGCCTTCAGTTCTTCGAGTTCCTGCTCGTAGTTCTCGCCCATGCTTTCGAGCATGCGCCGAGTCTCCATAGCTTCGGCCTCGTCGACCTTCGACATCGCGAAGCCGACGTGGATGAGCACCCAGTCGCCGGGACCGACGCCGATGCCGTCTTCGTCGAGAAGACCGATGTTCACGTTGCGATGTACGCCGGCCACGTCGACCTTCGCAAGCCGGTTCGTCTCGTCTACGACCTCAAGGATCTGACCTGGAATCGCCAAGCACATTTACGTCGTCAAACCCCCGTTTCAAGGCTTAGTACGGATGCCACTCCAATAAGCAGGTGGGAGTCGTATCACCCTCGCTCTTCGCGCGCTAGGTGTATAGAACACCTTGTGCCCAAGCTCGAACCCGTGGTACCAACGGACGGTCGGGAAACTAGCTGTGCCACGACCGGGAAAAGGGAGGAAGAGACTACGTGTCTAGAGGCCGATCGGTGACGCAGGATCCCATTGAGCAGGTGCTGGACAAGCTCGGTTCCTACGGCGTGCCCGTGGCGGACATCGGGGAGAAGGCCGGAGCGATCGTCGGCCAATTCGGCTCGTTCGACCTCTTCGAGATCATGGACCAGATCACGGGGCTCGACCCCAGTCAGATCGACTTCGGCGAGGTGCTGAGCGAGATGAGGGAGAAGTTCGACGAGCTGCCGCCGGAGCTGAAGGTGCCGGTGATGGTCGCAGCCGGCTTTGTGGGTGCTCGGGTGGTGAGGTGGATTGTTCGGTGAGCTCGTAGCCCGCCCTCCTGCGTCCGTTACACACGCGCGCGAGGAAACCAAGGAGATGGGCGGATGAGCCAGGAGCTGGAGACGGGACAGGCAACGGACGGTGCGCCCAGCTCTGGCGCCGAGACAGCCCCCGTACGGCGACATGCCGCGGACAACCGCGGTAAGGTCGCCGTGAGTGAGGATGTGCTGACCCGGGCGGCGGCAGCAGCAGGATTCGTTGCCGGCGCGGGAGGGATCGGCGCGGCAGTCGGTCTGCCCTTGCGGGCGATCGGCCTTGGACGCCGGACACCAACGTTGAAAGGGACCCGAATGCGGAACAGAAAGCTCAACGCGCAGCTCGCGCCGGCGATGTACTCGCTCGCCGCGACGAACTCGCAGCTGCTCGGACTTGTCGGCAGTCGTCGCCCACTGCTGCAACTCGCCAAGCTTGGCGTCGCCGCCGCCGGTGTGGCATATCTGACGGCGGACGAGGCGACGCGCAAGCAGATGCTGGACCAGGCGACGGGCCTGCTGGAGCAGGGCGCCAACGCGCTCACGAGCTCTGGCCTCGTCGACAAGGTCTTCAAGTAGGCCCAGCCTCCTGCTGGGACCCGCGTGCTCCGGAGTCCGGAGCACGCGGTTTGCGCCCCGCGAGGGTGCCTGCCTGCCTACACCTTCGCGGCGGCACTGTGGATGCTGCCGCCCTTGGCGTCGGACAGGCGCCCGCCCGCACGGCCATAGCGCACGGCCACGAGCTCGGCCATGATCGCCAGCGCGGTCTCGCGCGCCCCCTTCGACCCGAGGTCGAGGCCGACCGGAGCGCTGATACGGGCCATCTCCTCCTCGGTCACATCTGCCGCCAGCAGACGCTCGCGGCGATCGGCCTGCGCGCGCTTGGACCCCATCGCGCCGATGTAGGGCGCATCGGAGCGCAGCGCGACCAGCAGCGTGGCGTCGTCGAGCTTGGGATCGTGCGTGAGGATGACGATGTACGTCGCACGGTCCGGCGGGCCGAGCCGCTCGAACGCCTCCTCGGGCCACGCTGCGACGACGTCCAGCGCCTCGGGGAAGCGCTCCGGGGTGGCGAAGCGCGCGCGTGGGTCGACGACGTAGGGGCGCCATCCGGCGATGCGCGCCAGCGCCGACAGGTGCGCGGCGAACTCCACCGCGCCGAAGATGACGACTCGCGGATCCGGGTTCGTCACGTCGATGAACAGGTCGCCTCGCAGCTCTGAACGCTCGGCCCACATCAGGTCTTCGGCGCCCTCGCGAGCCTCGGCATCAAGATCGGGATCGCCAAGGGTTCCCGCGGACGACCCGTCCGGCAAGAACAGCATCTTCTCGCCGAGGTGCGGCCCCCGCACGACCGTGACGAGCGCGGCCCGACCATCCTCACGCGCGACGGCAGCGAACTCCTCTTGGACGCTCATGGCTCGAAGCGCTCCACCCAGACGTCGATCTCGCCACCGCATGGCAAGCCGACGTCCCACGCCTCTTCGTCGGCGATCCCGAACGTCAGCAACTGCGGCTCGCCGCCGCCCAAGACCTTGTCGGCCACCTCGATGACAGCGCCCTCGACGCAACCGCCGGAGACCATGCCGGACACCTCGCCGAGGCTGTTGATCGCCATCTTGGCGCCTGGGGGACGGGGGGCCGAACGGCGAGTGCCGACGACCGTGGCGATCGCGACCTGGGCGCCTTCGCCCACCCAACGATCGATGTCCTCGATTACGTCCTTCATCGCATCGCTCCTTCCACTAGCACGGCGCAGACTCTACCCCTGGGGTGCCCGTGCGCCTGGCGGCCGGATCACAATCTGGCACCCAGGCGTCTGCCCGGGGCAGCGCGGTCGTGCCGGACGGGACGCGACGGCGCGCGCGCCCCAGCCGGACGCGCGAGTTACGCCTTGGCGACGTTCGCCGTGAACTGCTTGACGAGTTGCGTGAGCACTGCGACGACCGTGCCCTCGCCCATCGATGCAGCCTTGCCGCTGACGTTCGCGTTGGCGCTGACCGTCCCGCTGCTGCCACCGACGGAGATCGTCACGTCGCCGGCGGCGTTGCTCTGACCGCCGGACTCGCGAGTGTTCGCCTTGATCTTGACCGTCTTGGAGCCGGCGTCCGCGGACTCGATCGTGACCGGGCCAGTGAACTTCATGCCCATCGAGCCCATCTTCACCTCGATCTCGGCCTTGACCGACTGCGGGCTGTCCGCCGACACGACGCGCGCGCCCGGCACGCAGGGTACGAGCTTGTTGAGGTCGCTGACGATCCCCCAAGCGTGATCGGGGTTGGAAATCTGAAACGACTCGTTCAACGTTGGCATTGCGGGGGTCTCTCCTTGTCGGCGTGCGAAAGCGGCTGGGAATATTGCACGTTGGAGCCGTCGGCGACCTGTCGGTCGTTAGAAGGCGCGCTTGCATTGGCGCCCATAGAATGGGCGAATGGCTATTGAGGCAGGTACCCACAAACTCGGACCGGACAACGCCAGTCTGCGAGTCAACACGGGGCGCAGCGGGGCCGCGGCCGCCGCAGGACACGATCTGACGCTCGACGTCACGTCGTGGGAAGCAACGCTCACCGTGGGCGAGCAGTCGAGCCTCGAGCTTACGGCTGACGCGACCTCGCTGCGCGTGCTCGAAGGCAAGGGAGGAATGAAGGGCCTGACCGAGGACGACAAGGCCGACATCAAGAAGACGATCGACAAGGACGTCCTCAAGAAGAAGGCGATCCACTTCAGCTCGAGCGACGTCCAGACCAGCAACGGCGACTTGGCCGTCAAGGGAGATCTCGAGATCGCCGGCAAGTCGGCGCCGGTGCAGTTCACGATCACGGTCGCCGACGACGGGACGCTGAACGGCAGCGCGACAGTCGCGCAGAGCGACTGGAGCATCAAGCCCTACTCTGCGTTGTTCGGTGCGCTGAAGGTCAACGACGAGGTCGTCATCAGCGTCGACGGGAAGCTCGGGTAGCGCGAGCGCGCCACGGATGGCGCATCTCGGCCGTTGTGCCTGCGAGACCTCTACGATGGGTGCGTGGCACTGATCGTCGCTCATATCGGCGGGATTCCGGTCGAGGAGACGCTCGCGATGGCCGTACCCGTGCTCGGAGTGGCGTACGCCGCGATCGTCGCCAGCGTTCGCGCTCGTCGGCGCTCCTGGAAGCGCAGATAGCGAGATCGCCGCCGACCGCCTGCCTGCTGCGGGCAGGCGAGGCCGTCGACGGCGATGACGGGCCCGAACGTGCGGGCCCGCGCTACATCATCAGTCGCGGTACGTCGTCTGCGCGTCGAGCGAACCCTCGAGCTGGCGACCGTCCGGCCCCAAGGGCAGTTCGATCGCGCCACCGTGCGCGTAGAGCGCGATCTCGGGAATCCGCTGGCCGCCGAAGTTGTCCCCGTTCCACTTCAGGGACGCGGGCGACGTTCCGAGCATGCCGCCCGCCAGGATCTGCGCCTTCTGCTTGATCTTGTTGCAGGTCAGCCGAGTCGCGTTGACGACGCCCGGGCTCGAGTTCGTCACGTATCCGTGACCTTCCCCAAAGCGATCGAGATCCTGCGGAACGACCTTGACGTCCATCGTCGGGATGCCGAGCTCGTCGCCGACGACCTGCGCCAGCTGCGCTTCGTTCCCACCGCCGTCGTCGCTGAGGCTGAGCACGCACTTGCCGGTCGGGTGCACGCGCAGATAGATTGCTCGGTAGGCGCTAGCCATGGACAGCTCCCCTCATTAGTGCCAATACCTGCACAGTTTTGCTCCTTCCAAGGATCCAGGCGGTCGCTGGGACCGCCAGACGAGCGGGCGCAGTAGACATTTCCCAAGGGCGCCGCGCCCGCCTCGACGGCGCCTCCGGTGACTTGCGAACGCCGCGTTCATAGGCCTGAGTTCGACCCCGGCGATGTGTACCCCTTGAAAGGCCCGTATCCGCTGGGCATCGCGACATGTCGCTCTGTGGTCCCAGCGACCCCCCAAGATTCTTCCTCCGGCTCGTCGTCGAGCTTCGGCGGCTTCCAGCTGGCAAGCGTGTCGTCGTACTCACGCTCGGCTGCGATCGCGTCCGCAACCTCGTCAAGCGCTTGGAGGCTGTGACCGCTCACGAGCGCGTTGCAGTGTGGCAAGGCCGCCACGAGCCCACCGGCGCGGGGAGCGAAACCCTTCGCGCTCACGCGCGGGTTGACCCAGACGATCCGATAGGCGAGCCGTGCGAGGCGCTGCATCTCGCGCCCGACGAGCTCGGGATCGCCGCGCTCCCAGCCGTCGGACAGGATGACGATGACCGAGCCGCGCGCCATGCCGCGACGGCCGTAGCGATCGTTGAACGTCTTCAGCGCGTCGCCGATGCGCGTTCCGCTGGACCAGTCCGGCGCCGCGGCCGCGGCGCGTGCGATCGCACGCTGCGGGTTACGTCCGCTGAGCTGCTTGGTAAGTCGCGTCAAGCGCGTAGCGAAGACGAACGCCTCGGCGTAGGGCCCGGTCGCGCGGGCGGCGTGCAGGAACTGCAGGTAGGCGCGAGCGTAGGGCTCCATCGACCCGGAGATGTCGCACAGCATCACGAGGCGGCGTGGGTGCACGCGCCGGCGCTTGCGTGCGAGCTTGATCGGGTCGCCTGCCGTCCGCATGCTGAGGCGCAGCGTGCGGCGCATGTCCATGTGCTCGCCATGGTTGCCGCGACGCTTGCGCCGCGTCCGACGCTCGGGCGTGGCGAGCTGCAGGCGAACCATCAGCCGGTACAGCAGCGCCAGCTCCTGGGCGTTGAGCGACGAGAAGTTCTTCTCGCTGAGCGCCTCCTCCTCGCTGGCCTGGGCGATCGGGACGAGAACCTCCTTGGCGTCCTCGTCTTCCTCGTCTTCGCCGTCGCCGGCGCTCATGTTCATCGCGTCCTGTCCGCCCTCGCCGGACTCCTGAGGCTCGTTCTCCACGCCCTCCGGCGTCTGGCTGTCGACCTCCTCGGCCGGCGGAGCGGCCTCCAGCTCGACGTCGAGGTCGTCGGGCGTCTTCGCCTTCGAGCCGAACACCTCGAAGAACACGCGGTTAAACGCCGGCACCTGCTGAAAGCCGGTGACGAAGATCGCCTTCGACACGGAATACAAGCGCCTGCGCGACTCGGGCTTGGTGAGCTTCAAGGCGCGCGCGTATTGCTCCGATTGCGTCGGTGTGACCTGCACGCCGGCGTCGTGGAGACGCTGGCTGAACGCGCTCGCAAGCCCGGGCAGGTCGACGTCGAACGGGACGACGCGAAAGGCGTTGTCGCTGTCCTGGATCGCTGAGTTGCCGTCGCTCGCCACTACTACCGATCCTCGACCAACTGCTCCAATCCGGCGGCGCGGATGACCTCTTGATCCTCGCTGTATTTCAAAACCGAGCCGAGCGTCCGGTCAGCGGACTCCACGTCGAGGTGCTCGACCCCGAGCAGGTCCAGTGCCGACACCCAGTCGATCGCCTCGGCAATGCCCGGCGGCTTCTGGATGTCGGAGTCGCGCATGCGTGAAACGGCGTCGGCGACCTGCACCGCAAGCGTCGCCGAGGCGCCCTTGACGCGCCGGCGGACGATGTCGACCTCGCGCTGCGCCGTCGGGTAGTCGATCCACTGGTAAAGGCAGCGGCGCTTGACGGCGTCGTGGAGGTCGCGCGTGCGGTTGGAGGTCAGGATGACGATTGGTGGGTGGGTCGCTTCGATCGTGCCGATCTCCGGGATCGTCACAGTGGCCTCGGCGAGCAGCTCGAGCAGGAACGCCTCGAAGTCGTCGTCGGCGCGATCGAGCTCGTCGATCAGCAGCACCGCCGGCCGCGGTCCCTTGTGCTCGAGCGCGCGCAGCAGCGGGCGTCGGATGAGGTAGTCGGCGCCGAAGAGCTCCTCCTCGGCGATGTCCTTGCCCTGCGTGTCGGCCAGCCGGATGCTGAGCAGCTGACGCGGATAGTTCCACTCGTACAGCGCCTCGGACGCGTCGATGCCCTCGTAGCACTGCAGGCGGATGAGCGGCGTCTCCATGATCTGGGCCAGTGCCTTGGCGGCCTCCGTCTTTCCGACGCCGGCCTCGCCCTCCAGCAACAGCGGCTGCGGCAGGCGCAGCGCCAGGAACAGCGACGTCGCCAGGCCCTCGTCCGCGAGGTAGTCGACGTCTCCCAACATCATCCCCAGCTGCTCGACGCTCGGGATCAGGCGGCGCATCTCGTCTTCCAGTTCATCGCTTCGCTTCAGGCGGCTCATGCACGCACCTCCGTGTAGCCGGCCTCAGCGAGCACGGCCTCGTAGTCCTCTGGGGTATCGACGTCGAGCGGAACGGTGCCGGAAATCCGCACCTCGACGACCTCGTCCGCGCGCTCGTCGAGCAGGCGCCAGACGCCCTTGTCGCCGTGCAGGTCGGCGAGCTTGGGGAAGACGCTGCGGTCGAACGCTAGCGGGTGCCCGCGGCCGTCGTCGTAGCGACAGACCGCAAGCGGCGCACCGTTGCGACCGTCCAGCAGCGTGTGAACGGTGCCCGGCGTCACGCCCGGTTGGTCTCCCAGCATCAAGACGAGCACCTCGCAGCGCTCGTCGACGACGTCCAACGCAGCGGCGATCGACGATGAGCAGCCCCCTCCGTAGGCGTAGTTGACGACGACTTCTGCACCGGAGAGATCTACCCGTTCCTGCACCTCCTCGGCTGCGCCACCGATCGGGACGACGAGCTGGTCGAAGTTGCACGCCCTAGCCGTGCTGACCGTATGGCCCAGCAGCGTGCGCTCGCCGTAGGGCAGCAGCTGCTTGGGGCGCCCCAGACGCTTGGAGCCGCCCGCTCCGAGCACGAGCCCCGTGGTGAAGATCTCAGCCGGCGGTGACTGCATCCACGTGCTCCTGCTGGAACTTCTTCTTGCAGCCGTCGCAGCAGAAGTAGACCGTCTCGCCGTCGTGCTCGACGTGTGGCGTGTCCGGCAACGCGACAACCGTCATCCCGCAGATCGGGTCGACGACCATCTCGACGGCCGCGGGGGCCGCCTCGGCTGTGCCGGATCGCTTGGGTGCTTTGACGGCCTCGACCGCAGCGCCGGCGGCGATGCTGTCCAGGAACTTTGCCTTGCAACCCTCGCAGCAGAAGTACACGGTCTCACCGTCGTGCTCGACGTGCAGGGTCGCCGACGCCGCGGTCACGGTCATGCCGCAGATCGGATCGACGGCGAAGGTCGGTGGCGCCTCGCTGGCCGGGCCGCTGAGGGGCGGCGAGTAGTCGCCGCTGCGGCGCGTCTGGATGATGCGGGCGAGGATCGACAGCGCGATCTCCGGCGGCGTGCGGGCATCGATGGCCAGCCCGGCCGGGCACTCCAGGCGCTGCAGGTGCTCGTCCGAGACGCCGTCGGCGCGCAGCTCATCGACGAGCCCGGCACCGCGCCGCGGGCTGGCCACGAGCCCGACGTAGGGCAGCTCGGCCTCAAGGCCGGCGCGAAGCGCTTCCAGCTCGCCCTTGCCGTGTGCGGCAACCACGATCGCGAGGTCGCCTTCGCGCAAGGTCGGCGGTGCGTCCTGAGCGGCGACGATGTCGAGACCGAGCTCCGGTCCCGCGCGCTCAAGCGCCGCCGCGATCGGTGTCGCGCCGACGATGTGGACGCGCGGGGCGGGCAGCACGGGCTCGAGGAACACCTCGATCGCGCCGCCGGAGAGGCAGGTGTTCTGCACCGTGACGGCTCCGTCCTCTTTGACCTCCTGATCGCCGACGACCTCGTCGTCGACGGTCGGCAGGATGCGCAGGAGCAGCGGCTCGCCGCTCTTCATCGACTTCAGTGCGTACAGGCGCACGCTGTGCTCGGCACAGACGCCGCCCACGAAGCCGTCGATAGAACCGTCACTGAGTACGAGCGCGACGTTCCCGGCGCGAGCGCTCGTCGGGCGCTGCGCGCGCACGACGGTCGCGGTCACGAAGGCCGCGCCCTGCGCGGCGAGCTCTTCAGCTCGCCGCGCAAGCGCGTCGTCTCTCACTGCGCGGGCTGCGCGTTTCCGTTCATCGCGGCCCACACGCGCGCGGGGTTGCATGGGATGTCCATGTGCTTGATGCCCTTGGCCTTGTGGAGGCCGTCGACCACCGCGTTGGCGATGCACGGCGGCGACCCGACGCACGGGGACTCCCCGACGCCCTTCGCACCGATCGGGTGGTGCGGGCACGGCGTGATGGTCTCACCGAGCTCCCACCACGGACACTCCAGCGCCGTCGGGAGCAGGTAATCCATGAACGACGAGTTCAGGCAGTTGCCCTGCTCGTCGAACGAGATCAGCTCCATCAGCGCGATGCCGACGCCCTCCGCGAGACCGCCGTGGATCTGGCCCTCGACGATCATCGGGTTGATCCGCACGCCGCAGTCGTCGACTGCGATGAAGCGGCGCATGTGCACCTTGCCCGTGCCGGGGTCGATGTCGACGACCGCGATGTACGCCCCGTAGGGGTACGTCAGGTTCGGCGGGTCATAGACCGCGTTGGCGTCCAGGCCACCCTCCAGTCCATCGGGCAGCGGGTTGGGCCCGTAGGCGTACTCGGCGATCGACTCGATCGTCGCGCCGCGCTCGGGGTCACCCTTGACATACCAGCGGCCCTTCTCCCACGCGAGGTCCTCGGGGCGGGTCTCGAGCATGACCGCCGCGAACGCCCGGGCCTTGTCGCGCACCTTGCGCGCGACGACCGCGGTCGCACCGCCGGAGACCGGCGTCGAACGGCTGCCGTACGTACCGAGGCCGTAGGGCGTCTTGTCGGTGTCGCCGTGGCGGACCATGATGTCGTTGGGCGAGATGCCGATCTCCTCGGCGACGATCTGCGCGAACGTCGTCTCGTGGCCCTGACCCTGGGTCTGCGCGCTGATGCTCAGCACGGCCTTGCCCGATGGGTGCACCCGCAGCTCGGCACCGTCGTTCATCGCCAGGCCGAGGATGTCCATGTGCCGGCGCGGACCCGCGCCGACGCCCTCGGTGAAGAAGGAGACGCCGATGCCCATGATCTCGCCGTTGGCGAGCTTCTCCTGCTGCTCGCGGCGAAGGCCCTCGTAGTCGGCCATCTCCATGGCGAGCTTCATCGTCTTGTGGTAGTCGCCCGAGTCGTACACCCAGCCGGTCTGGGTCTCATACGGGAACTGCTCGGGCCTGATGAAGCTGCGCATGCGCAGCTCGATCGGGTCGACGTTCATCTCCATCGCGAGCGCATCGACCATCCGCTCGACGAGGTACACGGCCTCGGTGATGCGGAAGGAGCAGCGATACGCCACACCGCCGGGTGCCTTGTTGGTGTAGACGGCCTTGACGGTGCAGTGCGCGCCATCCAGATCGTAGGAACCGGTGACGATGTGGAAGAACCCGGCCGGGAACTTGGTCGGCTGGGCTGTCGAGTCAAACGCGCCGTGGTCGGCGATCGTGTGCACGCGCAGGCCGGTGATGCGACCGCCCTTCGCGCACATCTCGCTGTGCATGCAGTAGTCGCGGGCGAACCCGGTCGTGACGAGGTTCTCCGAGCGATCCTCGATCCACTTGACCGGCGCGCCGGCGACGATCGAACCGGCGATCGCGCAGACGTACCCGGGGTAGACCGGAACCTTGTTGCCGAAGCCGCCGCCGATGTCGTTGCAGAGGATCCGGATGTTCTGCTCGGGCAGACCCGCCACCTGCGCGTACACCGTGCGGTGCGCGTGCGGCGCCTGGTTGCCGTTGTAGATGTTCAGCTGTCCCGTCGCCGGGTTCATGTCGGCGACCATGCCGCACGTCTCCATCGGAGACGGGTGCACGCGCGGCATCAGGATGTCGCGGATCGCGACCGTGTCAGCCTCGGCGAAGACGCGATCGCACTGGATCTTGTCGCCCGCCTCCCACTCCGGAGAAGCGAGGTTGTCGGTCTGCCCGACCTTGTCGTCGCGGATCAGCGGCGCGTCGGGATCAAGCGCCTTGCGGCAGTTGACGATCGCCGGCAGCACCTCGTACTCGACGTCGATGAGCTGCAGCGCGTCCTGCGCGGAGTACGCGTCCAGCGCGATGACGAACGCGACCTCCTGCAGGTGGAAGCGAACCTTGTCGCCCGCGAGCACGGCCTGCGTGTCGTAGGAGATGGTCGGCATCCAGGCCAGGCCCAGCGTCTCGAGATCCTTGGCGATGACGACCGCGGCGACCTTCGGGTGCGCCAGCGCGGCGGACGTGTCGATCGACACAATGCGCGCGTGAGCGTACGGGCTGCGCAGCAGCGCGCCATGGACCATGCCCGGCAGGCGCACGTCGTCCAGGTAGTTGCCCAAGCCGCGGATGAAGCGCGCGTCCTCCTTGCGCTTCATGTGGCCATGGCCGATCGGCGCCTCGGTCACCTGGCCGAAGGTTGCACCCGTCGCGTGTCCTACCCAATCGGGATGGCGCCCGGGAGCGGTCTCAGTCGTTGCCATGCTTATCTCCTTCCGGCTGCGTTGGCCTCATAGGCGGCCGCCCAGCGGATTGCCTTGATGATGTTGTTGTAGCCGGTGCAGCGGCACAGGCCACCAGAGATCGCCTCGCGGATCTCGTGTTCGGTCATCTGGGTCGGGTTGGGATGCTTGTCGATCAACCAGCGTCCCGTGACCATCATGCCCGGGGTGCAAAAACCGCACTGCAGGGCATGCATCTCGTGAAAGCCTTGCTGGATCGGGTCCAGCGTTCCGTCGGCGGCGGGCAGGCCCTCGACCGTCGTGATCTCGTGCCCGTCGGCCATCGCCGCGAGCGTCGTGCAGGACTTGATCGGCTCGCCATCCATCAGCACGACGCAGATGCCGCAGTTGGATGTGTCGCAGCCCCAGTGGGTGCCGTGCAGCTCCGCGTTCTCGCGGATGTAGTGCACGAGCAGCAGGCGCGGCTCGACATCGTGCGAGTACGCCTGCCCGTTGATCGACATGGAAACCAGCATTCAAAACCTCCTAGCGCAGAGCCGTCGCCGCGGCGCGGCTGAGGGCGCGTGTGGTCAGGACGCCCGCGACGTGGCGCTTGTAGTCGGCGGGTCCGCGGCCGTCGTTGCTCGGCTCGACGTCGGCCTTGGCCATCTCCCCCGCCTGGGCGAAGAGCTGCTCCGACGGCGCCTTGCCGATGAGCATCTCCTCGGCGCGCTTGATGTGCATGGTCGTCGGTCCCACCGCGCTGCACGCGACGCCCGCCGAGCGGATCGTGCCGCCCTGGATGCTGAGGGCAGCCGACGCCGCCACGATGGCGAAGTCACCGGCACGCCGCTCGACCTTCTCATGGGCGCTGCCGTGGCCGGCCTGGATCGGGAAGCGCACCTCGGTGAGCATCTCCGTGCTCTGGACCGCGGTCATGTACGGGCCGACGTGGAACTCGTCCATGTCGATCGTTCGCTCGCCATCGGGACCGCGGACGACCGCGATGCCCTTCAGCGCCACGACGACGCCGGACAAGTCCTCCGCCGGGTCGGACTGACATAGAGAGCCGCCGATCGTTCCGCGGTTGCGGACGACCGGGTCGGCCAGGACGGCCTCGGCCTCGGCGAAGATGTGGGGGAAGGTCCGGGCGAGCAGATCGGACTCCAGGATGTTTCGGTGGCGCGTCATCGCGCCGATGTGGATCTCGTTGCCCTGCTGGCGGATGTAGTTGAGCTCAGGCTCCAGGGGATTGATATCGATCAGGTGACCTGGATTGGACAGTCGCAGCTTCATCATGGGGATCAGGCTGTGCCCGCCCGCCAGGATGCGCGCGTTGCCACCGAGGGCTTGAAGCTGCCCTATGGCGTCGTCGACGCTGGTCGCCCTCGAGTAGTCGCAAGGCGCGGGGGTCTGCATTGCCAAGGTGTGACGCTCCTCTCCTCCGAGACAGAATGGTCCTCCGCCCGATCCTATGCACGGTAGGATCGATGGGTCAAACCTTATGAAGTGATCGCTTAACTTGACCCTCTCGCAGCTCCGGTCCTTCGTGACGGTCGCACGGCTGGGATCCGTAAAGGCCGCCGCGCGGGCACTCGAAGTCAGTGAACCCGCGGTGTCTGGCGCGGTCGGAGTCCTGCGCAAGGAACTCGGCGACGACCTCTACGTGCGCGCCGGGGGCGTCATCGAGCTGACGCCCGGGGGACGGCGACTCGCAAGCGCCGCCGGCGAGATCCTCGGCCTCGTCGCGGAGACACGGCGCGCCGTAGGCGCGGCGGCCAGCGAGAAACCGGCGTTGCGCGTGGCGGCGACCCCGACGGTCGCCGAGTTCGCGGCGGGCCCGCTGCTGTACGCCTTCGGGCGCCGTCATCCCAATATCGAGGTCGTGGTTCAGGTCGCACCTCGGCGCGAGTTCGCCGGACTGCTCGCCGACCGGACGGTCGACATCGCCCTCGGTCCTGCGATCACCGGGACCGACGAAGGGCCGGAAATTGGCGCCGAGCCGTTCCTCCGCTACGGGCTGATCGTCGTTGCCGCGCCGAACCACACCCTGGCGGGTTCGAAGGCTCTCGCGCCGGCGGCGCTCGTCAGCACGCCTTGGCTGCTCGGCCCGGGGGAGTCCGATACCGCGACGGACACGGGGGCCTTCCTCGCGCGCCAGTCGATCGCACCGCGGCGCACACGCTCGTATCCGAACTTCGCGGCCGCGCTCGCGCAGGCAGCGTCCGGCCGCGGAGTCACGCTCGCGATCGCCCACACGGTGCGCGACGAGCTCGAGCGTGGGGCACTCGTCGAGCTCGATGTGCGCGGCACGCCGATCAGCGGCCTGTGGTACGCCAATACGCTGGCGCCCGAACTGCGCACGGCGTCTGCCAATGCACTGCAACGCTTCGTGACGATGCCCGAAGCGACGCGCGCGATGCTCAACCGCGTCGGTGGCGTGCCGGCCGAGCGCTTCGTGCACATGGGCCGCTGGAGCTGACCGCTCCAGCGGCGGCGCGAGCGTCCTAGGACGCTTCGTTCTCCAGTCGCTGGAGCTCCTGGTAGGTGGTGCTCGCGTTGTGCTCCTCGATCTCGCAATAGCGCGGCGGCGGTCCGGTGCGGCCCTCGACCGCAGTCTTCGGTGGCGGCACGGCTTCGCTCTCGCAGCCCGGGTACAGGCAGATGACCTTCTCCCCGGGGATCGGCTCGCTCTTGGTCTTGGTGTCGGTCTCGCTCATGGCGCGGTTCTCCTCCTGCGTGGATCCCTTTGGTATGGCCGATTCCCTAACGTAGCAATCGCGACGTTCGACGCAATCTTGGCGCAACGGCGTTGCTACAGCGGGCGTGCCGCCCCGTCGCCGGGTGCCAGCAGGAGATTTCCGACCGGCGCGCTGCGCATGTTTCGCTACGGTGGCGCTGCGGGGAGACAATCTACGATGACCAACGGCAACCTCCTGACCCATCTCGACGAGCACGGTCGTGCCCGGATGGTCGACGTGGGCGAGAAGCCGGAGACCGACCGCGTGGCGGTCGCGCGCGCCGTGGTGCGCATGAGTCCGCAGACCGCGCAGGCCGTCGCCGCCGGAGACGCACCCAAGGGCGATGTCATCGGCACGGCGCGGATCGCTGCGATCCAAGCCGCCAAGCGGACTGACGAATGGATCCCACTCGCTCACACCCTGCCGCTGAACTCGGTCGATGTCGACGTCGACGTCAATTCTGGCGCGGGAACGGTGATCGTTACGACCACCGCACGCGTACGGGCACGTACGGGAGTCGAGATGGAGGCTATGGTGGGCTGCGCCGCGGGAGCATTGTGCGTGTACGACATGGTCAAGGGCATCGAGCGCGGTGTCACGATCGAGCGTGTCGAGTTGCTTGAGAAGAGCGGGGGACGATCTGGAACTTGGAGGCGTGATGAGCTCGATTGAGCCGCTTCGCGACGGCCACGCCCGGCTGATCCGCGACGTGCGGCTGTCCGTCACCGACCGCTGCAACTTTCGCTGCCAGTACTGCATGCCGGCCGAGGGCCTGCCGTGGCTGGATCGCAACGATGTCTTGACCTTCGAGGAGCTCGAGCGGCTCGTGTCGTTGCTGGCGTCGATGGGCGTACACGACGTCCGCCTGACGGGCGGAGAGCCACTCGTGCGCCGCGAGTTCCCGCGGCTCGCGGCGATGCTCGCCGCCGTGCCCGGGGTGCGCGACCTCAGCGTCACGACGAACGGCTTCTTGCTCGAACGCGATGCTGCCGCGCTCGTCGAGGCCGGCATCAACCGCTTCAACGTGTCGGTCGATTCGCTGCAGCGCGACCGCTTCTTCGAGATGACCCGCCGCGATGCGCTTCCGCGTGTCTTGAAGGGACTCGAAGTGCTCGCCCAGTTCCCGGAAGCGCATCCGATCAAGATCAACGCGGTCGGGATGCGCGACTTCACCGAGACGGAGATTCTGCCGATGGCGGAGTTCGCGCGGACCCATCCGTACGAGGTGCGCTTCATCGAGTTCATGCCACTGGACGCCGACCACACGTGGGACCGCAGCCTCGTGCTCACCGGCGACGAGATCCGTGCCGCGATCCACGCGGTCTATCCGCTCGAGGCGGAGCCGCGCGAGCCGAGCGCGACGGCGCGCGTGTATCGCTTCGCCGACGGTCAGGGCAAGATCGGGTTCATCAACCCCGTCTCCGAGCCGTTCTGCGGCGATTGCGATCGCATCCGCGTGACGGCGGAGGGGAAGCTGCGCACATGCCTGTTCAGCCTCCACGAGACCGATCTGCGCTCACCGCTGCGCGAGGGCGCGTCCGACGGGGATATGCGCACCATCATCCGCGACGCGGTCTGGCGCAAGGAGCTCAAGCACGGCGTCAACGAGCCGGGCTTCCGTCAGCCCGAGCGGACGATGTCGCAGATCGGCGGCTAGCCTCCACCCGACCGGTGGGTGCGGCGTAGTCCGCCGCCCGACCGAATGTGCGGCACGCGAGGCGATCGATCGGCCTCGCGTGCCTTCTCCTCCCCGACCACTACGCCGCGCCTTGCTCTGGCGCGAGGTGGCTGCGTTGCGAGACTCAGAACGGTTGTGAGATGACCTGCGATCGCGCACCCTCGACGAATCCCAGGATGATCGAGATCAGCGGACGGTCGACGTCAAGCTCTTCGAGCGTCAGCTTCAGGTGCCAGGCCACCTTGTCGAACGCCGCATTGGTGATGTGCAAATCGATGTGCGCCTGGTTCAGCGGCTTGCCGTTGTAGGCGTCCGTGCCGCCACCGAGCGCAAACGTCAGAAACGCACGCTGGTGCTCCTTGAGCTTCGTCTTGTCGATGTTGTCGAAATAGTGCCGCAGCTCCGGGTCGGCCCACAGGCGTTCGTAGAAGTTGTCGACGACCTTCGTGAGACCGGCGGCACCCCCAATCGTCTGGTACATCGCGTCGTGTGTCGTTGTCGACATTCGCCCGCATCCATCCCTTCTTGGTTCGAGGAGGTTGCAACGTGGACGACGCTAGATGCCGATCGTTTCCTGTTCTGGTCACTGATGTGAACGGAACATGAACCGACGCCGGGAACACTCCCGCGTGGCAGGTACTGTTGGCCCAAGTGGTTAAGCGCACCATTCCTCCGGTGGCCCAGCTGGCGAATCGCGGCGGCCGGCGCTGGACGGGTGTGCCGGAGCGGCGAGCTCCTTAGTGCGTGTGCCCGCCGATCGTCGTCGCGAACAGGCTCGCCGTGCTGAGCATGATCCCCAGCCTGACGGCATAGCCGCCACGCAGCCACACGAGGCCGGGCCGCGCGGCCGCGCTCGCGAGCGAGGCCACCATCGCGACGATCACGATCTCGTCGAGCGAGGCCATGATGTCGATCATCCCGAGCGCTTCTGGCTCACCTGCCCAGGGACCGATCGGCAAGCCAACCGTGCGCGAGGTGAGCCACACGCAGACGACGGCGACGTTCACCCACGCGCCCGCCACGAGCGCCCGGCGGCTCAGCTGCGCGCGATAGGCACGGACCCCCCAAGCCGTCTGCCAGCACGTCAGCAGCCCGAAGAAGACGCCGAATGGCCAGTAATGTGACGCATGGTCGACCATCGCCTTCGCGTGCAGCACGCCGGTCATGATCGACAGCGCGCCGAGCACGCCATAGGTCTCGCTCTGTGCCGTAGGAGCCGGTGAGCGGCGGACCTGTGCCCGGTCCGGAGGGCCTCCCTGCGGCGGCGACCCGCGCTGCTCTGCGAGTACGTCCGGCGGCGTGTGCGCGGCAGCGCTCACCCCACGCCTCGGAACGTGCCCGCGATCCGGTCGAAGGCGGGTTCCGAGGCATCCAGGCGATCCGCTGGGGAGGCCTGGAAGACGAGCTGGATCATGCGTCCGTTCTTGAACAAGAAGTAGTGCACGTGGGCGCCGCTCGATCCGTCCGCGGCCGAGTACGTGTAACGGTAGCGCCAGCCCGGCAGCCCCCCGAGATCGATCGCAGCGGGGGCCGTCAGCTGCTTGGCTCGGGTGTCCTGCCTGAGCAGCGAGTCCGTGTACTGCTTGACGACGGGCAGCGACCTGTTCGTCACTGCGTCCAGCCCGGTCTTGGTCACGCGCAGCAAAAGCGACGTCGAGGGGTCGGCGGCGACGAGCAGCCGGACCTCGGTGTCGCGCGAACGCAGGCGCGTCCAGTTCGCGGGAACGGCAATCGACACGTCCGTCAACGGTTCGTGGAACCGGCTGTTCTGCACCGCGCGAGGGGACTGATTCGGCGCTCTGCCCTCGATGACCTTTCGGCCGAGGAACACGCCGCCGGCAAGCGCGAGGATGGCCGCCAGCGCGCCGACGACCATCCACTTGCGATTCACGGTGATCTCGAGCCAGTACCCCGAGAGTCCGGCCGAAGCCGGACTCTCGTAGCAAGGAGTACTAGCTCAGCGCTCCCAAGGGCGCGTGCCCTTTGCGGAGGTGATCCTGTTAGCGGTTGGTGGGGGCGGTGCCGGCGCAGCCGCAGGCGGCCTGTCGCCGCCGTCGGCCTGGCCCCCCGGTGCTGCTCGTGGGGCCGCCTCCACGTGACGTCCAGTTGCGTCGCGCGGACGCTCTCCGGGTGTCAGCGCCTCCTCGTACGGAGAGTGCGCTGCCTCCCTGCCGACCACAGGCGACTTCGGCCGGGACCGCGCTCCACCTGGCCGCGGATAGAGCATGCTCGCCGCGGTGGTCGAGTACTTCGGGTCACGGACGGCCGGGCCCTTGGTGTGCGCGGCGCCGATCGGCGCGCCGCGACCGAGGGATGCGAGGATGCCCACGCCTCGCGTGTAGACGGTGCCCACGTTGACCACCTTGCCCGACCTGCCCACACGGCGCAGGAAGTTGGCGCCCTCACCGGGGAACACTGACTCGACCAACCCGGCCGCGTCTGCACCGGCCTTCTTGAGGTGCAGACCCTCGAGCGCGTCGCGGGCCGTCACCAGGTTCTTGACGATCGCGTCGAGCACTCCGTTGATCGGAGCGGTCTTCGCGACGATCTCACCGACCGCCGGCAGCACGACGTCCAGCCCCGCGTTGATCTTGAACAGCTGGATGATCGTCGCGATGAGATACACCGCGAGCGCGAGGACGATCAGGACGACCTCGAGCAGGATGATGGCTACTTGAATCTTCATGCCGAGCCTCCTAGTAGTCCGGGAGGGCGACGTTGAGCGAGCCGCCGTAGTTGAGGACGCTGCCGGTGATCTGGCTGATGTAGTTCTGCGTCGTCAGCAGGATCACGACCGCGTCGAGATCCTTCGACGCGGCGGCAGCGACGCCGGCGATGGCATCGATCTTGGGCGGAATGCTGGTCGCGGCCTTGAGGACTCCCTTCAGGAGACTTGCGAGGACCGGGATCACCACCGCCAGGACGATGACCATGAGCCACAGAGGGATATCGGGATCCATGGCCCTAGCCTCCCGTCGCCTTGCGCACGACCAGCGCGGCCTTGGCAGCAATGCCGGGCAGCGTGACCGCGATCGTGTTGAGTGGCCCGTTGACGTTGGCCACCAGCGTCGGCAGCGGGCGCAGGTGCTGAGACTCGACCGTCGCCAAAGCACCACCGAGCGTCCCGAGGCCGTCTGAGATGATCGTCAGGCGCTTACGAACCATCGTGAGCGCCACCGCGAGAATCACCACGAGCAGCGCCGGTTCGACGATGCTCGCGAGGATCATGAGATCGGTGCTCACAGCGTCTCACCTGCCCCGATGTAGCCGTCGGTGAGTGCGTTCATGTATCCGTCTTGAATGATCGCCTCCTCGATGATGAGGTTCAGGACAGCCGGCGTTGCCGCCAGCTTCGGAACGTTGGCCGTAACGGCCGCGATCATGCCCGCCGTGTCCAGCAACGTCGCAACGCTGGCCTGGATGTCCTTGACGAGGCTGAGCAGCAGCATCATCAGGATGATCACGACGGCAAGAACGACCGCGCCCATTCCGAGCGTGACCTGCCAGAGCGCGTGCGTGTCGAACGCCGCGATGGTTGTGTAGCTACTACTCATTTGCCCACCGCCACCTTCCGCAGGGACCGCGCCATGTGCAAGATCCGTACCGCGCAGTCGTTGACCTTGTCGACACCGTTGGCCAGGCTCGTCGTCTGAGCCCGGACGGTGTCGACGCCGGCTGCTGCCTGCGCTGCCTGGTCGGCGATTCGCGCCGCCAGCGTCAGGATGATGGCCACGATGATGACCACCACCACGATGACGATGAACGAGAGCGTGAGGCCGATGTACCAATCCGTATATGGGGATGAAGCTCCTATTAGTCCCATATCAGCTCACTTACCACAGTAGATGCTGGGAGGGCCGCCCTTAGCCAACTGTCCGATCACTGGCCTCAAAAGGTCGTTGAGCGGTGCTGGCAGACCCTGCGTCGCCGACACGAGCGGGGTGACGAGCAGCGGGCTGCAGTCAATCGCGTTCGCGTGGCCATGGATGTTGGACCCGTGCTGGTTACCCACAAGCCCGAGAACCGTGTGGAGGTCGGTTCCGATCTTCGGTGCCACGTCGAGGATCGTGTTCGCCTGACCCACGATCGTCGCCACGGCGCGGTCGATGCTGTTCACTCGGCTCAGAATTGAGCTCAGGCTGCCCAGGATGGTCCGAGAGCTGCCGTTGATCTCCTGTGCCGAGTTGAGGATATTCCGCGCCTTGCTGCCGATCGAATGGACGCTCGAGTTGATCGAGCTCGCGTTACCGAAGATCCCGTCGACGGTCCCGCCGATCGAAAGCACGGTGGTGTTGATCTCACCTGCGACCTGGTTGATGTCACCGACCTTCCCCAGGATCGACTTCAGCTTCGGGTCGATGCCCTTCCTGGCGATCTGGTCGATCCGCTCGGCCGACGCGTTGAGTGGCAGCGCTGCCTTGCGGATGACCACGGTCTTGTCGGCGATGGACTTGGCTTCCTTGATGAAGCCGCCCTCCGTCCCGATCTCCTCCACGTTCGGCCCGATCACCTTGACCGATCGGTCGATCGAGCGGGCGGCCAGGAGCGTTCCGGTGAGGAACAGCACCGAGAGCAGCGCCCACGCGATCAACACAACCAGTACGACCGGCGACATGCCTCGCGCTCCGCTGAGAATGTCACGCAACATAAGCTGACATCCTCAGCACTTCTGCGTCGATAGGGCGCCCAGGATGGTCAACACCGCCGACTTGCAGATGCTCGTCAGATGCCTGTTGACCTCGACGAGGCCGCTGTTGATCGAGGTGGTGTCCTTGTTCGTCCCGCCCAGCGAGCCGTTGATGTTGTCGGCCTGATTCGGGATGAGACGCAGACCCTGGCTGCTTGGGCTCTCAGCCGCACGCAGCGCAGCGTTGATCTGACGCGCGCGGGTGTTGACGGTGACGAGCACGCCCGACGTGTTGCGGAGCGAGCCGCGAATCGTCACGAGGACTCCCGTGGTGCCCTTCAACGAGTTGGACGTGTCAACGAGGGATCCAGAGATCGTGCTCAGCGTGCCCGAGGTATCCACAAGGGAGCTCGAGGTGCTCAGCAGCGAGCTGGACGTGGTGCCGAGGGCCGAGTTGATGCGGCCGGCGGACCCGTCGATCGAGGTCAGCGAGTTGAGGATCGAAACGCCCGTGCCCGGGATGGGCTTCAGGGCCTTGTCGATGTCCGTCAGGTTGCCGTTGATGGTCTTGACGTAGGAAGGCAGCGGCTGAGCGTCGCCGCCAACCTCCACGAGTGTGGTGTCGGTCTTGCCGAGGGCGCTGTCGATCGAGTTCAGGGCGCTCGTGATGCCGGACAAGAATCCGATGACCACCACGACGACCAGGATCAGGATCGTGCCGAAGATCCATGTCCACCGGACATCTGTTGCTATACCGCGCTGCACGGGGACCTCCTCGAGACTTCGTTGTTGCTCGTCGCGGGGCTCATGGCTTGCCCTGGCAGTTGGCGCTGTTTGCGTTCGGACCCGGCAGCTTGACGTCGATGCACGCCGCGTTGTCGAGCGCCGCCTCGGCCTGGCCGAGGATGTTGCCCGAGTCGACCTTGATCGACCGTGCCGTGTCGACTGTCGTGTTCAGACGGCCAACGATCTGCGCGGCGTCGTTGTCGATGATCCGGGCGATCCCGAGGATGCCGGGGCCAGCAGCAGCCGTAGTGTTGATCGTCTTCGCGGTGCGGTTGATCGTCCCGGCAATGCTGTTGATGCCGCCGGCGACGTCGTCGATGGACTTGGCGGTGCTGTTGATCGCGCCCGCCGTGCTGTTGATCTCACCGGCGGTGCCACCGATCGTCGTGGCGCTCGTGTTGATCGTGCCCGCGGTCGACAGGATCGTGCTCGCGAGGCTGTCGATCGAGCTCGCGGAACGGTTGATCGACTTGGCGCGCGACTCGATCTTCAGCAAGATCGGGTTGATCGGCGTGGCGGTCTTGAGGATCGACTCGGCGGTCTTGTTGGTTTCGACCAATTGGCGAATCGCGTCGGTCGATGCGTTGATGCCTACACCAGTGTCCCTGATGCTCTTGGCCTTCTTGTCGATCGAGCGCGCGGTGTTGACCGTCTCCGCGAGCAGACCTGCCGCGATGACGACTGACGCCGCGACCAGGACCAGGATGATGATGTTGACGCCCTGAACGCCGCCCGTGGCGCCAGTAGAGCGTCCTCGGGCCGAACTCGGGCTCGAACTCGACCGACCTGCCTGCGCCTGGGCCTGCGGGCTCTTGGGCTTCCTCTTTAGCGCCGGCACGGAACGCTCCACCGATATGGCGCCGATGCGCCTGGCCGTATAAGCACTGTGGCTCCCCTCTGTGTTCTTTAGCCCCTGAACGGTTGCGACGAGGGCGCCGCGAACGGTCAGTTGCTCGCTCCCTAATTGGCCGGTTCTGGGTCCCGGTACGTCTCCCTCTGCCCCGACCCAGCCGGTTCTGGGCGCGACACTAGTACACAGCGGCCAGCAATGTCCAGTGCTCGGGTCCCGCGGGGGCGCCCACGCGCGAGTAGAGGCCCATAAAGACGCTGCTGTGCAGGTGGTTTTAGCTTGTGTTAAGTATGTTCAGCGCGATCTGCCCGAGCGGCTTCGCCGAGCCTGCTAGCGCCCGTACGCGCGCGTCGAGTACCGTGCCGGAGATGGCCGTCGTCGATGTCGAGCTGGCCCGTGTGGTCTTGCCAAAGAACTTCCTGCGGCCGTGTCTGCTGCTGCTGCTGCACGAGAGTCCAGCGCACGGCTACGAGCTGCGCGAGCGGCTGCGTCCGCTGGGCTTCAACCGCGACGATCCCGGTCGCCTGTACCGTGCGCTGCGGGCACTCGAGGCGGCCGATCTCGTGCGCTCGGCGTGGCAGTCGTCGACGGGCGGGCCCGACCGGCGCACCTACGAGCTCACGAGCGCCGGCGAGGAACGCCTGCGCCAGGCGGCCGGCGAGCTGCAGGCGATGCACGAGATCCTCGACGCGTTCCTGTCTCGCTGCCGCGAGAGCTCCGCGCTCGATGCCGCGCAGCGGCCCGACTGACCTCCGTCGCCGCGGCCAAGAGCAGCGATGAAGGTCGTCGTCGTCGGCGCAGGACTGGGAGGGCTCGGCGCCGCGATGCGCCTGCAGGGCACGGGGCACGACGTGACGGTGGTGGAGGCCCGCGAACGTCCGGGCGGCCGCGCGTATCAGCTGCGCGACCGCGGCTACACCTGGGACATGGGCCCATCGCTCGTGACGATGCCCTGGGTACTGGAGGAGACGTTCGCTGCGGCCGGAAAAGACCTGCGCCAGCACGTGACGCTCGAGCGGCTCGATCCGTTTTACCGGATCCGCTGGGCGGGGTGCGACGAGCACATGGACTTCGTCGCCGACCGCGAGGGTATGCGTGCCGAGCTCGCGAAGTTCTCGGCCCGCGACGCAGCCGCCTTCGACAGCTTCATGGCCGCGATGAAGCCGATCTACGAGGAGGGCATCCTGGGCGCCGGGCGACGACCGTTCGAGCGCGCGCGCGATCTGCTCGCGTTCACGCCGTCGATGCTGCGCCTCGGCGCTGCACTGCCGCTCTGGCGCACCGTCTGCCGCCATTTCGAGCACCCTCGCGTGCGCGAGGCGTTCTCGTTTCACTCGCTGTTCATCGGCGGCGACCCGTTTCGCGTGCCGTCGATCTATGGCGCGCTCGTGTACCTGCAGTTCCTCGACGAGGTCTGGTACGCGCGCGGCGGCATGTACGCGATCGTCGACGCGATGGCCCGGGACCTCGACGTGCGCTGCGGCGCGGGGGTGGAGCGCATCGAGCATCGCGGCGGGCGGGTCACGGGCGTCGCGCTCGCGGGGGGCGAGCTGATTTCGGCCGACGTCGTCGTGTCCAACGCCGACGTGCTGCGCACGCATGAGCTGACCGGCAGGAGCAGACCGGCACGGCGCCTGACGCCGACCATGTCCTGCTTCCTGCTGTACCTCGGGACCGATCGCGTGTTCGAGGATCTGCTGCATCACACGCTGCTCGTCGGACACGACTACAGGCGCTTCATCCGCGACGTGACGCGCGAGGGCCGGATCGCGCCGACGTTCTCGACCTATGTGCACGCGCCCGCCCGCACCGAGCCGGGAATGGCGGCGCCCGGCGGCGACTCGCTGTGCGTGCTGCTGCCGGTGCCCAACCAACGCCGCCGGCGGATCGACTGGGAGCGCGAGTCTGACCGGCTCCGCGACGCGCTCGTAACCGATATGGAAGAGACCTTCGGCCTTGTGACCCTCGATGCGTCCACCGTCGTAGAGCACCGTATGACCCCCGATGACTTCGCGCGCGATCTCGGCGCCGCATGGGGCAACGCGTTCGCCGTCGAGCCCACCCTCCAGCAGTCAGCGTGGCTGCGTCCGCCCAACCGCGACAAGCAGCTGCGCGGCCTGTACTTCGTCGGCGGCGGCACGCACCCCGGCTCCGGCATTCCCGGCGTTCTGCTCGGCGCCGAGGTGACGGCCGGGCTCATCGCGCGCGACTACCCTGCGCCGGCGAAGCCCGGCAAGAATGCTCCTGCACCGGTCTGAGGATTCGGAGCTCGAGCAGGCGCGGGCCACGACCAAGCGAGTCGCGCGAACATTCGCGATCGCCTGCCGGCTGCTGCCACGCGCGCTGCGCGACGACGTCTACCGCCTGTACCTCGTCTTCCGCACCCTCGACGACCTCGTCGACGACGCCGATCCGCGCGCGCTGGAGCGGATCGCGTCGGTCGAGGCCTGGTCTGAAGGCCGTCCGCACATGCCATCGCGCGAGACGCTCGCGCTCAGCGATCTTGCGCGCCGGCACGCGCTGCCGCGGGAGACGATCGAGGACTTCTGCCAGGGCATGCGCGACGACGTGCGGGGGCCGCAGATCGACAGCGAGGCCGAGCTCGACGTCTACTGCTACCGCGTCGCGGGAACGGTCGGGGTCGTGATGGCGGCCGTTCTCGGTGCGACGGACCCCGCGGCGCCCTATCACGCGGTCGCGCTCGGCAAGGCGATGCAGCGCACGAACATCCTGCGCGACATCGACGAGGACTTGGAGAATGGGCGCGTGTACCTCGCGCGCGAGACGCTCCACGCGTTTGGATGGGGCACCGTTCCGCCTCCCACGCAACGGGCCACCGTGCTGCGCGACCAGATCGAGCGCGCCGACGCACTGTACCAGGAGGGCCTGGCCGGGATCGTCATGCTGCCCCATGGGCGATGCGCGATCTCGGCGGCGGCTGCGATGTACCGCGAGATCCTGCGCCAGATCGAGCGCGACGGCTACGGCGTCGCGCCGGGGCGGGCCGTGGTGCCGTCGACGCGCAAGCTCGTAGTCGCAGCACGGGCACAGGTCACGCCCGTCCGCCGCGCATGAAGCGCCTGGCCGGCGCGCTGTTCGGTGCGCTCGTCGCGGCGCAGTTGCTCTACGGGAAGCTTGCGCGGCTGCGCACGCCGGCCGGCACAAAGGCGATCGTGGGGCTCTTGCTGGGAGCATCGAGTGCGGAGGCGCTGGCGGCGCGCGGTTCGCTGCGCGGCGGCGCGCTCGTGGGCAGCGCGGCTGCGGTCGGCTTCGCCAGCGAGCTCGCCGGGGTCGCGACCGGCACGCCGTTCGGCCACTACACGTACACGGACATGCTCGGGCGCAAGATCGGCGGCGTGCCCGTCGCCGCCGCCGCGGCCTGGGCGATGATGGCGCGGCCGGCGTGGGTCGTCGCCGGGCTGCTCGCGCGGCGACGCGTCGTGCGGGTCGCCCTTGCGTCGTGGGCGCTGACGGCGTGGGACGTCTTCCTCGATCCGCGGATGGTGCGAGAGGGCTACTGGGTTTGGCCGAGCGGGGGGCGCTACGAGGGCGTCCCCGTCTCGAACTTCCTCGGCTGGCTCGTCACGGGCGCCGGGGTGTTCGCCCTGTGGGCGCTGATCGACGGCGACGACGAGCCGGCGGTGGACGGTGACGGGGCGCTCGCGCTGTATACGTGGACCTGGATGGGCGAGCTCGTCGCGAACCTCTTCATCTGGCGCCGGCCGCGCGTGGCGCTCGCCGGCGGCGTGGCGATGGGGGCAGTCGCCGTTCCGGCGCTGCTCGTGCGGCTTCGCGCGCCGGCTGCGGGCTTCGCATCAGCGCCCGCGACTCGATGAGGATCCTCGTGGTGGGCGCCGGCGTCGGCGGGCTCGCCGCCGCCGCACGGCTGGCCGCCGCGGGCCATCTGGTGACGGTGCTCGAGCAGGGCCCTCGCGCGGGTGGCAAGGCGGGGCGCTGGCAGCGCGGCGGTTACACGTTCGACACCGGCCCTTCGCTGCTGACGATGCCGTGGGTCTTCCAGGAGCTGTTCGCGGACACCGGCGCGCCGCTGGATGCGCACGTCGAGCTCATGCGCGTGGAACCCGTCACGCGCTACAGCTTCGCCGACGGCAGCGGGTTTGACCTCAGCGCGGACCTGCCGGTGGCGATCGAGGCCTTGGAGGCGTGGTCGCCGGGTGCCGGCAGCGACTGGACGTGTTTTCTCGGGACGTGCGCGGCGATGTGGCGGGCGGCGACGCCGTTCTTGTCCGGGCCGCCGCCCTGGCCGCCACGGCGACCGCGGCGAGGCGAGGCCGCGCCGGACGCGCGCGCGTTGTTGGGGGTGCGCCCGTGGCACACGTTGCGCTCGCTCGCTCGCGTACTCGCGCGCGACCCGCGGCTGCGACTCGTCATCGAGCGCTTCGCGACCTACGCGGGGGCGGACCCGCGACGAGCGCCTGCCGCGCTGGCAGTGGCGGGATACGTGGAGCATGCCTTCGGGGCCTGGCACGTTCGCGGCGGGCTGTACCGCCTGGTCGAGGCGCTGGTGCAGCGCCTGGCGGCGCTCGATGTGGAGCTGCGCTTCGGCGAGCGCGTGGCGGGGATCATGCGATCCGGTCGGCGGGTAAGCGGCGTTGTCACCGACGCAGGCGAGATGCTGGCCGCGGACGTCGTGGTGTGGAACGGCGACGCGTTGACGCTGGAAGAGATGCTGCGCGGGGGCGCTTCGGGCTCCTGCAAGCCTCCGCGGGAGCGCTCACTGTCGGGGTTCGCGCTCATGCTCGGGCTGCGCGGGCGCCGCCAGGATCTGGTCCACCACGCGATCACGTTCCCGGCCGACTACGACGCGGAGTTCGACGACGTCTTCGAGCAGCGCCGCCTCGTGCGCGACCCGACGCTGTACGTCAGCGCCTCGTGCGCGACCGATCCGGCGCAGGCGCCCGCCGATGCGGAGAACTGGTTCGTGCTCGTCAACGCCCCGGCTGGAGCTTTACTCTCCCCGGCACAGGAGGATGCATACGAGGCGCAGCTCGTCGAGCGGCTCGGGGTGCGCGAGCGGGTGGTCGTGTCGGCGCGGCGCTCGCCGAGCGAGCTCGAGCGCGACACGGGCGCCGTCGGCGGCGCGATCTACGGCGCGGCACCGCATGGACGGCTGGGGACGATGCGCCGCCCAGGGCCCGTCGTGCGGGGCGTTCGCGGGCTGTACCGCGTCGGCGGCACGGCTCACCCCGGCGGCGGGCTGCCGCTCGTGGCGCTCAGCGGCGCCATCGTCGCGAAGCTGATCGGAGATCCATGAGAGGGCGCCCCGTCCGCGTGCTGCTGTTGCTCACGCTCGTCCCGCTGCTGATCGTGCTTGGCCTGCTCGCCGTCGCGGCGCTGCACGGGCGTGGCGCGGAGCGCCCGCGAGCGCCCGCGGTGTCGACGCCAGGGTTCGCGGCAGCGGGCACGGTGCGGACCGACGTCGGACGTGGAGCCAGCGGGGCGGCGATCTTCCGCCGTCCCGGCACCGCTGCGGGAGCGGTCGTCGTGCTGCTGCACGGGTGGGGGCGAACCGACCCACGCATCTACGCGCCCTGGATTAGCCATCTCGTGGCGCGCGGAGCAACGGTGGTCTTCCCGGCCTACCAAGCGGCGCCGTACCTCGACACCGTGTCGCCGCTGGCCAACACCCTGGCGGCGATGACGGTCGCGTTGCGGAAGATCTCGGTCGCGCACGGGCGGCTCGTCGTGGCGGGCTACTCGGCCGGCGGCGCGCTCGCTGCCGACGTTGCCGCGTCTGCGCGCGCAGCCGGACTGCCCGCGCCGGCCGCCGTGTACAGCATCTACCCTGGACGATCCCTGCCTGGGATCCCGCTGCGGATCCCGAGGGTAAGCGCGCGCAACATCCCCGCCGGGACGCGCCTCGTTGTCCTCGCAGGTGAGCGCGATCGCGTCGTCGGCACGCGGGTGGCACGGCTGATCGCGCGGACCGCTTCGCGCGCGCGAGTAACGCTGCGGACCGTGCGCGACGACATGGTCGACGACAACGGCGCGCCGGAGCGCCACGACGCCGTGGCGCGGCGGACCTTCTGGTCGCCACTGGACCGGCTCATCGAGGCAGCGCCTTGAGCGGGTCGACGCCGTTCCACGCGCCGCACGAGCCGTAGGCGCGAAAGCGCGCGAACAGCTCCTCCGCGTACCAATCCTCCGCGCGCGCCCGACGCACGACCTCCCGGTGTGGCGTGGCGCCGTATGCGAACGCGCGCGCGTCGTCGAGCGAGCGCCAGAGAGAGAACGTCGCCTGCCGGGCGACCGGCCACTCGCCGATGCCAACGGATGCCAGCAGGCCGGGGCTTTCCTGAAGCGCGGACGCCGGAGACTCGATCGCGCGGTAGAAGCGCAGCAGCCGCGAGGGACGGATCGTCGCGCGCGTGAGGATGGCGACGGGACCGGGCGCCTCGACGGCGACGGACGTGAGCGGGTTCGCGCCGCCCCAGGCGCCGTGCGCGCGGACCGGCTGAAGGCGAACGTGCCACGTTTCACGCGCGAGCTGCGCCCAGCGAGCCGCGATGTCGCTGTGCTCGAGGAACGCGTCGAGCGCTCCCTCGTTCTCCCAGACGGCGAACAGCGCCCAGCGGCGGAGGTCCGCGCCGATCGACATCGTCGCACCGCGGCCGGTCCCGAGCAGCCTCCAGAATTCCAACCCGCTCGTGCGACGCAGCTCTGGGCGGTCAAGGCCGATCCGCGACAATCCCTCCGGCGCGGTCGCGCGCGGGTAGCGGATGAGATGGAAGGAGGCGAGCTGGGACATGGAGTACGCGGTGGCCTGCATTGTCGGCTACGTGCTCGGATCGATCCCCGTCTCGCTATTGGTGGCGCGCCGTCACGGCGTCGATCTCTATCGCACCGCGGACGGCAACCCGGGTGCGTGGAATGCGCTCGAGCAACTCGGCTGGGGCCGCGCCTGGCCGGCGTTCGTCGGCGACGCGCTCAAGGGCTCGCTGGCGGGTGCCCTCGGCCTCGCGCTCGGCGGGATCTGGGTCGGGTATGCGGCGGTCGCAGCAGCGATGGTCGGCCACGCGTTCCCCGCGTTCGCGCATCTGCGCGGCGGCAAGTCGGTCATGACCTTCGCCGGCGGCGCGGTGATTCTGGCCCCGGCGGCGGGCGCGATGGCACTCGCGCTGCTGGCGCTGCTGTCGTGCACGCGCGGGGGCTTTGCGCTGGGCGCGCGGGTGGGCGTGTTCGCCTTCCCGGTGCTGCAGCTTGCGACCGCGCCGGTCGGACACGTCATCGCGACCGGCGCGCTCATGTGCCTGATCGGTGCGCGCTTCGTATTCACTCGTAGGTCCGGCCACGCCATGAGCGTGTCGGACGGACCACCGACCACGTGAGGCGGGCGAGCACCGCGACGTCGAGCAGCGGGGCGAACCAGAAGGCCGCTCCGCTCGGACGATAGTTGCGCTTGAGCGCCCCGTGCAGCGCCAAACGCACGGCGAGCAAGAGCGCGTCCAGTGGTGTGCCGCGACGGGCGAGCAGGCGCGGCAGCGGCAGTGCCATCGCCAGCCACAGGACGGCGAGATCCTCGGCCAGCCGCGGCGGCGTGCTTGCGTCGGACGCCATCAGCGAGCGGCTCCAGCCGTCCCAGGTCTCGCGCGTGGATTCGTACATGTGGACCTCGAGCAGGTCGGCGGCGTCGACGAAGGCCATCGTCGCTCCGTCGTCGCGCAGCGCGCGGGCGAGCGCGACGTCGTCGGTCATGTTCTCGCGCACGCGCGCCCACCCGCCGGCGTCGAGGAGCCGCTGGCGGCGCATTGCGATGCACTGGCCGTTGGCGATCGCGCGGCTCGGCGCGGGCTGCCAGCCCAAGGCGTCGCCGGGACCGGTGCGGTAGGGGATCGTGGCCGCCATCGCCGGATGCAGCAGGCGTTCGCCCGTGCTGTCACAGCGAAAGCTCGGGCCGGCGGTGACGAGGTCGACCTCGTCGAGCAGCGCCGCGAGCTCGCGTATGAGGCCCGGGCGAGGGCGCGTGTCCGCGTCGAGGAAGACGACGATGTCGCCGCGCGCGGCCTGCAGTCCCTGCTGCAATGCCCAGGCCTTGCCGCGCCACGTCGCGGGTAGACCCTGGCCGGGCACGACGCGCGCCCCGCGGGCGCGCGCCACGTCGGCCGTCGCGTCGGTGGAGCAATCGTCGACGACGATCACCTCGCCGACATCGGGATCCGCGCGCAGACCGTCGAGGCAGGGGCCAATCCGCAGTGCCTCGTCGCGCGCGGGGATGACGACGCTGATCAGCCCGCGCGGCGGCGGCGACGTCCCGGCGCGCAGCGGCTGCCGGCGCCGGCGCCCGCGGGCCAACCGCGCGAGCACCGTGGCGCCCGCGCAGGCTTGTGCGAACACGAAGGCCGACGGCCTCATGCGTCGTATCGTGCACGACTGCGCGTTCTCGCTTCGCCGCGACCGCGCCCGCGCCCGCGGTGAAGAAGGTGTCTGGTCCACGCTACGATCTCGACTGGCCAGTCAGCCAAGGAGGAGCGAGTGGACCTCAACGACAGCCCGCAACAGGCGCAATACCGCGAGAAGGTTCGCGCATGGCTCGAGGAGCACAAGGCCGAGGCGCCCGCGCTGACCGGCAATGACGAGGACGAGGTCATCCGCGGACGGCGAACGTGGCAGGGCAAGCTGGCTCGCGCTGGCTTGGCCGGCGTGACGTGGCCCGTCGAGCTCGGCGGGCAGGGCTTGGGCCCGATCGAGAGCGTCATCGTCAGCCAGGAGATCGCGCGCGCAGGTGTACCCGGGATCCTCGACGTCATCGGCGTGGGGATGCTCGGCCCGACGATCATCGCCCACGGCACGGAGGAGCAGAAGAACCGCTACCTCGGACCGATGCTGCACGGAGACGAGGTCTGGTGCCAACTCTTCTCAGAGCCTGGCGCCGGCTCAGACCTGGCTGCGGTCCAGGCGCGCGCCACCCAGTTGCAGGACGGCAGTTGGAGCCTGTCGGGCCAGAAGGTGTGGACGACGAACGCGCACTTCGCCTCATACGGGCTGCTGCTGGCGCGCACCGATCCCGACGTACCCAAGCACAAGGGTCTGACGATGTTCGTCGTGCCTATGGACGGCGAGGGCGTGA